>Ga0137394_10000103_pt1 | contig 57476 bp, 43 predicted proteins | sample czobulk116metaG_FD_108278 | JGI IMG/M metagenome (GOLD analysis project Ga0137394, IMG submission 108278) | Vadose zone soil microbial communities from Angelo Coast Range Reserve, California, USA - czobulk1.16 metaG | ecosystem: Environmental > Terrestrial > Soil > Vadose zone | place: USA... | reverse complement strand
CGTCGTTCTTCGGCGCGCCGACCGACACGCCGTTCTCCCAGACGGCCGCATCGAACACGACTTCAGCGGTCGGCTCGATCGTCGCCTTCATCAGCTCCTTGACCGTCGTCACCGGCTTGAACGGCGCCGGTTGGCTGCAGGCCGTGGTCAGCACGAGCCCCACGATCCCTGAAGCAAGAACGCGGACCGTTCGCACCGGTTTTCCTCTACGCCGGACGCGTCCCGTGATACGCGTGCTCGATCAACTCACGCACCCCCGCGTACTCGATCGGTCGCGGGTTGTCGTAGGGGTTCTCGGTGGCGAGTCGCGCTGCTCGATCGAGACCGTCGGCCGGCATGCCGATGTCCTTCAAGGCGATCGGCGCGCCAAGACTGACCGCGAGATCGAAGATGCCCTGGGCGGCGTCGCGGGCGCCAAGGGCGTCAGCGGCCACGCGCATCGCTTCGGGCGCGGCCTCGCGATTGAACGCCGTGGCGTGCGGCAGGATGACGGTATGCACGCCGGCGTGCGGCAGATTGAACGCGCCGCCGAGCGTATGACACAGCTTGTGATGGATGCTCATGCTGGTGGCTCCCAGCGCCGTTCCTGCGAGCCAGGCGCCATAGAGCGCATCGGCGCGGGCATCGAGGTGAGCCGGTTCTTTCACCACGACCGGCAGGGATCGGGCGAGGACTCGGATGCCTTCAGCCGCCAGCAGCGAAATGATCGGATTGGCGTCTGGCGCGTACAGCGCTTCCACGCAGTGCGCGATCGCATTCATGCCCGATGGTCCCGACACGTGCGGCGGCAGCGTGACGGTCAGCGCGGGATCGTACAACACCGCTTTCGGCAGCACCTTCCGATCGCGTCCCGTCCGCTTGAGGCCGCCGTCGGTGAGACCGTAGATCGGCGTCATCTCCGAGCCGGCGTAGGTCGTCGGCACGGCCACGATCGGCACGCCCCTCTCGAGCGCAATGGCCTTGCCGAGGCCGATCGTGGAGCCGCCGCCAACCGCCACGCAACAATCGGCCTCGAGGCGCCGCGCGATGTCGCGCGCGGCGCGCGCCGTCTCGATCGGCACATGCATGACGGCTTCGGCATAAATGCCGACGGCCACGTCGCCAAGACGCCGGGCAGCCTGGTCGGCGTCCCTTCGCTGTTCCGGCGTCGCGAGGACGAGCGCGCGGCGAGCACCGAGACGTCCGACTTCCTCGGCGAGACGATCGAGGGCGCCGACGCCGAAGATCACGCGAGTGGCGGGCTGGTCGTAAAGAAACGCGCGCACGCGCGTCCACAATATCAGATCGACTTCGCGAATTCCGTCGCGTACAATGCCGTCTCTTCCCGGGAGCGTGCCCGAGACATGTGAACACGCTCTGATAGGCCGGCTCCGCCGGAAAAAGGCTGGAATCTGTGAAGGCATTCCTGCTGGCGCTGGCGACCGCGATGGCGAGCGCTGCAGTGTCCGCGCAAGTGCCGCGCGCCGCCGGGGCCGACCTCTCCGGAGAATGGGCGCCCCGGTTTCACGAGGACCAACCCGAGCGTATCCCGGGTCCGGAGATCGGCGATTACCTCGGCCTTCCGATCAATGAAGCGGCCCGGCTCCACGGCGACAGTTGGGACGCAGCCCTGTTGACGCTGCCCGAGCATCAGTGTAAACCGCACCCGTCGGACTACTCGCCGCGTGGGCCGGCGAACCTCCGGATCTGGAAGGAGATCGACACGCCGACGCAGCAATTGATTGCGTATCACACTCACATCTCGTGGCAGGCGCCGGAACGGACGATCTATATGGATGGGCGCCCGCATCCACCCGACTATGTCGCCCACACGTGGCAAGGCTTCTCGACCGGGAAGTGGGAAGGCGACATGCTGACGATCACGACCACCCATTTGAAAACGGGCTGGATTCGTCGCAACGGCATCCCCCGAAGCGACAAAGCCACCGTGACTGAACACCTGGTTCGGCACGGCGAGTACCTGACCTGGATCATTGTCATCGACGATCCGGTCTACCTGTCGGAGCCGTTCATTCGCACGACGAACTTCGTCTGGGATCCGCATCAGGAGATTGCTCCCTACCCGTGCCAGGCCGTCGTGGAAATCGATCGCCCGCAAGGCACGGTGCCGCATCACCTGCCGGGCGCGAACACATTCCTCGGCGAATTCCCCGCGAAGTACGGGATTCCCCCCGAGGCCGCCAGGGGTGGCGCGGAAACGATGTATCCCGAGTACATACTGAAGCTGAAAACGATGCCCTCGCCCGGGACGAGCCCGAAATGATGACCACGCAAAGCACGAAATCCACGAAAAGCACGAAGCGGATCATGTGTCGTGCCTTTCGTGTTCTCGTGTGTTTCGTGGTCTGGGTGGGACACGGACGGGCTCCTGCTGGCAAACGAATCGGGTCGCGCGGGCCGGGAGCGGCGGTGACGCTGGCACTGACGGCTCTCCTGGGAGCCGCGGGGGTTGGAGCGCGCGGCGACGCGCCGCAGAATCGCCCGAGTCCGGCGCGCGCACAGCTGAACCAGAATCTCGACGCTGTCGACGTGCACGTGCTGCACGTCCAGGGCAACGTGTACATGCTGGTCGGCGCGGGTGGGAACATCACGCTGCAGGTGGGCGACGAGGGCGTGCTGCTCGTGGACACTTCGTTCGAGCAGATGAGCGACAAGGTCCTGGCCGCGATCCGCTCGCTCTCCGACAAGCCGATTCGCTACATCATCAACACGCACGCTCACGCGGATCACGTGGGCGGCAACGCGCGGATCGCAAAGTCGGGTGCGACGATCGCCGGCGGCAACATGGGAGTCGGCGCCAACACCGGCGCCGCGATCCTGGCGCACGAGAACGTCCTCAACCGGATGACGGCGCCGACGGGTCAGCAGGCGCCGACGCCGGCGGCGGCCTGGCCCACCGACACCTACTTCACCAAGAAGAAAGAGCTGTTCTTCAATGGCGAAGCGATCGAGATCATTCATCAGCCCGCCGCCCATACCGACGGCGACAGCCTCGTGTTCTTCCGTCGCTCCGATGTCCTGAGCTCCGGCGATCTGTTCGGCACGATCACCTATCCGGTGATCGACCTGGAGCGCGGCGGGAACATTCAAGGGGTCGTCGACGCGCTGAACACCATTCTCGATATCGCGATTCCCAAGGACAAGCAGGAAGGCGGCACCTATGTGATCCCCGGACACGGACGTCTCTGCGATGAAGCCGACGTCCTCGAGTACCGGGACATGGTCACGATCATTCGCGATCGCATCCAGGACCTGGTGAAGAAAGGGCAGACGCTGGAGCAGGTCAGGGCCGCCAGACCCACGCTGGACTACGACGGCCGGTACGGCGCGAAGACCGGACCGTGGACGACAGACATGTTCATCGACGCGGTGTATCGCAATCTCAGCGCCGCAAAGAGCAAGAGCCAGTAAGGCCAATAAGGGTCGTCAATGAAGCAACGCATACTGATACTCACGATGGTCGCCGCGTTCGTCGCCGCGACTCCCGCGCACGCCCACCATTCGTTTGCCGCCACCTACTTCGAGGACAAGGTGCAGAAGGTCGAAGGGAACCTCGTGCAATTCCTCTATCGCAACCCGCATTCCTTCGTGCACCTGGAGGGGCCCGACGAGAACGGTGTGGCGCAGCGATGGGCCATCGAGTGGGGCGCCGGCCTGCAGCTGAACCAGCAGGGCGTGATGCGCGACACGCTCCATGTCGGCGATCACGTGATCGTCGAGGGCAATCCGGGCCGGAACCCCCAGGATCACCGCCTGCGCATGCGCAGCATTCTGCGGCCGTCCGACGGATGGAAGTGGAGCGGCACGTTCCAATGATGCGGTGGCGCGCGCGTCGCACGGTCGTTCGGACCCGATGGGTCGCCTTCGTCGGGCTCTGCCTGACGGCCTCGGCTGCCATCGATGCTCAGCGCGGCCGCGGCGGCCCGCCGCCGATTCCTCCGACCGCCAGGGCGGGGGCGCCGATCGATCTCACCGGCTACTGGGTGTCCGTGGTCACGGAAGACTGGCGCTATCGGATGGTCACTCCCCCGAAAGGCGATTTCGCGAGCGTGCCGTTGAACGACGAGGGCCGCAAGGTCGTCGACGCGTGGGATCCGGCGAAGGATGTGGCGAGCGGCAATGAGTGCAAGGCGTACGGTGCGGCGAACATCATGCGCGTGCCCGGCCGCGTCCACCTCACCTGGCAGGACGACAATACGTTGAAGATCGAAATGGACGCCGGTCAGCAGACCCGTCTGCTGCGCTTCGGCGAGTCGCAACCGCCAGAAGGAGAAGCGGGCTGGCAGGGCTATTCGGCGGCGACGTGGGAAGTCGCGGGCGGACCGCCACGCGGCGGCGGGGGCGGTGGCGTCGGTCGCGGTGTCATCACCACTCGCGGCGTCGCTCAGGGCGGAGACGACCCTGCCGCTGCCGGTGATCCGGGTCCGAGCGGCGGGCGCGGCGCAGCCGGACGCGGCGGACCGCCGACGCCGCAGGGTGGCTCGCTGAAAGTCGTCACGACGCACCTGAAGGCTGGATATCTCCGGAAGAATGGCGTGCCCTACAGTGAGGGCACGGTCCTGACCGAATACTACGATCGCCACACCGAGCCGAACGGCGATCAGTGGTTCACGGTGACCACCATCGTCGACGATCCCAAGTACCTGCAGCAGCCGTTCATCACGAGCACGCACTTCAAGAAAGAACCGGATGGCGCCAGGTGGCGTCCGACGCCCTGCACCGCCAGTTGAGGCTGCAGGGAAGTGTACAGCAGCCTCGACCCGGTCAAGATTGTCGAAACCTGCCGGGAGTCGCGCGACAGCATTTCGCAGCGCTTTCCCGGATCTGGCTTGAGCGGGCTGGCGTCCGCGCTTCTGTCGGTCAGCGAGCAGGCGGCGGGCTTGTCGGAGTGGCTCTCAAGGCCCCATCTTCCGCTGCGGGCATTCGCGGGGCTCGGCATCCTGGTGGTGCTCATCATCGTTGTCGAGGTCTTGCTGAACCTGAAAGGGCAGCCGACGTTCACGAGCATCGCGGAGTTTCTGCAAGGCTCTGAAGCGGCGATCAACGAGGTCGTGTTTCTCGGTGTCGCGGTGTTCTTCCTCTCGACGTTGGAAACACGGCTCAAGCGCCGCCGCGCGCTCAAGGCCATTCATGTCCTGCGCTCCATGGCGCATATCATCGACATGCACCAGCTCACCAAGGATCCGGAACGGACCGCCGGTGTGCCGCCGCCGGGCGACACTGGCGCAAAACGGCCGCAGAACCCGACGGAGTTGATCCGCTACCTCGATTACTGCAGCGACCAGCTCGCGCTCATCAGCAAAATCGCAGCGCTCTACGTTCAGAAGTTCAACGATCCGGTGACGATGTCCGCCGTGAATGAGATCGAGGACTTGACGAATGGTCTGGCGCGCAAGATGTGGCAGAAGATCATGATCTTCGACCGCATCCTCGCGCCCGCCGTTCCGTAGCCATCACGCGCTGATTCGATCTCGCCGATCATCAGGGGACCACGAAAGACACGCGTGCCTTCTTCTCTCTGAGCTCTGCGGTCTCTGCGTGCTCTCCTTCCAGCTCCGGATCTCGTGCGGTCATCACGGCAGGGCAAACACGAAAACCGCGGCACCGCTGCTCGGATGGAGCTCCGGGGTCAGCCGCAGGGCAGAGTTCGCCACGAGCGACGCCCCGGTGATGACGGCGACGTACTGCGTGCCGTTGGAGGCGAACGTGACGGGATAGCCGCTGACAGGCGAGCCGAGGATCGTTTCCCACAGCACTTTGCCGGTCTTGTCATCGAACGCCTTGAACCGGCCGCCGACGTCGCCACCGAAAACAAGACCCCCGCCGGTTGCCACGAGCGAGAGCATGCCGGCGCGCTGCTCGTGCTTCCACGCGGTCCGGCCGTCTTCCGCCGAGATGGCCCACACGGTTCCCACCTTGTCGGCGCCAATCGCGAACTCTTGCTTCATCGTGATGCCGTAGACCTTGCTCGGATCGCGCCGGTCGGTCGTCGTCGTGGCGGTCATGCACATGTTCTGCATCGGCATGTACATGGTGTTCGTCAGCGGACTGTACGCGCCCGCGGGCCAGTTCTTCCCACCGTTGCTGCCGGGGCAGATGAAGCGTTCTTCGTTGAGCGCCGTGAAGAGCGAATCCCGGTTGACGGTTACCGCGCCTGTCGCGCCGTCAATGGCGCGGACGACGTTCTGCGTGACAGTTGGCCGGGCCCAGAGAAACTCTCCGGTCTGCCGATCGAGCGTGTAGACGAGGCCGGTCTTGCCGGGAATGCCGGTGATCACCTTGCGCCGCTCGCCCGGCCTGATCCTCGGGTTGATCCACGGCACATCCTGAGGGTTCGGTGCGACGGTGGTGTCGACCAGCAGGCGCTCGAACGGGTGGTCGAGATCCCAGTGATCGACGATGTGCTGGTAGTACCACACGATCTTCCCGGTATCCGCGTTCAGCGCCAGCGTGCAGTTGTGAAACAGGTGCTGCCGGTCGTTGCCGCCGAGCGTGAACTTCGGCGCGGGGATCGTGACCGACGTGCCGATGTAAATCAGGTTCAACTCCGGGTCGTAGCTCGGCACCATCCACGTGCCGATGTGCCAGCGCTCTTCCATGGGGACGCCGCCCCAGCTCTCGTCGCCCGGCTCGCCGGGCCTGGGAATCGTCCGCGTGCGCCACAGTTCTTTGCCGGTTCGAGCGTCGTGCGCGGTGATGACGCACGACTCATGGCCGGCATCCGGCTGACATTGACGGCCGGTGATGACCTTGCCGTTCGCAACGATCGGCCCGCCGGTCGTCGGCGCCCGCTTCTTCGGATCGAGCACGGGCGTCTCCCACGCCAGCGCGCCGGTCCGGGCATCGAGCGCGTAGATGAAATTGTCGGAGCTGGCGTTGATGATCGTGCGTCCCCAGATCGCGATCGCCCGGCTTCTCTTGGGCTGGACGCCGTCGGGCAGCTTGCGCTGGTATTCCCACAGCACGTCACCGTCCTTCGCATCGACGGCGAGGATGTCGTCGCCCGTGGCGGGCACGTACATCACGCCGTCGTGAACGAGCGGCGTGCCCTCCTGCTGGCCCGGTCCGAGTGCCCGTGTCCACACCATGCGCAGGCGCGCCACGTTGGCCCGATTGATCTGATCGAGCGGGCTGTAGCCCCAGCCGTCGAGAGTCCGCCGCCATGAGAGCCAGTCGCCGGGATCGGGCCTGCGCAGCGTCGCGTCGGTGACGGGCGCGACAGCGCGTGGCGGTTCCTGCGTGCGAACCTCGAGCTCTCGCATCAGGGCCAGCGCGACGAGCGTCAGCAGGATCGATCGCTTCATGATGTCCTTCTCCATTCACGCAGGAACAGGATCTCTGACACAGCCTTACTTTGATCCCATCGTGTTTGAAGTCAAGCCCCTTGATCGGGCGTGCCATAACGGCATACACACTGTCCTTCGTGCTGAGGGCATGATCCGTTTTCCCTTTTGTCGTCAGGGGCTCCGTCGGTAGAATCGGCGTCGCCCCATGTCCCTGTCCGCCGGCACACCGGACAATTAAAGACGATGCTGGGGAACAAGGGGTCGTTATGAAAGGCCGTCGCCTCGCTGTCCACGCCCCGGTGTTCGCGGCGCTCGCGATCGTCGGCGGGATCATCTCGACTGGCGCGGACCAGAGTCCATATCTCGGCCGCTGGAATATCACCGGCACCGGCGAACACTCGGCCTACGTGTACTGGCTCGAGATCAAGGAAGAGGCAGGTCAGTTGACCGGCTTGTTCCTCAATCGCGGCGGCAGCCCGGTCAGGCTGGCGATCGCGAAGATCGAGAACGGCGAGCTGATCTTCCAGGGGGCTGCGCCCCAACGCGGCACCGCGCCGGAGTATCACGCGCGCCCGCAGGCAGGCAAGCTGGTGGGCAGAGTGAAGGCCGGCGACACGACGATCGAGTTCGTCGGCGTGCGCCCTCCAAAATGGCCGGCCGCCGACGCCAACGCCGCGCACAAGCTCGGCAAGCCGGTGGAGCTGTTCGACGGCAAGTCGATGGATGGCTGGGACGTTCAGAACAAGAGCCGCCCGTCCGGCTGGTCCGTCGTCGACGGCGCGATGACGAACACGCCGCCGGCCAACAACCTGGTCTCGAAGGAAAAATTCCAGGACTTCAAGATCCACGCGGAGTACAAGCTGGCCACGCACAGCAACAGCGGCATCTACCTGCGCGGGCGCTACGAGCTGCAGGTGCTCGACGACTACGGCAAGCCGCCTGACGAGCACTCCCACATGTCAATTTACGGGTGGAAGAAGCCGCTCGTGAACGCAAGCCGGCGGGTCGGCGAGTGGCAGACCATGGAGGCGACGCTCGTCGGCAACAAGGTCACCGTGTTCCTGAACGGTCAGAGCGTACAGGATAACGCGACGATCGAGGCGATCACCGGCGGTGCGCTCGACGCAGAAGAGACCGCTCCCGGCCCCGTCATGCTTCAGGGCGACCACGAAAAGGTGTGGTACCGCAAGGTCACGATCGCGCCGATTACGGACACCAGGCGGTAGCAGTTTCGCGGCGCGTATGGACAGTGTCCCCGGTCACGAACTCCACGGCACACGACAGGTTGGGCAGTGGCCGACCGACGAGCTCGTCGATCTATGGATAAAAGTGTGCTCGGGCGTGGTCAAGCAGGGGTTTGTCATCGAGTACCGCGATCTCGAGCCTCCCCGAACGGGTATCTTCGACGGTCTGCGGATCGTCATCGATCCCGACGTCGCCTTCGAGATGCAGTGCTTCCTCCTGCTCCACCTGTTCGGCCATTCGGTTCAGTGGGTCGCTCCGTCGCTGGAGCACAAGCTCGCCGATCTGCAACACACCGAAGATCGCGGGCACTTCATGCAGGTGCTGCACGCATACGAGCTCGAGGCCGCCGGTTTCGGCATGCAGCTGATGCACCTTGTGGGCGTCAGCACGCTCGACCAGTGGTACAGCGACTTTGTCGCGACCGATTGGCGGTACGTCGAGGGCTATTACGAGACCGACAAGCTCCCTGACTGGAAGTCGTGCGTCGTCTGCGGCTGCCCGCCGGTGAAGCCCGCACCGATCCCCGAGCTGCGTCATCACGAAGTCCAGGTGCGGTTTGCGTTCTGAGGCTCACGAAAAGCACGAAACACTTTCGTGTATTTCGTGCTTTTCGTGGTGTGACGCCTACCCGACAGGCTCTCGTTCGCCATCACGACTTCGCAGGAACCCTCTGTTCGATCCACCCGCGGATGACGTCGAACACCTGCCGGCGGTTGCTCTCGAACATCATGAAGTGGCCGTTGCCGAAGATTCCGCGATCCTTCAGCTGCAGATCCTCCGCGTCGCAGCCCGCCTGCTTCAGGAACGCCACGACGGCCGGACCCTGCGTTCGCCCCGACTTCTCGGCCGTGATGTAAACGATCGGTATGCCCGCGAGGTTCTTGAGCTTCCGCGCAGGCTCCGCCTGCAGCTTGTACGGCTGCATCGGGGATCCCGGCGGCGGCGTCACATCGCGCGTCGCGAGCTCCGACGGATCCGACACCGGCGGATCGTAAGCGACCGGAATGTCCGTGAGGCCCCAAGGCGTTCCGTTGCCGAACGGCGCGCCGCCGCCTTCGACGTTCACGATCGCCTTGACCAGTTGCGGACGCTCGTTGGCGACGATCCATCCGAACGGTCCGCCGGCCGAGTGAACCTGGATGATTGCCGGGCCGATCTTGTCCAGCAGCTCGGCGCCGCGGCTCGCCCACAGTCGATGCGCCAGCACCTGATCCTGCGGCGCCGCGTTCTGACTGGCCATGAATTGATCCACGAGCGGATCTCCGACGTCGCCGGTGCCCGCCCACTGGCGGTTCGGTGCCTGCACAGCACGCCGGAATTCGGGGACGACAGCGGCGTACGTGGCCAGCGGGCCGATCGGCCCGAGCGCGTCCGGGTGATAGGGCGCGCGGCCGTGTCCCGGACGATCCACGAGATAGACGCGATAACCCTCCTGCACGTAGTGGTGCGCCCAACCGGCCAGCCCGTCGCCGGCGCCCATGTAGTGCAACATCTGTCCGCTTCCGCCGTGCACGAGCACAACAGGGTACGGATGGCGCACCTGTGCCGGCGTCAGATACTGGACGTACATCTGGCCGCTGATGATCGTGCCGTAGGGCATCTTCCTGTGTTCGGTCCCAACCCAGAAATATCCCTGGTCGCCGAGCTTCATCGCCGTCGAATCGGACCTCTTGCTCGACGGGCTCGTGCGCGCGCCGGACGCTGACACGCTCTTGTTGATCCACTCGAGAATCGGCTGGAGGACCTCGCGATTGTTTTTTTCCACCATCATCATGTGGCCGTTGCCGTGGATGCCGTGATCAACCAGGCGAAGTTCTTCCGCCTTGCATCCCGCCTGTTTGAGGTACGCGACCGCGCCTGGGCTTCCCGGTGACGCGAACGAGGCTTCGGCGGTGACCAGGACGATCGGAATGCCTTGCAGATTCTTCAGCTTCCTGGCTGGCTCCTCCTGCAGGCGATACGGCTGGACACCAGCTTCCGTTGGCGTGATCGTTTTCGTTTTGATCTCGGACGGGTCGCTCACCGGCGGCTCGTACGCCACGGGAAGCGTGGAGAGGCCCCAGATGTTCTGGCCGGCGAAGGGCCCGCCTGCGCCTTCGATGACGACAATTGCCTTGACGAGACTCGGTCGAATCTCCGCGACGAGCCAGCCGAACGGTCCGCCGGCGGAGTGCGTCATGATGATCGCGGGCCCGATCTTGTCGAGCAGCATCGCGCCGCGCTGCCGCCATATCATGTGCGCGGTTTCCGCTCCGATCGACACCCCGCCGTCCACCGGCAGTGGCACGGCGGCGAACGCAGCCGGTGCGCCGTCCGGACCGCCGCGGCCGCCTGGAGGCGGACCCTGCGCCGCGCCACCACGGCCCCCGCGTCCGGCGACTGCCGCCACGACGCCGCCCGGTGCGGCGATGGTGACGTAGGTCCCGCCCTGGGACGCGACCATCTGATCGAGCTCCGGCGATCCGATCTCGCCTGTCCCCGGCCACTGGTTGTGCAGCGGCCGATAGGGCCCGACCGCCGGCCGGTTGGCGTTTGGCGGGGTGAATTGCCCCGACATCCCTTCCAGTGTCGTCGGGAACTGCGCCGGGAACGGACCATCCAGATCCGGATGGAACGGCGAGCGCCCGTGGCCCGGGCGATCGACGACGTAGACCTTGTAACCCTCCTGCAGCAAGTACGTCGACCAACCCGGACGCCCGTCCGGAGTGCCCATCCAGTCGAGGCCCTGCCCACCGCCGCCGTGCACGAGCACGATGGGATATGGATGACGCACTTGCGCCGGGATCCAGTACTCGACGTACATCTGCTTCCCGTTCACGACCGTGCCGCGTGCGAGGTGCGCTTGCTCGACGCCGACCCAGAAGTAGCTCCACTCGGCGAGGTCGAGCGGCTGCGCGGCCGCTCGCGCGGCGCCCGCCTGGGCCGCTTCGGCCGGGTTCGCCGCAAGCGCTTCCAGCAATGTGGACGCGCACAGCCCGCCGACGCCCAGGGCAGCCGCGCTCCTCATGAAGTCGCGGCGGCCGACGCCGCGCTGTGGGTCATCGCCGTCCAGCGGGACCAGGCGATCGGGGTAGACGTTCACGTTCAACTTTTTCTTTGCGCGCTCAGCGTGCTCCGCGGTTTGCATTTGAGTCTCGGTAGTGTCCGGCTCGAGCCGGATGTCGGCGTGATGTATGGGCCTGGCACTCACGGTCACACTCCCTCTTGAGGTATGAGATTGCCGGCGATTCTAACGCTGGAATCGATCTCATGAGCCCGAACCACCCCACGAAAAACACGAAATACACGAAAAGCGCGAAAAAGATCTGGCTAGAATGGACGCGCAGCCACGGGATGGAGGCCGCTCACACCATGACGATGATCACGAAGCCGCGCGGAACGACCGAAGACGATATCACCGCCGAAGTGCTGCGGCGTTTCGACGCGACCGCGCAGCCGCGCCTGCGGGACATCATGCAGAGTCTCGTCCGTCACCTGCACGCCTTCGTCAAGGATGTGGAGCTGACCGAGGGCGAATGGATGACGGCCATCCAGTTCCTCACCAAAACCGGGCACATGTGCGACGACAAGCGTCAGGAATTCATCCTCCTCTCCGACACGCTCGGCGTGTCAATGGTCGTGGATCTGATCAACCATCGCAAACCGGAGGGGGCCACGGAGTCGACGGTCTTCGGGCCGTTCCATCGCGATGGCGCGCCCGAGTTGCCCGCCGGCGGCAACATCGCGCCCCGCGACAAGAAAGGCGTCCCGACCATCGTCTCCGGTCGCGTGCTCACGCTCGACGGCGGACCCATCGCCGGCGCGTGGCTCGACGTGTGGCAGGCCGATTCGAGCGGTCTTTACGACTCGCAATACACCGGGACCGACGAGTTGCATCTGCGCGGACGGTTCCGGTCGGACGAGGACGGACGGTTCCTGATACGGACCGTTCGTCCCGTGTACTATGCGATCCCGACGGACGGTCCGGTTGGACGCATGCTCAGCGCGACGAACCGACATCCGTGGCGGCCGGCGCACATCCATTTCGTGGTTTCGGCGGAAGGCTGCGAGCCGGTGACGACGCACATCTTCGACGACGCCGATCCGTACCTGGAGTCCGACACCGTGTTCGCCGTCAAGAATTCGTTGATGTGCACGTTCGTGCGACACGACAGCCGCGACGAGGACGCGGCGCGCTTCGGGGTGGAACCGCCGTTTTGCACGGCGCGTTTCGACTTCGTACTCAAGCCAGCCCTGCGCTGACAAGCGATTAGAGGCGCCTGCTTTGAACAGGAGGATAGGAGGCCGGGAGTTCGTGCTTCTCGCGTGCTCCGCGCTTTTCGTGGTTACGTAGCCGCCACAGCCTGATCCCACAGCTTCATCGTCGCAAGGCGGGCGCCCTCGGCCAGCGCGCGCATCTTGGCCCAGCAGATCGCCGGGTGCACCGCGCCGAAGCCGGCAAACGTGCCGAAGCCGCAATCGGTGCCCGCGATCACACGGTCGCGTCCGACGAGGTCGGCGTACCGGACAATCCGCTGCGCCACCAGCTCGGGGTGCTCGACGAAGTTGCAGCTCGAGTCGATCACGCCCGGCACCAGGATCTTGTCCGCAGGCAGCTTGTGGCTCTTCCAGATCTCCCACTCGTGCTCGTGGCGCGGGTTGGCCCCCTCGATGAGCAGCGTCATCGGCTTCGACTGGACCAGCACGGGCAGCACCTTGGCCAGAGGAATGTCGCGCGTGTGCGGACCCTCGTAGTTGCCCCAACAGATATGCAGGCGGACACGATCGGCCGGGACGCCGGCGAGCGCGTGGTTGAGCGCCTCAACCTGGATCGCCGCGTTCCGCACGAACTCGTCGTCGCTCGCGTCCTTGAACTTGATGTGACGTCCCATCCCGAGATCGGGACAGTCCACTTGCAGCATCAGTTCCGACCGCACGATGGTCTCGTACTCGTCACGCATCGCATCGGCCAGCGCGCCCAGGTACGCTTCATAGGTTGGATAGTATTCATTGGGCTGGAACAAGGCGATGGTGCCGGGCGAGACGGCCGTCATGAACGCCCCGCGCACGCTCGCTCCCGACAGCGCCCGCTTGAAGCGCGCGATGTCGCGCCGCAGTGGCCCGGCGTCCTTCACCGCGATGGGCCCCCTGCAGATCGGACGCAGATACTTCGGCGTCGCGCCCATGGCGGCGATCTTGTCGCGATACTCGGGAAAGTCGTCGAGATCGGCCGGCGTGGCACGCGGCACGTCCCCGACCTCGAATCCGGTCAGCCGGTGCCGGATGTACGTGGCGTAGCTGATCTTGCTCATCTCGCCGTCGCTGACGATGTCGATGCCGGCCTCCACTTGACGGCCGACGGCTTCGCCAACGGCGCGCTGCAGCGCCGCGTCGAACTGCGTCGCGTCGAAGGGCTCGCCGCGGTCCTGCGCAAACAGAAAGTCGACCACGTCCTTCGGACGCGGAAGGCTGCCAACGTGTGTCGTCAGAATGCGATCGGTGCTTGTTTGCATACCCACACTGACCGCCGGGATCGCGGAGACCGCGGAGAAAGACACTTGTTCACGGCGATCGCTGCGTGCTCTGCGGTAAAACGTTGCTCCATCACTGCGATGGGGCGTCGCCGCCGATGAATTCCGCGCTGGTCCGTCTGGAGGGAGCGCCGCCGCCGGGACTGGCCGTTGCGTGCTCGCTCGCCTTGACGGGCCGCGTACTCCCGGCAACCGGGGCGCCCGCTGGCCGATTCGCTTCGGGCACGGTAATCGGTTCGAGCATTGCGACGATCTCGCCGCGCCGCTGCTCGAACCACGGCGGCAGGAGGAGCTCCATGCCGAGCTGGTCGATCGGTTCGTCCTTCGCGAACCCCTCGGGCACCGAGGCAGCGCACTCGGTGAGAATGCCGCCCGGCGATCGCACGTAGATCGAGTGGAAGTAATTCCGATCCTTGATCTCCGAGCAGTCGGTGTAGCCCAGCTCTTCGTACAGGTTCTTCTGTTCGGCGAGGCGCTCGTCGGTGCCGATGTCGAGCGCGAGATGGTGCCCGGTACCGGCGCCAAAGCCCCAGCTGCCGGGCGCGCGGTCGGGCTCGTGGTGCAGGACGAGCGTCTTCGCCGCGCCTCCGGTGCTGACCTCGAATCGGTGATACGGGCCGTCGGTGCCGGTCTTGCGGAATCCAAGCGCGTCGACGAAGAACCGTTCCTGTTCCGCCGTGTGCTGGACCGACAGCACCGGTCCGTGAAATCCGCGCAGGGCGACGTCCGAGCCGATCTCGTCGGTCGTCCAGCCCGCCCGCGTATCGTTCGCGTCCTCGATGATCTCGAAGAGCAGACCGGACGGATGCTTGAAGCGGATGTACTGCTGTCCGAACCGCTCCTGAACGCCGCTGTGCTCGACGTTGTAGCGATTCAGATGATCCACCCAGAACGACGGCGAGCCTTTCGGCGCCGAATAGGCGGTGGCGGAGATCTGCCCGGACCCGACCCGTCCCGGGATGCGCTTGTACGGAAAGGTGGTCAACACGGAGCCGATCTCGGCGTTCGCATTGGCGTAGTACAGGTGGTAATGCGCGTAGCGGCCGTCAAACAGAACCGTCTGCTTGATGAGCCGCTGACCCATCACCTTGGTGATGAAATCGATGTCTTCCTGCGCGCCGGTCGCGCACAACGTGATGTGGTGAATACCGGTGATCGGCATGTGTTCCTCCGATGAGCGATGAGTCCCGCTGTCAAATCAGAAGAGCAGCTTCAGCGCAAACTGCATCTGTCGCGACGTTCCGGCCAGCGTCGTAATGCGTCCGGCCGTCGGATTGTAGGCGCCGCCGCCGTTCGCCGTCTGGATGAAGACATTGGCATTGGGCTGCCCGAAGTTGGGCCGGTTCGTCAGGTTGAAGACTTCCGCGCGGAACTGAATGGACGACGAGCCCCGAAGCGCCACGTTCTTGATGAGACCCAGGTCGACTGTCATGAAGTCGGGTCCGGTCAGGCTGTTTCTGCCAACAGCACCGAGTGTCCCCGGCGCTGGCAACGTAAAGGCGCTCGGATCGAACCACTGGTTGATGTTGTCCGTCACGACGCTCTCGAGGTCGCGACCCGGCGCCAGGTTGGGACGCTGGCCGCCGGAGGCGAGACCCGACTGATCGAAGCCGACGGCCGGCGTGAACGGCGAGCCGCTGCTCAGGTTCAAAATCCCCGTCAGTTGCCATCGCTCGATCAGTCTGTTCCCGCGGAACGGAAGGGCCCACACGCCGCTGGCTCTGAAGGTATGGGTCCGGTTGAAACCGCAGGGCCCGTAGTCGTACTCGGGATCGTACGGGTTGGTCGACGCCGTCCCGCCCTCGCCGCCGAAATTGCCGGAGCTCAGGTCGCGGCACTTCGACAGCGTATAAGCGATCTGCGCCTGGACATTTTGATAGTAGCGGCGACTCAGGCTCAGCTGCAGCGACTGGTAGGTCGAGGTCGCGAAGGATGTGCCCGTATTGAGGCTCAGGAAAGCGGGGTTCACGCGCGGATTCGAGTTGATGCCGGGACGCGCCGCTCCGAACGGCGCGCCGAACACGACCGTGCCATCGGGCAGCGTACTCGGCCTGACAGGATTGACGTCGCGCTGCTTGAACAGGTTTTCGCTGTGCGAGCCGACGTAGCCGACCGTCAGCGTCGTGGAGGCGAGAAGCTCACGCTGCACGTTGACGTTCCACTGTTCCTGGTACGGCGTGTTCGTCGTCTGATAATCGATGCCCTGGCTTTGCGTCGGGAGGGCAGCGGCGACCGACGTGAATGGCGTTGGAAACGTCGGAGGAACCGTTGACAAATCCTGCCGGCCGATGAGGTACGGCGGATTGAGATAGTAGGCGGACGCGTACACCCGCGGAGCGACGAGATTGTGGAATATGCCGAAGCCGCCGCGAATCGCCGTTTTGTGATCCCCGAACGGATCGTAGGCGAAGCCGAGTCTGGGGTCGAAGTTCTTCAAGGAGGCATTCTTTGCAAACACCGTGGCGACCGGCGTGAATGCCGGCGACTGCGGAGGATCCACGAGCGTGATCCCCGGCTCCACGGTGGCGTTGGTGGTCGGCGCATAGCGCAGTCCGAGATTCAAAGTCAGGTTCTGCGCCGCCTTCCACTCGTCCTGGACGTAACCCATGAAGTCGTTCTCGCGGAAAAGGCGAAAGGCATTGTCCTGTCCCGGCAGGGCGCCGACGATCGAGGTGGGCTGATTCTGAAGGAACGCCTGCAGGCTGGTGAACGTCCACACACCGCCCCACTGGAACGGCGCATTGATGTCGGTCTCGGTTCTCTCGACGCTGCCGCCGAACTTGATGCTGTGCGCGCCCTTGTTCCAGTAGAAGTCGTCGGCCACGGAGTACTTTCGCTGCAGAATGTCGAACGGGTTCAGCTGGTTCGCCCCCACGGTCGTGATCCCCGACCCCGGGTTGACCGTGCCGTTCATGCGGCCCGGGAAGAACTGGAGCGCGGGCACCGCACCGGTGTTGTCGGCCAGCTCGCGCGTTCGCACGAATCCGAACCGCACCTGGTTGATCACGCTCGACGACACCAGCCGCCGCTCTTCGGCGGTCAGATACTGATTGTTCGTCTTGTTCGTCGCCGGCCACAGAGGCAGGTTCGACCCGCTGAACGGCTCCAGGAGATCGGCGGTGTCGACCGCATACCGCGCGAAAAACGTGTCCTTCGACGACACCGTGTAATCAAAGCGCCCGAGCGCGTAGTTCTCCTGACCCGTCGTGGTATCGACCTCGTTGAGCTGTCCGACCCCACCGCTCAACGGTGTCGTCGGCAGCGGGTACAGATCCAAAACCGGCTTGATCGACGCGTTGACGCCGACATTGGTGAGAACGCCGCCGATCGGGATCATCCCGTTGTGCGCGTTCGCGTCGGGAACCGTCACGATCCTGGTCTCGGCCAGACTCTGATTGATGCCCTCGTAATTCAGGAAGAAGAACGCCTTGTCCTTTTTGAGCGGACCGCCGACGCTGCCGCCGTACTGGTTCTTGCTGAACGGCGGTTTGGGCTTGGTCGGGTCATCGAAGAACTGGCGGGCATCGAATGTACTGTTGCGCACGAAGTCGAACGCCGATCCGTGGACGATGTTGGCGCCCGACCGGGTGATCGCGTTGATCACCGCGCCACCGCCGCCAAACTGCGCGCTGTAGGTGTTCGTCAAGGTCTGGAACTCGGCAATGGCTTCGACTCCGAGCGTGGTGCCGAGCACGCCCGAGCCCGCGGCGCGGTTCCAGAAGTTCGCCACGTTCGTGTTGTCCATCAGGAAGGCTTGTCCCTCGGGTCGCCCTCCTGCGACCGAATACACCTGCTGCCGGCCGAACAACGAACCGGTGAACGTCACCGTGGTCACGCCCGGCGACAGCGTAATCAGCTGCGCGTAATTCCGGCCGTTCAGGGGCAGGTCGGCGATCTGCTTCTGCTCGATCGTCGTGGCGACAGCGCTCGACGTGGTGTCCACGATTGGGCTCTCGCCCGTGACGGTGACGGTCTCCTCGACCTGTCCGAGCGGCAGCGTGAAGTCGACGACGTTCTCGCTGCCGACGCGGAGCGTGATCCCTTTGTGGACGACCCTCTGAAAGCCCGGAAGCGACGCCTGCACTTCATACGTGCCGATTGCGAGATCGGGGGTGTTGTATCGGCCCAGCTCGTTGCTGACGACCGACCGCGCGACGCCCGTGCCGACATTCCTCACTTCGACGGTGGCGCCGGGTATGGCCGCGCCCGTGGAATCGCGCACGACGCCCAGGATGGTCGCCCGGACGGCCTGCGCTTCGAGCCGCGTCGCCGCCGCGATCCCGGCGAACGCTCCGATGAGGACATACGCCGCAACCGCCCTGCGAATGTTCACGTGCGTCAGCATGGCGACGACTTCTCCTTCTCTCACCGAGGATGGCAGGACGAACGCTACCGGGGTTTGGTTTTCGAGCCGGATGCCTGTTGCAGCTTCAGCATGTACTCCGGATACATCGTTTCGGCGCCGCCCATCGTCGCTTCGATCGGGATGCCGCTGCGCGTCGCGAATTCGCTGACGAACGGATTCTGACCCGGCAGATAGTGCTGCACCGCGCCCGCCGGCCGGCCGACCACTTCGTCGACGATTTGACACGGCCACAACCAGGTGTTTTCGGGCGCGTGCCGCTGCATCAACACGAAGTTCTGGCTCTTCACGAGCGGCTCGGTGAGGAAGACGGGGTCGGTGAGCACGCTGATGTGCGTCAGATACTCGCCGTGCCGGATGAAGTGCTCGACGAGCGTGGCGCGGTCGCTTTCGGGGAGGCCGTTGCGCCGGATCCAGCCCTGCTTGATGTGGGTTGTCTCGACCGTCAGCATGTCGCCTTCCCACTTCCCCGTCGAGAACCCCTCCCACGTGTGGGCCGCGTACTCGGGCGGATGCGGACGTCCGTCCATCCAGATCGTTCTCGTCTGTTCGTACGTGCTGATGTAGTTCTTGATCGCGAGGAGCTTCTGAGACCTGGTGTCGCGCTCTTCCCAGATCCGCAGCTGCAGAGGCCCCCGATAGATGTACGGCGACACGTGCACCTGACACTGGTGCTCGGGCAGCGTCAGTCGCGAAGGGTCCCAACTGAGGGCCCATTGCCGGGCGCTTTCGTTGATGGGCAACCCGAGGAAATTGGCGAGCTCGGGGCCGGGGATGCGCTCGGGGAAATCCTCGTGGTACCGCGCGCCCCAGCTCCCGGACAAATCGATCTGGCCCAGTGCAGGTGAGGGTGCGAGCACCAGGGCGAGCAGCGCAATCGTCCCCCCAAATCGAACCATCACAGTCTCCAAGGCAGGAGCGGTTTGAGCAGGGCTTCACGGGCGCCGAGCAGCCGCGCGTCGCGCGGGGCGACCTGCGAATTCGAGCCGTTTGTCGGCGGCGGCGCCGGCCTGCGACGCGCGTGTTCACGCTTCTCGGACACTTCTCACACACGCTCCTGGCCGTGACCGGCGGTGGATGTTGTATCAGACGCCGGGTCAGGGTCAAGCTTTTCTCCACGTCTTGACACCGCCGTTGCGCGGCGGATACGGTGCAGCACACCTCCATGAAGGCCTCTTTGCGTGTCGCGGCGCTGACGGCGTGCTCGTGCGCGGAGAGCGGGATGCGCGCCGTGCGAGCGCAGCCGGCGCGCGGTCCCGGAACCGGATCCGGGTTCGGAATGAACCGGCAGCGCTGCCTTGGCTGCCACGGCAACCGCGACGTATCGACCGCTTCTCAGTATCGACCGACGTGATCGCCTCGCCCCTCGCGCGCCGGTTCGGCCTGCTCCAGGCCACCGCACTCAACATGATCAACATGATCGGGATCGGACCGTTCATCACGATCCCGTTGCTCATGACCGCGCTCGGCGGACCGCAGGCGATGCTCGGATGGGTCGTCGCGCTCGTGATCGTCATCTGCGATGGCATGGTCTGGAGCGAGCTGGGCGCCGCCATGCCGGCGTCGGGCGGGTCGTTCGGCTATCTGCGCGAGGCCTTCGGCCGCGAGACCTACGGGCGGCTGATGGGGTTTCTCTTCGTCTGGCAGTTCATTCTGAGCGGCCCGCTCGAGATCGCGTCCGGCTACATCGGGTTTGCGAACTACCTGGGCTACATCTGGACCGGCCTCACCCCCCGCCGGCTGATCGCGACGGCCGCCGCGGTCGGCGTCGTCAACGTCGTGCTCTTGTACCGACGCATCACGTCGATCGCGAGGATCACCCTCGCGCTGTGGGCCGGGACGATGATTGCCACGGTGGCCATCATCGCGACCGGGCTGCTCCATTTCGACCGCCGCGTCGCGTTCGATTTCCCACCGGGCGCGTTCACCTTCTCGCTGGGCTTTCTGTTCGGCCTCGGCGCGGCATCGCGGATCGCCGTCTACGATTACCTGGGCTACTACGATGTCTGCTACATCGGCGACGAGGTGATCGATCCGGGCCGCGTCATCCCGCGATCGATCGTGATCAGCACGGCCGCGGTTGCCGCCCTCTACCTGGCGATCAACCTGTCGATCATCGGCGTCGTGCCCTGGCGCGACTTCGTGCCCGCGGCGGCGAGCCCGACTGCGCAGTTCGTGGTGTCCGTGTTCATGGAGAAGATCTATGGGTCGAAGGTCGCCAGCGTGTTCACGCTGATGATTCTCTGGACGGCGTTCGGATCGGTCTTTGCGCTGCTGCTCGGCTACTCGCGGATCCCGTACGCGGCCGCGCGCGACGGGTACTTCCTCGAATCGTTCGGCCGTCTTCACCCGACCGGGGGTTTCCCGCACGTGTCGCTGCTCGTGCTCGGAGCTCTGTCCATCGCGGGCAGTTTCTTCGCGCTGGACCTGGTGATCGACGCGCTCATCGCGACGCGAATCGTGGTGCAGTTCATGGGCCAGATTGGCGGCGTCGTGCTGCTCCGGCGCCGCGTCCCGGCCTTGCCAAGGCCGTTCCGCATCTGGTTGTACCCCGTGCCGGTCATCGTCGCGGGAGTGGGCTGGCTCTTCATCTTCAGTACGACCGGGGCTCACGTGATGGTGTTCGGCCTCGGCGCCCTCGCGCTCGGCGTCCTGTGTTTTCTGGGATGGTCGCTTCGATTGCGGCAGTGGCCGTTCAGCGGAGCGGTCTCGTGAAAAGGGCCATATCGCGATCGGGACCCTACGATAAGATGGCGGCCATGTCGATCAGACCGTTTGAACCGACGTTCATGAAAGTGGGCGTGCTGACGGCGGCGCTGCAGGAGCTGACGCCCCGCGCTGTCCGGGATCCCGATCCCGATCGCGCGATCGAAGAATGGGCCGAATTCGCGCGCGAGCTGAACGCCGGGTACATCCAGTTGTCCGCCGCGCTGCATCCCAGCGAGACAGACGTCCCGCCGGAGGCGATGCTCGATCCGGTCGCGAACACCCTCGATTTGCGCAGGCCGTTCGACAAGGACCGTGCGCGCCGCGTCGGGGCCGCGCTGAAAGCGAACGGCGTCGGCCTGTCGGACATCGGATATTTCGACAACATGCTGCACCACGACGCCGCGGTGCGTCGGAAGAAGCACGAGTTCATGCTGCGTGTGTTCGACGCGGCGGTGCTGCTCGGCGTCAATGCCGTCTGCGGCTTCGTGGGACGCAACCAGCAGCACAGCATGGACCAGAACCTTGTCGACTTCGAGCAGCAGTTCGTGCCGCTGCTCGAAGCGGCCAAATCGCGCGGCCTGTCCTATCGCGTCGAGCAGTGCCCGATGCCCGGGTGGACGACGGGTGACAACTGGCACAACAACATTGCCTACACCCCGGGCACGTGGATCGCGCTGCACCGGATCTGCGAAAAGCACGGCGTCGGCGATCAGTTCCGCATCCACTACGACCCCTCGCACGCGATCCTCATGGGGCAGGACACCCGATCGATCTTCCAGTACCTGAAAGATACCGGGTACAACTTCCTCGTTGGCGGCTTCCATGTGAAGGGACAGGTGATCGATTCCAAGGGTGTCGCGGCCTGGGGCTACGGCGGCCAGACCGTCGAGCGCGGCGATTGGGTCGGCGGTCAGCCGTCACAGCACGCCGACGATCAGCTCAACGCGTGGAAGAAGCACACCGTGTTCACAGGGCACGAGTTGCCGGGGACGGCGCGACACGATCCGCTCGCGTACTTGCAGAACCGGACGGTCGACTGGCTCGATCATCAGCTCGCCGCGCGCGAGCTGCTGCAGCTCGACGTGGCGAACACGCATCTCGTCGTCGAGCACGAGTATCCGAAAGCGCGGCTCCAGGATCGCGAGCGTCTCAAGCCGATCCTCCAGGGGGCGATTGCGTTCGTGCGTCGCGTCGACGAAGCCGCCGCCTGCATGTTCGCGCTGCAGCATGAGGTGCTGGCGGCGCAGGGCATCCCGGTCCAGGGAGTGGGGCGGCAGGCGTATCGCTCGTGACGCCTGCGCTGGACCGCAGCCATCACGGGCTTGGCGGCAGGCTCCTGATTCCGGCGTTGAGTTTGCGCTGAAGAAAGCTCAGACGAGATCAGAAGCGCAGGAGATGCTTCTCGTGAACCACAGAAGCACTCCTGAACTCCCGATCTCCTGTCAATCAAGCGGCGGCGCTCGCGCCGCGGGTCACCGGGCCAGCGCAAACGCGTACAACGAATCTCCGGCGCCGACGACCAGGAATTGCCGGCCGTCGAGCATGAAGGTGATGGGCGCATTTGACGGGTTCGCCCCGAGCCCGGCGTGCCAGACAGGATCGCCAGTCGACGGATCGTAGGCGACGAAATTTCCCGAGCCGTCCCCCCCGAACAGGAGATCGCCGGCCGTCGTCAACAGACCCATGGCGCCGCCCTCGGTCAGCGCGTGTCGCCAGCGGACCTTGCCCGTCCGGTAGTCGAGGGCCTTGATGAAGCTTTCGCGTCCGCCTCCGCCGCCTCCGCCGACGGCGCCGCCGCCATAGCCCTCAGGCCGCTCGTCCGTGTCGGTGAGGTACTGCAGTCCATATGACTGAGCCGTCCCGACGTAGAGCAGTCCCGTCTTCGGGCTGAAGCTCGGGGGAGGCCAGTTCGTGGCCGAACCAGGCGACACCAGCACGCCGTCCACCGTCGCATCCTTCGCCGGGTTGTTGATCGGTTGCCCCTTGGCGTTCACGCCGAGCGACCAGTTCATGAAATCCACGTAGGGAACTGTCGATATGCTCTTGCCGTTCGTGCGATCGATCAGGAAGTAGTAGCCGTTGCGCGCCGCCTGCGCCACGAGCTTCCGCGGCCGGCCATCGATTTGCCCGTCGATGAGCACCGGTACCTGCGCGCTGTCCCAGTCGTGCGTGTCGTGCGGCGAAGTCTGGAAATACCACGCTATTTTTCCCGTGTCGGGATTCAGGGCGACGAGCGCGCACGTGTAGAGGTTGTCGCCCTTGCGGCTCCGCGGCGAGAAGACGGGATTTGGATTGCCGGTGGGGAGGTAGAGAAGGTTCAGCTCCGGATCGTAGGTCGGAGGCAGCCACGTCATTCCTCCGCCGTGCGTCATCGAATATTCGTCCGGCCAGGTCTCCGATCCGGGGTCGCCCATCTTCTGCGGAGTCGTGTACCACCGCCACTGGAGCTCACCGGTTTCCGGCTCGCGCGACTCCATGTACCCCTGCACGTCGAGCGAATCGCCGCCGATGCCGACGATGACGTGTCTCCCGACGACGATGGGCGCGGGGGTGCAGAAGTACTGCTGCCGGACGTCGGCAATCTCCTTGTGCCAGCGTTCCTTGCCGGTGGCCGCGTCGAGCGAGACGAGGTAGCAGTCCGGCGTTTCGAAAAAGAGAGAATTGCCGTACATGCCGACGCCGCGGTTGCCGATATGGATGCCGCCGCGAGTGCGCCAGAAGTAATGCCAGATGGCCCTGCCGGTGCGCGCGTCGATGGCGTACGCGTGATCGGGGGCCGCGAAATACAGCACGCCGTCGACCATCAGCGGCGTCGCCTTGATGGTCATGTTCGTCTGCGGCCCACCCCAGTAGTACGGATCGCCGGTCCGATACTCGCCGCCGCCGTTCTCGCCCTCCTCGGCGGTGGCGCGATGGATCCAGGCGAGCGACAGCGTTTTCACGTTCGTCGCATTGATCTGGGTGAGCGGGCTGTACCGCCGTCCGGAATAGTCGCCGTAGTGCGTGGGCCACGCCTCGGGGTACTTCGCGGCGCGCGACCCGTCCGGCGCCTGCGCCAGCAGAGCGATCGGCAGGGCGACCGAGCATATCGATAGCAGCGTCGGCATCTTTTTCATGGGCAGAAACCTTTGAGCGCAAAGCCCGCAAAGCTCGCGAAGAATCTCTTGTACGGCTCTTCTTTGCGCTCTCTGCGGCCTTTGTGTTTCGCGTCGTTTCTTGACACGCTCGTCACTTCAAGGTTGCCAGATACGCGGCCAGGTTGTGAATGTCCGCGTCCGTGTATTTCGGCAACAGATCGATGTGTCCCTGCAGCGGATCGGTGACCTGCACTTTCGGCGTGCTGCCGCTGCGCAACCAGGAAAGCGGCTTGCCGGCATCGTCGCGGATCGTCACGTCGAAGTCGGTCAACCGGACCAGGACACCGGAGAAGGTTTCACCGGATGGCAGCGTCACGGTGGCCCGGCGCGCAGTTCGCGACACGCCCGCCGCCTCGCCGCGCCCGCGTCCTTCGCCTCCGATCGTCCCGAAGGCGATGAGCGCCTGGAGCCTCGGGCCGTCGTACCGTGAACCGATGCCTCTCAAATCGCCGGTCGGCGCGTGGCAGCGGTTGCACCCGCCGGCGCCGCTGAAATAGGTCTCGCCCGCCCTGGCGTTTCCGGTCATGACGTACTGCAACTGGTAATTCGCTCGCTCCGCGGCGTAGGTGATCTCGCGGTGCAGGAAGGTGGCGACCTCGGAGATCTCCGGAGGCGCCAGCGCGATCGCGGGCTTGTGGCCGGCCTGCAGGTGGGTCCCAATCTGCCGGCCGTTCGTGTCCTGCAGCACGAGCACGGACCGGATCAGATCCGGGCCGGAGAACCCCTGTCCACCCCTGGCGTTCGGGCGATGACACGATCCGCACTTGTCGCCGAAAACGATCCGCCCGCGTTCGACCGCGGCCGGATCGAAGGCGCGAAGCCGTTCGACGCCGCTGTCTCCGGCGGCGCGGCCGCGCCCGCCGGGAGGGGGCGTTTGCGCTGCGGCTGAGGCGACTGCCACGCAAATACCGGCCAGCGTGACCACCGCCAGACGCCGTCCGCCAAGGCGGACGTGGGGCCCCGCTTCAGCGGGGCTGGCTCTTCCGATCGCTGAACACATGACGAGCGCTGGATGTAGCACCGACGCGGCCCGAGTGTCAAACAGGCCCGGTGGGTTCGTTGTGCGCGCGTCGTTTGATGCTTGCGCGGTCTGTCACAACCGGAACGAAGGGGACATTTCTACCGAGTTAAGAACGGGGACATTTCTATCGAGCCTTGACACGGTCTGCCTCCGGTCTGGACATTCCTGCGTTGTGCGGTTAGGGTTCTGACGGAGGTTGATCATGCGCTGCTCACGACGCGATTTCGCGAAGCTCACGCTGGCAGGTCTCCCGGCATCCTGGGTTCTCGAGAACGTGCCGCTGTCGGCGCTCGCGAAGATCGATTCCAGGATCAACGGCGTCCAGATCGGCGCGATCACCTACAGCTTCCGCAGCATGTCGAACGCCGAGGACATCATCAAGGCTTACCAGACAATCGGGCTCGGCGAAATGGAGCTGATGTCCAATCATGCTGAGGCGCTGGCGGGCGCGCCCGGAGGGCCAGGTCCGGGCGGCCGCGGGCGAGGGGCGCTGACCCCGGAAGAACAGGCCGCGCGGGATGCGGCCGCGAGAGCCTTGCGCGATTGGCGATCGGCGACCTCGGCGGCCACGTTCACGCCGGTTCGCAGGAAGATCGAGGACGCCGGCATCGATCTTCGGTTGCTCTGCTACAACATGAACGTCCGCAACACGAAAGATGACGAGATCGAGTACGCCTTCACGTTGGCCGGGTGGCTCGGCGTCAAGGCCATCTCGACCTCGACGCAGGTCAGCATGGCGAAGCGGCTGGCCCCCTTCGCCGACAAGCACAAGATGCTGATCGGCTTCCACGGGCACGCCAATACGACGGATCCCGATGAAGTCGCGACGCCGGAGAGCTTCGCGGCGGTCATGGCCGCCTCGAAATACCATGGGGCGAATCTCGACATCGGTCACTACACCGAAGCGGGCTACGACCCGGTTGCGTTCGTCCGGCAGCAGCACGCGCGCATCACGAACCTGCACCTCAAGGACAAGAAGAAGGCGACCAACGGCGGCGGCAATACGCCGTGGGGCCAGGGAGACACGCCGATCAAGGACGTTCTGAAGCTTCTGCAGAAAAACAAATGGGACCTGCCGGCGAACATCGAGTTCGAGTACACGGGCGATCCGCTCGCGGAGGTTCCCAAGTGCCTGCAGTACTGTAAAGAGGCGCTGGCGTAGATAAAGATAAAAGGTGTCAGACACCATGTCGAAAAATACATGGTGTCTGACACCCGCCACTACGACAGGAGCCACGCGGTCGCGGCCACAAGCGCCACGACCAGTCCCCATCCGACCGCCAGCCCGAGGAGATCCTCGCGAAACGCCCGCCACCCTCGTCCTGCCGCACCGCGGCCCAGGCGGAGCACGTTGACGAGCAGCAACGGGCGAGCGACGGCGCCGGGCTCATCGCTCGAGGTTTCCAGCCGGTTGAAAAACGACTCGGTGCGCTCGGCCGGTTCAGGATCCGTCAGCAGGCTGACAACGACGAGCGCCCCGATTCCGGCGCAGAGTGCGGCGAGGAACACGTTCGGATCCCAGCGATCCAGGCGTTGGCCGGCCAGATAGTAGAGCAGAAAATTTGTTGCCAGCGCGCTGAGCAGGCTCGCGAGCGCGCCCCACCGGTTCGCGCGCGGCCAGACGATGCCACCCAGCACGCTGATGCCGACAAAAGTCGCCAGCGTCTCGGTGAGCAGGAACGTGTACAGCACGCTCTGAATCAGGAACATCGCGTACAGCACGCCGAGCATGGTGAGGGCGACGCCGCTTATGCGGCCAACCCACAGATAGTGCCGGTCGCTCCGGTCCGACACGAGATGCGGGCGATAGAGTCCCTCGGTGAACAATGCGCCGACGTCGACCATGTACGCGGAGCACGCCGACATGCTCGCAGCCAGAATCGACGCGATCAACAGGCCAAGAGCCCCGGGGAACAACAGGTGCCGGCACGCGAAACCGAACGCGTTCTCGGGATCGGCCAGCACGGCGGCCTGTCCTCCGCCCTGCGCGACGATCGCGGATACGATCAGGCCGACCAGCATCCACCCGACCGTGCAGACACGCTTCACGAAATTGCCGAACAGCATGCCGATGCGGCAGCTGCGCTCGTCGCGGCCGGTGCCCACGGTGGCGAGCATATGCGGCTGCGCCATGATGCCGACGAGCCCGTTGATCGTGAGCATCGCGATGACCCACGGGCCGATCCCCGATGGCGTTGACAGCGAAAAGCGAAATGCCGGCAGCGACGCCTTCATTCCGCCGAGTCCGCCGACCTCGCGCCAGCCGAGCGGAATCAGCATGAAGGACAGGACGATGATCAGGAACCCCTGGAAGAGATCTGTCCACGCCGACGCAACCAACCCGCCCACGAAGCTGTAGAGGATGAACATCGCCGTCATGGCGGCCACGATTTCGTTCACGCCGGCCGTGGCGCCCGTCGCCTGACTGATGACCTTGCCGGCGCCTTTGAGGAGCCCTCCGGTTTCGATGATGAAGAAGCAGACGGCAAACACGATGTACATCACGCCCATCGCCGGGCCGTACCGATCCTCGGTGAACTCCGCCATCGTCGTCCGCCGGACGCGACGGAACAGGGGCGCCATGATCCAATACAGCGGGGTGACGAAAAGGTTTTTCCACTGGTACCAGATGGCGGAGGCGCCGGCGCCGTAAACGGCGCCTGCGAGCGCCACCGGCATCTCCGCGTGCGTTCCGACGCTGAAGCTCTGGCCGACCATCAGCCACGGACCAAATTGTCGCTCGCCGAGAAAGTACTCGCCGCTGCGACGAACGCGGTAGCCGACGATCAGGCCGATGCCCGTGATGACAATGAGGTACGCGACGAGAACCGCCCAATCGAGGAGCGCGATCGTCATGGCGTCACGTCACGGATCTGCAGCTCGAACGCGCCCGGTTCCCAATCCGCGGTCACCGTGCCGGTGGTCGTCATGCCCATGTAGGCCGCAGGGATCGTCGACGCCATCGGAGCCACCGCATCGATGGACAGTCCCGTGAACCGCGCGGTGTTGGCGATGGCGCGATCCAGCGTCAGACTGGACCCCGCGAGGTACGGCGTTCCCGGCAACGACACGCGACCGTCCTCAGAGAGCTCACAATCGACGCCGCCAACGGTGTATCGTCCGGGCGCGGATGCGGCGGCGGCCACCGCGTCCGTCACGAGAATCGTCCGGCCCGGGCCTTTCGCGCGAATCATCGTTTTGACCGTCGCCGGCGGAAGGTGGTGGCCATCCACGATCATGCTCGCGAAGAGCTCATCGGCCCCCAGCAGCTCCCAGATGACGTTCGGGTGCCGCGGCAGCATCTGCGGGCACCCGTTGCCCAGATGCGTCGCGAGCGTGGCGCCGGCGCCGATCGCCTCGCCGATCTGCTGCGGTGTCGCGGAGGTATGGCCGATGGCGACGCGCACGCCTGCAGCGACAAGGTGATCGATGAGCGGCATCGCCCCCGGCACTTCGGGCGCGAGGGTGACCAGCACGATGCGACCGTCGGCGGCGTGCTGGCGACGGCTGAAGTCGTCGATGCTCGCCGGCGCAACGTGCTCCAGCGGGTGGGCGCCCCGCGCGCCGTCTTCAGGCGAGAGGTACGGACCTTCCAGGTGGATCCCGGCGATGGCGGGATGCGACACGCGAGCCAGAACGCGTGCGCTCACGGCGAACCGGTCGAACGATGATGTGATGAGTGTGGGCAGGCAACGGGTCACGCCAGTCTCGCGCATCCGCTCCAGCGCTTCGGCGACGCGATCGGAGGTCAGGTCCGGCGCGTTGAAATCGATTCCGCCGAAGCCGTTGACCTGGAGGTCGAACAACCCCGCCAGCGCGATTCTCATGAAATGACTTCCGCCAGAATCTCGCCGCGGCTCGCCGAGGTCAGCAGCGCCGCCGAATCGCGATCGAGGTAGATCGTGGCGTTCGCGTGCGTCCGCAGGATCGAGGCGGGCGCCATCGGCGAGACCTCGCCGTCGATGCAGGCTTTGACCGCCTGCGCCTTTCGCGCGTCAGGCACGACACAGATGATCTCGCGTGACTTCAGAATCTGCCGTACCGACATGGATACCGCCTCCGACGGCACCTCCGCCACAGAAGCGAACCAGCCTTCGCCGACCTGTTGTCGCCGGCACGCCGCGTCAAGGGTCACGATCACGTAGGGCCGGTCTGTCACGAAGTCGGCGGGGGGATCGTTGAATGCCAGGTGTCCGTTTTCGCCGATGCCGACAAACGCCACGTCGACGGGTGTACGGCCGATCTCCTGTCCGACGTGTTCAGCGACGCGAGCCGCGTCATGCTCCCCGTCGAGCAGGTGATAGCGGGTCATACCGGTCTTGCGGATCAGCCGCTCGAGAAGATATTTGCGGAAGCTTGCGGGATGATCGATGGGCAGACCGACGTACTCATCGAGATGGAACATCTCGACGCGCGTCCAGTCAATGTCGGGCGCCGCGGTGAGCGCCTCGAGAAAATCGAACTGCGAGGCGCCCGTCGCCGCGACGATCCGGGCGTCCCCTCGCGCCCCGATCGCGATGCGCAGCGCCTGCGCGGCATGCCGCGCCGCCGCCATGCTCATCGTGGACCGATCGATGTATGTCTTGACCTGCATGTGTCGTCCCGCGCGCCACCGGCCGAAGAACGCAAAGACCGCAAAGGCCGGTACGCGAAATGCCTTACCGCGGCGGCATGGCCGCGAAGGTCTCCTCGATGTTCTCCAGCACCGCGAGCGTCGAGCGCACGCCGGCTTGCAAATACCGCTCGCCCATCTCGGGCGTGGACGCGCGCGCGTCGCCCCACGTCCCCGATTGCGTGGCCCAATACACCGATCCAGGCGACGTGAAGAAGAAGGCGGTGTGCACCGGAGCGGTGTTCACCGTGAACTCGGGGAACGGCGGGAACTCGGCGTTCGCGCGTTCCAGATCCACCAGGGCCGCGTTGATCGCGAGCACGGCGGAGGTCTCGGCGGCGTTCGCATGCAACCCGTTCTTCAGTCCGGAGAACTCCGCGACTTCCTCCGCGGTCAGGCCGTCCCAGTAATTGACCGGAAACGCCTTGACCCCCTTCGGCATTCGATCCGCGGCGTCGGCGCAGCCATAGGCAATGGCGTAGGTATTGTCGTAGTGACCGTTCAGGAAGATGATGCGTTTGAACCCCGACGCGGCGAACGACGCGCAGAGGTCCGCGACCAGGGCCATGAACGTCGGAATGCGGATGTGCACGAGGCCCGTGAAGCCGACGTGTGGATACGACAAGGCATAGTTGATCGGCGGCGCGACGACCGCGCCGATCTGCCGCGCGATGCGGCGCGCCACTTCCTGCGGGATGAGCACGTCGGTCAGGAGCGGCCCATGCGGTCCGTGCTGCTCGGTTGCGCCCGTTGGAATGATGACGGTGTGGTGCGTCTCGAGAAACGCTTCGACTTCCGGATTGGTCATCTCGCCGAGGAACACCGTCGGTGGTTTCATGGCTGGCCCTGGTGATTTGCGTTGTCTGTGGAAGAGCACACCGCCGGCGCACGTTGCCCCTTTGTCATCGCGCTCTTTTGAACGATTCCAGCCGGCGGCGGATGTCGGCCGCCAGATCATCCCGGCCCGTCGTGGACGCCAGCTCCAGCGCCGCCTGAGCGGTGCTGACGGCCCGATCCAGCCGATCCGCGGAGAAGTACGCGACCGCGAGCGTCTCGAGCACGAGCGCGTCCTGCCCTTTCGTCACCTGCGCAGCGCGCTCGGCGAGCCGCACTGCTTCCTCGGGCGCGTGCACGTCGTGTCGATCCGAGGTGGCCAGGATCCAGGCGAGATCAACGAGCGCCGCCGGGAGGTCGGCGTTCAGCTGGAGGGCGCGGCGATAGTGCGCGATTGCTTCGTCCGTCCGATCCAGCCGCGCCAGCAGGCTGGCGCGAGTGGCCAGAGCCGATCCCAGATTGTCCCGCGCCTCCCCATTCGCCCGGTTCAACCGGAGCGCCTCGGTGTACGACGCGATCGCCTCGTCTAATTTTCCTTGAAGCACCTGGACGGCGCCGCGGTTGTTGTACGCCTCTGAAAAATCCGGCTTCAGGCGGAGCGCGCGATCGAAATGCTCCGCCGCCTCATCGAGGCGCTTCTGGTTCAACAGCGTCGTGCCGAGATCGTATTGCGCGTGCGCCGACTTCGGCTCGAGCCGGACCGCGTCTTCGAGCTGAACGATCGCATCCGCCGCGCGACCGACGGCGAAATAACAGAAGGCCAAATCGGCGTGGAGCCTGGCGTCACTCGGGTTGACCTCGAGCGCCTTCTCGTCGCCGGCGATATCTTCCTGCAACATCTTCGGCGCATAGTCCACATCGAGCGCCGCGCGATCGCTGCTGGTGTGGGTCGCGAGCTGCAGCCACAGATCGCCCATCTCCGATGCGGTTGTCTGCCCGAACGTGACGCGCCTGGGCGGCCGGTTCGGGTTCCGGACATTGTCGGCCGAGTTGTCGTAGGTGTATTGCATCGTCAGCGTGGTGCCGCGCGGCAGCGGAATCGGCCGGCGGAATCGATACACGTCCTGCCATCTGAAATCCCAGTCTCTGATGAAAATCAGGGGCGTCGTCGTTCCGTCGGGCAATCTCGCAAATCCTTTCATCTCCCTCGCCAGGTTGTGCGCGTGCGGCTGAACGCCCAGCACCTCGACGTCCACCGGCAGCACGTACGAGTCGGTCACGCTGTAATCCCGTGTCCCTGCGGGAATGTCGATGCTCTGCCTGCCAAGCCGCATCATGTACGGCACACGCGACGGCGGCTCGTCGGTGAAGAACAATCCGACGCGCACCTGAACGCGCTCCGGCTTGCCGGTTGGCACCATGTGAACCTCGACGACGAGATCGCTGCCGGCCTCCAGCCGCCACGCCGTGTCGACGAGCATGTGCGGCGCCTGACCCGGCGTCCAGCCGAGAAAGTGGCCGTCGGGGAACATGGCGCCGCGGCCGCCGCCGCCGTCGAAGCCCGGCCCGGGATCGTCATCGTCGAGCCGACGAGACGATCGTGTGCGATCGATCTTGACGTTCGCGTGATGGACAGCCCTGGGCACGCCAGGATGGAATTCGAGACCCTTGACGTATCGACCCGCCGGCAACTCGATCGGGATGACGAAGGTGCGAAATACATCGGGGCCGTCACTGCCGAGCAAGTACGGCTCCGGCATCGCCACGACCAGATCCGGTGTCCCGAGCTGCCAGTCGCCGGCCGGCCGCGGTGCCGGCGGAAGGTCGTTTGCATCGCCCTCGGGCGTGCCGAGCTCGACCCATTGCTGAACGAGCGCGACCTGCCGATCGCTCAGTCGCCGCTCGCCGGCAAACTCTCCATAGCCCGGTTCGGGTTTCCAGGGCGGCATCGATCGGCGCCTGGTCATCACAGCGATCAACTGCGCGCGCCGGCGCACCTCGTCGTAGGTCAGCAAACTGAATGGCGCGGCCTCACCCGGCCGATGACACGACGCGCAGTGCGCGAACACGATCGGCGCGATGTCACGCGTGAACGTCACCGTCGCCGCATTCAGCGCGACGCCTGCGAGCACGAGACCGGCGACGCTCAGCATGGACGATCAGAACTTCACGTTCGTCGAAATCCGCAGCAGCCGCGGCTGCAGAATCTCCAATGGCGCGCCGAGGCTTGCGCCGGAGTTCTGGTTTTCATTCAGCACGACGTTCGAATTGAGCACGTTGAACACATCCAGGCTCGCGTCGAACCGCATCCTTCCGACGCTGAAGATCCGGCGCAGGCTCAGGTCGAGCTGATTCCAGCGCTTCAAGTACTTGGTCCCGGGTGCGACGAGGTTGACTGTCACCGACTGGGTTCGCTGTCCGCCAGGAAACACGTTCGCGGGGACGGCCCAGTTCACCGCCAGCGGCGCCCCCGCATAGCTTTGGAAGTTCGCCCCCACCTGCAGACCCAGCGGGATTGGGTACGCCCCTACGAGCTTGAAATCGCTGAGAAACGGGATGTCCAGCTGGCTCTGATCGCAGTAGCGAAACGTGTTCGGATCCCAGGTTGTCGCCGCCGTGCCGACGAGAGGCTGCGGCGCCAGCCCCTCGCACGCGACGGTGATCGTCCGCTCGGATGACAAACCGCCGAAGAGGCTGCCGCCTCTGGGCAGCCGCGCCGAGAAGCTCAATTCGAGACCGTCGAAGGTCTGACGGCTCTTGTCTCGATCCGTGCTCGTCGTGTCGACCAGATCCACCAACCCCTGTTTCGCTCTGTTCAGGTTGTAGATCGTCACCGGCTGACCATCGACCGGGCTCGGGGTCTGAAACGCCGTGTAATCGGAGAGGCTCACGAGCGTGTTGATCTGTTTCTCCAGGTTGTAGAACACACGCCGGTACCAGGCGGCGGTGACCGACACTCCGGCAAACAGCTCGCGATCCACGCCAACGCTGTATTCGATGTTGTACTGCCGCTTGATGTTCGGATCGGGATGTCTGGGCGGCGCGGCGCCGAAATTGACGTTGTTGCTCGGCCCGATTTCGTTCTCCTGGGCGATGTCGTCGCGGTTCGAATCGCTCCAGTTGCGGGTGTCGTTTTGCAGCGACGCGGGGTTGTAGCGAAGCGTGAAGTTGGTCGTGTCGTTCTTGTTGTACCGGTTCACGCCGAACCGGAGCGCGGTCCTGGCATCGCCGGTCAGGTCGTACACGGCGCCGAGCCGGGGCGCGACGTTGAACCATTCCGGGAGGTTCGGCATCTCGGGAAACTGGCGGAAGCCGACGAAGCGGCCCGGTTCGATCGACCTGGGCTCGATCGACACGCTGAAGTACTCGAAGCGGATCCCAGGGTTCAACGTCAGACGCCGGAGCTTCCAGGAATCCTGCACGTAGAACCCGAGATCCGCATTCAGGTGCTCGCGCGAATGGGTCGGGGTGTTGTACACAATCACCGAGTCAGGCACGCCCGAGCGGTAGCGCTGGATCAGGTCGGCGTTGGAATCGAAGTCGCGCCAGTACGGACCGTACCGCCACTGGACGCCTGTTTTGAGCGAGTGAGAGCCGGTCACGTACGACGCGGAGGATACGAGCATGTAGAGGTACGGGTAGTCGTGCTGCTCGGGCACGGCCGCCGTGGTCCTCGTGTTCAGCACGATGTCCTGTCGCGACGCCGACGAGAACCAGTCGGCGCTCCCGCGCTGCTTGCGCACGTCCGGCTGGTAAATGAAGTTGATGGCGTTCACGGTCCCGCCCCATCCCGCTTCGAGCAGGAGCTTGTTCGTCACCGTCGACGTCCATTTCACCGCCGTCGTGTAGTAGAGCACGTCGGTGCGGCGACGGGCCGCGGTCAGCACGTCGGTGCCCGACGCATAGTCGTGCGGCACGTTCTTGATCGGGCGATCGATGTACGCCGTGAGCTTGTTGCGCGGCGTGAGCTGTGATGTCAGCCGCACGGTGAATTGATACAGGCGCTGATCGTAGAGTCCGGGGCGGCCGTCGGGATAAAAGCTGTTGGCGATGACGTTGGCATTGCCGATATCCCGATAGGATCCAAAGAACCATAGCCTGTCTCGTTTGATCGGCCCGCCGGCCGACACGTTGACGTCGTATACGTAGTCGACGGCATCGCCCTGCCGCAGCCCTTTGTCCTGCAGCGCCTGCGTGAGGTTGTTGCCCTGAAACGAGCTGCCCGTAAATCCCACGAAGCTTGAGCCGCTGAAGGCGTTACCGCCTTCGCGCGGAATCAGGTTGATGTGCACGCCGGCCGCCGAGACTTCAGCGCCCGGCGAGCTGGTCTGCACCGTGACCTCCTGCGTCATCGCATCGTTGTGGTTCGGCTGCGTCTCGCCTCCGAGGTACATCGAGTTCATCTTCATGCCGTCGACGTCGATGGTGTTGTCCGTGGCCGGCATGCCGTGCAGCAACAGCCGCTGCTGCGTCGCGGTTCGCGCGCCGCCGACCGCCTGCGTGTTGGGTTTCACGCCAACCGCGAGCGCGCCCAGCTGCGCGTAGGTCCTGCCGGTCGGAATCGCATCCATCAGGTCGCGCTTCAGGATGGCCGTGTGCTGCGCGCTCTGGACGTCGACAATCGGCGCATCGCCGCTGACCGTGACCGACTCTTCGAGCGCCCCGACCTTCAACTCGGCATTGACCGTCGCCGTGAAGTTGGACGGCAGGTCGATGCCGTCGCGCACCAGGGTCGCAAAGCCGGAGAGGGCAAACGTCACTTTATAGAGGCCGGGCCGCAAATCGACAATCGTGAATCGGCCCTGCTCGTCGGTGACCGCCTCGCGGACCCGCTCGATGAGCGCGGGACTCGCCGCCTGCACGGTCACGCCGGGCAGAACGCCGCCGCCCGAATCCTTGACGATGCCCGAGATGGCGCTTTGTGCTGAGACTGTGGATGGGATCGCGGCGAACGCGATCGCCGCGGCGATGATGATCGTCCCGAATGTCTGTCGACCCACGGTTGCCTCCTTCACCGACTTTCCGTTTCGGGCCGCTCAAGCTCGGCAGCATGCTACATCCTGGGTGTGGCGCCTCGGACGAAATTCTTTCGCCTGGTCGCGCACCATGTCTCATGTCACGTCCGGGGCTTTGCGCCGCGTCGCTTTCCTCCTCCAGGGACTGAACGCGCCGTTTCTCGACCTTCTCGAAACCACCGTGACCAACACGCCACCGATGTCAGACTTTGGCGTTGAGGGAATCGGCGCCTGGCTGTAAGCTCTTAGGCCCGAGCGTTCGACTCGGATCGCCCGTCGATGAACCCGAGGCCGTGGGCCCCGTCACACGGGCCGACAAGTCTGTTGCGATAACGCGAGGAGGTTCCGATGCGCCGCAGGTTGGTCTTTGCGCTTGCCGTGCTTGCGTCGGCGCCGGTGGCTCAGCTCGCAGGCCAGTCGCCGCGTGCGGCGGCGACAAGCACGCAAACGATCCCCCGCGCCCCCGATGGACATCCCGACCTGCAGGGGATGTGGACGAACGTCACCATCACGCGGCTCGAACGTCCGGCCGAGCTCAAGGGTAAAGCGGTCGTCTCAGAGGCCGAAGCCGCCGCGTACGCGAAGGAGTATCTCAAGACGACCGACAAGGATCGCCGCGACGGCGGACGTCGTGCCGACGTCGAGCGGGCGTACAACGCCTTCTTCTGGGATTCGGGGACCGAGCTCGCGGTGGTGAACGGGCAGCGGCGGACGTCGCTCATCGTCGACCCGCCCGACGGACAAGTGCCTGCGCTGACCGCCGAGGCGCAGAAGAGAATCCCCGGTCCCCGTCCCGCCTGGGGCAGCGCCGTCACCGGACCGGACGACCCGGAGAATGCGCCGCCTTTCGGCCTGTACGAGAACCCCGAGGAGCGTCCCCTCGCCGAGCGCTGCCTGCTCGCTTTTGGCTCGAGCTCGGGGCCGCCGATGCTTCCGATCGCCTACAACAATCACTATCAGATAGTGCAGACCCCCGGGTACGTGATGATCCTCGTGGAGATGGTGCACGATGCGCGCATCATCCCGACCGACGGCCGCCCGCACGGGAACACGCGTCGCTGGCTGGGGGATTCGGTCGGCCGCTGGGAAGGCGACACGTTGGTCGTGGATACCATCAATTTCAAGCCCCAGGTCAGCTTCAGGGGATCCTCGGAGCACTTGCACGTCATCGAGCGTTTCACCAGGACCGGCGCGAACACGATTCTCTACACGTTCACGATCGATGATCCCACCACGTGGACCAGGCAGTGGAGCGCGGAGATCCCTCTGCGAGCGACCGGCGAGCGTCTGTTCGAGTACGCGTGCCACGAAGCCAACTACGGGCTCGAGGGCGTGCTTCGCGGCGCACGGGCCCAGGATAAAGACAAGGAAACCTCCGAGCAGCCGAAGGCGAAACAGAAGTAGGGATGAGGACCGCTATCCGTGTTGCCGCAGCGATCACCGTGGCCGCCGGTCTTACGCTGGCGGCCGCCCGCGCGGGACAACCATCGGCTCGGGCTCAAAGCCCGTCGCCCGCGTACGCAGCGCCTCGAGCGCCCGATGGCCACCCCGACTTGAACGGGATCTGGCAGGCGGTGAACACCGCCAACTGGGATATCCAGGATCATCCGGCACGCCGCGGTCCGGTGATCGCGCTCGGCGCAGCGTTCAGCATCCCGGCTGGCGCCGGCGTGGTCGAAGGCAACGTCATCCCGTACCAGCCGTGGGCCTCAGAGAAGAAGAAGAAGAACGCCGACAGCTGGCTGACGCTCGATCCCGAGGTCAAGTGCTACTTGCCTGGTGTGCCGCGCGCGACCTACATGCCGCATCCGTTTCAGATCGTCCAGACGCGCAACACAATCCTGATGGCCTACGAATTCGCAAGCGCCAGCCGGATCGTGCGCATGACGAAAACCGAGAATGCGCCGATTGACTTCTGGATGGGATGGTCGCGGGGGCGCTGGGACGGTGAAACGCTCGTGGTGGATGTGACCGGCTTCAACGACCAGACCTGGTTCGACCGCGCGGGAAACTTCCACAGCGAGGCGCTGCACGTGGTCGAACGCTACACGCGCACAGGCCCCGACCAGCTCTGGTACGAGGCAACGATAGAGGATCCGAAGGTCTTCACACGACCCTGGAAAATGAGCATGCCACTCTATCGTCGCGCGGAGAAAAACGCTCAGCTCTTCGAGTACAAGTGCGTCGAGTTCGTCGAAGAGCTGTTGTACGGGCACCTCCGAAAGGAAGACTCGAAGTAGGGCGCCGCCTCAGGGGTGCCGCTCACTTCCTGTCTTTTTTCGCCGCCTCCTCTGCTTTCTCCTGAGCGCGGAACCCTCCGAGAACGTTTGCGATGCCGTAGTTGCCTTCGTGGCAGGCGTACTCGTAGATCAACCCGTTGCTTTTCCTCATCGGCAGCGTCGCCGTCCACGGCCGCGTGTACATCGTGGGATTGTCGACCGTGAACTGGTAATCGATGGCGTTGCGGCCGACTCGACGGAAGCGTTCGACGACGCGAAGGGTGGCCGCATCCGCGGGAAACCTGAACGTCGCGTCCTCGTGAAAATTCGTGGTTTCGACCACGAGCGTATCGCCTTCCCAGTGGCCGCGCGAATCGCCCAACCATTGACGGATGCTCGCGCCGATGTGCGGACGGCCGTCCAGGTGAATGAGCCGCACCTCGTGAATCTCCTCGTGCAGAATCGCGACGAGTCCCGGCGCCTGCGCGATCTCGTAGTTGTTGTTGTACCCGGTCGGCAGCGGCGGCACGCCGTGGTACAGGATGCAGCGTTCCTGCAGCGGCCGGTCAACCCAGGAATCGGCAGGACCTCGGGTTCGCCGCGCGGCCGCGCGTGCATCGAGCATCTTCTGCCCGTCCGGCGTCAGCGGAGGCAACCGTCCCTCCCTCGGATCGATGATGAGCGAGGTGCGACCAATGGACGCGCCGCGGTCCCACCAGAACTGGTCGTAGGCCAGATCGAGATCCTGAGCTCTGTCGGCCGGGCGGCGTTCGGCGCGCGTGTCCGATTGCTGGTTGACTTCGGCTTCTTCTTCCTTGCTGAGCAGTTCCTTCTCTCCGGCCTCACGCGCGCGCTCGAGCGGCGTGATCGTGCCGTTATTCCAGGTCCCCTGCAGATCCGGATCTCCCCAGGCAGTACGAGGTGCCGTCCATTTGCTCGCCGCTTTCTTCGGCGCGGGCCCGTTCTTCCCCGCAGCCGGCGCCTGTCCTCCGGCCGTCACGACGGCGACGAGCATCATCGAGAGCACCGCCAGCGGAGCGCCGAGAGAAGTGAAAATTCGACGGCTCATGGAACACCTCGGCCTTCTGTTGTCGCGTCTAAGATGCCCGAGCCGCGCGCTCAAGTCAATGCACTGCGTTTGGCAACGCGCCAGAATTGCTTAAAATGCCCGCAACGGGATTGGTGATGATCAAAGCGTCGCGTTTGACATACGGAGGGGTCTGGCTCTGCTGCCTGTTGGCCGGCTGCGACGCTTCTACGCGACCTTCCATAACCGCTGCCGCTCAGAGCTCCGTGCCGGACGTCGCGAACGCCATCCGGGCCATCGTGGCGGACAGCCGAAATCCCGTGTTGGGTTCAATCGCGCCTCCCGAGCGCGAGCAGTTGACGGCGCTCTACGGGCCGCGCGCAGATGCTCCGCTTTGGGTCGACGCCTCAGGACGGCCGAGCCGCGATGCCCGCGACGCACTGGCTCTTCTCAAAGGCGCGGCCGATGAAGGTCTCGATCCCGTTGATTACAGCGCCGCTCCGCTCGAACGTCTGGCGGCGACGCTGGAAGCCGGACCTACGCCGCCGGATGACGCGGCCTTCGACACGGGCCTGAGCGTGAGCACACTGCGGTATCTCCGGCACTTGCACGCGGGCCGTGTCGATCCGCGCACGATTGGATTCCGGATGACCGCCCCGGCCGACGATCATCAGTTCACGACGCTCCTCAGCGAGGCAATTGCCCGTCATCAGATCACCGAGACCGCCGCGAAGGTGGCGCCGCCCTTTGCGCTCTATCGTCGTCTGCGGGGCATGCTGGCTCGTTACCGGTCCCTTGCCGCCGACCCCACGCTCGTACCGTTGCCGCCTCCCGGCGCGACCGTACGCCCGGGCGAGCCGTACGCGGCGCTCCGCGCGCTGCATCGTTGGCTCGTGGCTCTCGGCGATCTGCCTGCGGACACGCCTGCGCCCTCAGAGCCCTCGACCTACGGCGGCGCGCTCGTCGAAGGCGTGAAGGCCTTCCAGGTCCGCCATGGTCTCGAGGCCGACGGCGTACTGGGCAAAGACACGCAGGCGGCGCTGCATGTGCCGCTCTCCTGGCGCGTTCGACAGATCGAGCTCGCGCTTGAGCGCTTGCGGTGGCTGCCGCATCTCGGCGACAAGCGGTTCGTGGCGGTCAACATCCCGATGTTCCGCCTCTGGGCCTGGGACTCGATTCCGCCGGACGGTACGCCGTCGTTCCAGACGGGCGCGATCGTCGGACGCGCGCTCAACACGCAGACGCCCGTGTTCGTCGAAGAGATGCGCTACGTCATCTTCAGGCCGTACTGGAACGTTCCGCCGTCAATCCTGCGCCACGAGATCTTGCCAGCCCTCGAGCGCGATCCGGATTACCTTCAACGGCACGACATGGAGATCGTATCGGGGCCGGGCGACGATGCACGGCCAGTTCCCGTCACAGCGGAAAGCATCGCCGGGCTTCGACAGGGCAAGCTCCGCGTCCGGCAGCGTCCAGGACCGAAGAACGCGCTGGGTCTGGTCAAGTTCGTGTTTCCGAACGACTACAACATTTACCTGCACGGGACACCGGCGCCGGAGTTGTTCAAGCGCGCTCGTCGCGATTTCAGCCATGGCTGCGTGCGCGTCGAAGATCCGGTCGCGCTCGCGGAGTGGGTGCTCAAGGAGCAACCGGAGTGGACCCGCGAACGGATCCTGGCGGCCATGAACGGGAACCAGCCGCGCCGCGTGGATCTGACTCGGCCGATCCAGGTGATCCTGTACTACATCACGGCAGTGGTGATGCCGGAGGATGGCACCATTCATTTCGCCGAGGACATCTACGGCCACGACACGAAGTTGGACCAGGCCCTGACCCGCAGGCGGCTGTCTCAGTGATCCAGCCGGGCGCGATGACAATGCCGAGCCGCGACACAGCGAGAAGAGCCGGCTAATCCGGCTTATCGTCCGTCAATCCAAACGCGATGATGTTCGATCCGGCAGCCACTGCGAAGTACTGCTTGTTGTCGAACATGTAGGTCATTGGCGACGCTTTCCAGAGCTGACTCGTCTGAAAGCTCCAGAGCGGCTTGCCGTTTGCGGCATCAGCCGCCATCAGCGATCCGCTGTCTTCGCCGAAGATCACGAGCCCGCCGGCGGTGCTCAATGTGCCTCCCCATGAGTCGACCGCGCCGGTCTGCGGCAACTCCCAGACGATTCTCCCGGTCTGAATGTCGATCGCGCGCAGGATTCGCTGTGCCGGCTCGTCCGGCGCCTGTTTGAACGAGCCGCCCATGAAGCCCTTTCCGGCTTCCCACTCCATCGGCTCCCGCGTGAACACGCCGCACTTGTCGTTGGTCTGCACGTAGTACAGCCCCGTCGCCGGATTGAACGACGTGGAGTACCAGTTGGACGAACCTTCGAGCGACGGGCACACGCGCTTGCCCTCGAGCGATGGCTCCATACCGGGCACCGTCATCGGCCGGCCTTCCGGCGTGAGGCCGCTGGCCCAGGTCACATTCTTCGCGTACTGCTTACCCAGCAGGAACGTTCCGTCGGTGCGATCCAGCACGTAGAAGAATCCGTTGCGGTTGGCCTGCACCAGGACCTTGCGCGGCCGATTCTGCCAGGTGGTATCGATCAACGCCGGCGTCTCCTGCGCGTCGTAGTCCCACACATCGTGCGGCGTGAATTGAAAGTGCCACTTCAGTCTGCCGGTTTTCGCGTCCAGCGCCACGATCGAATCTGCATGGAGATTGTCGCCGCCGCGGTCGTCCCCAATCAGATCGGGAGACGGATTGCCCGTCGGCCAGTACACCGTGTCCAGTTCCGGATCGTAGGTTCCGGTCAACCAGGTGGTCGCGCCTGGATGCTCGATGCCTTTCCCCTTCCAGGCCTCTGCGTGCGGCTCGCCCGGACGCGGCACGGTCCAGAAGCGCCAGACTTCCTTGCCGGTGACCTGATCGAATGCGGCGACGAAGCCGCGCACCCCTTCATCGCCACCCGACGTGCCGGTGACGACGAGGTTTCCCACGGCCAGCGGCGCTCCGGTCGCGTTGTAATTCTGGTGCCAGTCGGCCATCTCCGTTTCCCACAGCAATGCACCCGTGAAGCGATTCAGCGCGATGAGATGCGCGTGGTCGGTCACCATGAACACGCGATCGCCCGCGACAGTCACGCCCCGGTTGATTCCGCCGGCAGCGTTGCCGACGAGGCCCTTGGTTCGCGGGCGCTGGTAGTGCCAGATTTCGCGACCGGCGCCCGCATCGAGCGCAAAGCACTCGTTGGCGCTGGTGACATACATCACGCCGTTCACGACGACGGGCGTCACCTGCAGGCGCGAGGTGTTGGGCAGACTGAAGATCCACCTGGGCACGGTTCTGGATACGTTGCTCGTCGTGATCTGCGCCAGCCCGCTGTAGCGGCTTCCGCTCGTCTGGCCGTTGTAGCTCGGCCAGTCGGTCTGTGAGGTGACGGGTCGATACCGCTCGCCGCTCTTGCGGAACAGGTGGATTTTCCGGTCGTCGCCCAGCAACTGAAGGTCGAGCGCGCTCTGATTGAGGATGAGGCCTTCGACGAGGCCGCCATCGATCAGTGTGATCGTTGTCCGGACAGGCCCCGAGCCCGTGCGCGGTCGCAACGTGCGCAGGTAGCGGACGAGCGCGCCGGTCTCGGCGTCACTCAAGCTCGGAAATGCCGGCATGCCGGCAGCGGGTAGTCCCTGCCTGAAGAGTGACCTGAGATCCTCGTCGGTCCGCGAGGGCACACGCGCCGCGATGGCCGGACCGAGCTCGCCGCCGTTCCCGTCGCTGCCGTGGCAGCTGGCGCAACGGCTGACGAAGATCTGCCGGCCCGAATCGGGACCCTGAGCCAGCGCGATTGACGCGGGGAACAGCACGCAGAGCAGAAGGATGGAAATCAGCACGGCGTAAATGTATCACCGCGGCGGTCGTATAGTCCCCAGTCCTCTAGTCCCTAATCCCCAGTCCCTAATCCCTAGTCTGGCCGCCCGCGCTGCCAGGGATGCAGCACGGTCGGAGCGTTGGCGTATCGTTTCATCTCCAGGACGAGCTTTTGGCCGGACGCAGGATCGAGCCGCACCGTCAGCAGCGGTGAATCGATCGCCGTGGTCCGGCCGCCGCTGCTCACGCTGACCAACTGGTGCTCACCGTACCCGCCGCCTTGCACGACGACCGTTCGAGGGTGCGACGCGTTGAGGTTGATCAGTGTCACGACCGTACGCGTATCGGACAGTTCCGAGACGAGCGCGGCCACATCTTCCGGAACGCCGGCCCGCCTCCGATCGGGATCGAAATAGCGGAGGCGAGCGTTCAGCAGTCCGCCCTCGCGTCCGGGCAGGAGCGCGCCCCACATCAACTGCACCATCGACTCGGTCGCCGCGGGATTGTTGTCGAGCATGTTATCGGCCAGGCGCTTTTCCGGCGGGGTTGTATCGTGGCGGACGGCGTTCAGTCGCTGCCGGACCCCATTCAGATCGCGTTCCAGCGCCTGCTCCGGATACGCCGGGTTCTTCCCGTGAAGAAAGCCGACCCAGCCTCCTTCGCCTCCGGCGCGCTCGAGGTCTTGCGGCTTCTGCGACCAGTACCAGACTTCCAGCGCGCCAACATTCCATCGAGCATTGCGCCAGCCGTACCAGCCGTCGGCGCCGTACATCGTGGGATACTGCCTGCGCCCATCAACCTCGCGCGCGTGTGAATTCACCGCATCCATCATGTTGCGCCAGGCATCGACGTACTTCTGATCGCCGCTGACGAGCAGCGCATTGTTGAAACCGACCAGGGCCCGCGGAATCCGATTGCGGTCTTCGCGGCGGCGGGTCACCGGATTGATCGGGCTGAATCCCCAGCCGTAGGCGTTGTTCCACCATTTGCCCTCAGGGCCGCCAATCCTGCCGTCCAGATCGACGAAGCTCGGGATGATGCCGTTGTTCTGTTTCATCCGATCGAGCCAGGCGTCCATGTACTCCACCAGCCACTTCTTGTACTTGGGCTCGCCGGCCAGAAGATACGCGTTCATCGGCAGCGTCGTGGCGACAAGGTTGAGAAAGTGGTCGCCGACGACATCGCCGTATTCCTCGTAGTGGGCCAGGAATTGGTCGAACGTCGATTCACCGTGCAAGGCGTCGAATCCTTTGACGTCAAACGGGTCGCCGACCCAATCGAGGGCCGTGGCCTTCCGGAGCATCGGCCCGCGGCTGCCGTTCTCCATGCTGCGGATGATTTTGTGTACCGGGTCATAGTTCGGGGCTTCGGGATCCTCGCCCATGTAGAACCCGGCGAATCGACGGGCCCGTTCCTGGTATTTCGCATCCGTCGGGATCGAGAGCCCCATGCGGTTGAAGAGCTGCAACCCTTCGCCATGGTGCATCCAGTCTGATTGGACGATGAATTCCTTGTAGTACATACCCTGCCGGGCGATCGGCACGTCGGTCGTCCTGGCCTCGGTGTACTGCTTCAGCAGCCCCTCGTGGCCCTTGAGGAACATCTGGAGAACGTCATCGCTGGCCCCCAGCGCGTGCAGCTCGGGCCAGTGGTTGAAGTTTTCAAACGCATCATCCGGCCCGTCGTTGGCACCCCAGCGCACGAAGCACTGAAGGTAGCCGCGGTCGTCGAAGTATTTCTTGAAGAACTCCCGACACGCCGGCACGTTGTCGGCCAGGAGCTGCCGCTCGAGAGTGGCCCACCGTGGCGGGTCCATGTGCGCGTCGATGCGCACCACCACATCGGCACCCTTCGCTGTTGGGCGCGACAGGCAAGACACGCAGGACACGCAGGCGAGCACGCCAGAAACACGGGCCAGCAATCCAATCGTCGGCTTCATGGACGGGCTCCAAAGTGTAATAGTGCGCAACTCGTAATCCACGAATCTTTTCGGAGCGCGCAGCTGCGGCATTTGAGGCCGGGATTCTCTGAATTGCGCGCTTCGGCGCGGGCACCTGACTTGCGACTCACGCCGCGTACATGCCCACAATCAACCGGCGGACGACCGCGCTCGTCGCGACAGCTTTTCTGCTCGGTACAATCGCGGCGGGCTCCGGGAGCCTCCGCGCAGCATGGGAGCCGATCGCGCGCTTCGTGAGCCTGCAAGATGCGCCGAAGGCGGCCTCGGCCAACGTGCTGTCGGAGCACGAAATCTCGGTGCTCGCCGGAATGCCGCCGCAGAGCCAGGCTGAACTGCTTCTCGAGCGCGCGATCAATCACTACAGCGGCGCCAACCGTCAGATCGCCGCTCGCGTGGAAAGCTGGCGCGGCCGCATCACCCTCGGCGGCCGGTTGAACAATCTGTTCGTGACCGCGATCAACTCCGACGACCTCACCGTCCGGGTGGCGGGGATCGAAGTGGACATTGCAGCGAGGGATCTGGCCAAAGACTCCTCGACCGTCGATCGTCTCGAACCGGTCGCGCGGTTCGGTGAACAAGGGCCGCGCGCCAACGCCCTGTGGGACCTCGCGCTCGTGGGCAACCGCGGCGTCGACCCTGATCGTGTCGCGGACATTCTTCTGAGCTCCATTCACGATCAGAATGTGAACATCCGTTACTGGGCGGTCGAGGGTCTGGCTTATCTCGCAACCGATGCCGCGATCTTGCCCTTGCTCGACATCTTCCACGACGACACGTCTCCCATGATCCGCGAGCGCGCCGCCTGTGGCCTCGCGCAGTCCGGGATGTTCAGCGCGGAGCAGCGTCGCACGGCCGTGCCACGCCTGCTGGACTTTGCTCAGGACGGCGCGCTCGACGAAAGAACGCGCACCTGGGTCTTTCAGGCGTTGCGCGACATCACCGGCCAGAGCCTGCCTCACGACCCAACGCTTTGGAGAAAGTGGTACGAGGCCGCGAATCGGTAAAAACGCTTGCCATCAGCCATCAGCCATCAAACATGGGGAGTCTTTAGGCTAATATCACGGGGATCGAGGAGGATATGCCCGCCCCGTTTCGAAACGCTGCGCTCTGGGGCCTGTTCATTCTGGCGGCGATCCCTGCTGTCGCGCAACAGGCGTCGCTCGGGCGTCAAAGCCGCGCCGGCGGCGACGGCAGCGCGGACCGCGTGGTTGCCGAGCGGATCCTGCGCCTCGGGGGCGCGGTTATCCTCGATGGACAACAGCGGCCCATTGTCGATCTGGATGAGCTGCCCGATACAGATTTCCGCGTCCACACGCTGGATCTCGTTGGCGTCTCCATGGGCGCCTGGGGGCTGAAGGACGAGCTCTCGCGGCTGCCGGCGATCCCGCATCTCAAGGAGCTCTACATGAACGGCCGCCTCTGGTACAACCAGCCGGTATCGCTGGTGGCGGACACGATCGCGCTGTTTTCCTCGGCGACCGATCTGGAGAAGCTCGTCCTCAGCAAGCCGGTGCAGACCTACATTCCTCTGGAAGACTCGGTCCTGGAAAAGTTGGCCGCTCTTCCGAAGCTCGAGGAAATGCGGCTGCACCAGACGCGGCTGCCCGGCAACGCGCTCGCGCCGTTCACGAAGCTGAAGTACCTCGATCTCAGCCACAACCGTTTTTTCGACGACCGCGGCCTGCGTCACGTGGGTCGCATGAGCGGCCTCACCAAGCTGTACCTGACCGGCACGTCGATCACCGACGAGGGCATGCGAAACCTTGCCGGGTTGACCAATCTCACTGAGCTCGCGCTGGACGGGACGGGCATCTCGGATGCCGGGCTCGCTCATCTGTCCGGTCTGACGAAACTGCGGCGGCTGAATCTTCTCGGCTCGACGGTGACCGATGGCGGCCTCGCGCACCTGCAGCGCATGACGAGCCTGGAGGAGCTGACGCTGTACCGCACGAAGGTTTCGAATGCCGGCCTCGCTCGTCTCACGCACCTGACGCAGCTGCGCGTTCTCGATGTTCGCTACAGCCGCGTGACCGCGTCCGGTGCCAGGGAGCTGGTGGGGCGCATTCCGGGCATCGGCGTGCTCGTAGACGACCCATCGAACCGAACCGCCAGGCGTGCGGTTGAAGCAGCGTCGGTGAAAGGCAAAGGCGAGGAGACGGTCGGGAAGTGGCTGCGCTCGATCGGAGCGCAGGTGCAGGCTCGCGACGGACACGCGATTGCTGTGTCGCTTGCCTCGACATCGATCACCGATCGCGAAGTGGCGGTTCTCCAGGAACTGCCGCAGCTCGAGGAGCTCAGCCTTCGCGATACCGAAATCAGCGATCTTGGCGTCGCGCGTCTCTCCAGCATCCGGACGCTTCGCAAGCTCGATCTCAGTCATACGCTGCTCTCGGACTCGGCGCTGGACGCGCTCGCACCGCTGACAGCCCTTCAAAGCCTGGACCTCAGTCACACGCTGGTGGAAGGAACGGGGCTTGGCGCGCTGGCCGGCCTCGCGGCCCTTCGCGAGATCGGTTTCAGCAACACTCCATTGCGAGACGAGGGATTGGCGCATCTCGGCGCGCTGACCGGCCTGGAGAGACTCTCGCTGAATTACACGGATGTCACGGACCGGGGAATCGAACATCTGGCCTCCCTTGGAAAGCTGATCCGTCTCGATCTTTCCGGCGCGGATGTGGACGATGCGGGCCTGGCGATTGTGGGGAAGCTCACGCGGCTGGAAGAGCTATACGTGAATTTCGGTCGTTTCGGCGATGCAGGCCTGAAGGCTGTCGCGGGCCTCGCGCAACTCAAGCGGCTGGGTCTGGGGCACACGAAGGTGACGAACGCCGGAATGGACGCCCTTGGAAAGCTCGCGGCCCTTGAATCGCTGGATCTGGATCACACCAAAGTCAGCGACGCGGGGGTCGCGAAGCTGACGGGACTGACCAGGCTGGTCACACTCGAGCTCGACAGCGTCGACCTCACGGATGCCGGTATCGCGCACCTTGCCGGACTGCGCAGCCTGAGGGAGCTGGATCTGTACCACACGCTGGTGAGCGAGAAAGGGTTCCAGCAGCTGAAAACGACGTTGCCCGATTGCCGTATTCAGTACGATCGCGATTCCACCAGGCGCGAGCGGAGGAGTTGAGGCAGGTGCTCACGATCCTGACGGTCTTTGCGCTGACCGTTCCACCCGCTCAATCGCACGGAGTGTCCGGCTTCAGCCGGACCGGCACGGTCCGCCTGAAGGCGGACACCACGTACGGCCGCGCTCTGAACGCCACGGAAGCGCAATCGCAGGAAGCCGATATCGTTCGGTCGATCGAAGTGCAGGGAGGTCGCGTGTTCCGCGATCAGACCGGGCGCATCGTCGACGTCTCGCTGGCTCGCACGTGGGCGACCGATGCCGACATCGAACGGGTCGTGGGCCTCAAGGGCTTGAAGCGGCTGGATCTGTCGCTGACCTACATTTCGGACCGCGGCGCAGAGCGCCTGAGAGCGCTCGATCAGCTGGAGGAGTTGAACCTCTTCGCCGCCGAGTTCATCACCGATGCGGCCATGGCGTTTCTGCGTGGAAACCGCCAGCTGAGAGCGTTGAACCTGCGAGGAACCGACGTTACCGACACGAGCCTCGCGTACATCGCCGAGCTCTCGCGCCTGAAATCGCTCGACATCAGCTTCACGCAGATCACCGACGTGGGGCTGGAGCATCTGGCCTCGCTGGCGCAACTCGAAGAACTGAACCTGGGGGGCAACAAGATCAGCGGCGCGAGTCTTCACGTGCTGAAGCTGCTGCCGAAACTCCGGAAGCTGAGTTTTTACGGCATCCAGCGGCGCAACGCCGGATGGTGCTGGGCGCCGGTCGTCACCGATTTGGAGCTCGAAACCATCTCGCTGCTCGGTGGACTCGAGGATCTGAACATCGGCTACGGCGTGGCGCTCGGCGCGCCGCGGCCGGCCGATCTCGGGGCTGCGGATGGCGAGGCGGAATGTCGCATCGCCGGAGGCATGCGCATTACCGATCTCGGGCTGGCCAGGCTGTCGAAGCTCGAGAAACTCCAGCACCTCGATGTGAGCGGATCCGCGATCACGCCGAACGGCTTGAAGGCTCTCGCGAATCTGCGAAACTTGCGGCGCCTGAGCCTGTGGAACGTCAAGGGGATCGACGATACCGCGGCGCCGTATCTCGAGGCGCTCGGCAACCTGACGAGCCTGGATCTCTCGAACACGGCGATCGGTGACGAGACGCTCGCGCGTCTGGCCAAGCTGTCCGATCTGCGCCGCCTCTATGTCAGCGAGACCAAGGTCACTCAGGAAGGGCTCGCCCGGTTCCGCGATCGACATCCAGCGAGCGTGGTGTCGTGGGAGGCGCGGCCGGCGCCACGAGTGCCGCTCAGTCCGGGACGGCAGCATGACCGCTGATCGCCGGCTCCCGATCCGCCGCGTTTGGAACGGCGCAAGGACCGTGCCCTACATCGCCGCGATCTCTATTGCCGCGATCGCGATTGTTCCTCTGCTGGCTGCCCAGGTGCCGGCGACAATTTCGTTTACGAGGACGGTGTACCCGATCTTCGAAGCCGCGCAGTGCCGTGGATGCCACTCGGATGACGGCGTCGCATCGGCGACGCGCTTGCATTTCCCTGAGCCGAATGCGAGCCCCGACGAGATCGAGGCGTTCGGAATCACGCTCGCCGCGCTGGTGGATCGTACCGATCCCGCTCGATCCCTGCTGATCAACAAACCGACGAACCGCGAGCGGCACACCGGAGGCGTTCGCATCCAACCCGGTTCCTTCGATGAGGATGCGCTGACCGAGTGGGTGCGGTACCTGGCCGGGCTCCCCGAAGCCGCTGTGGCAGCCGCCCGCGAGCGGCTTGCGGCGGGCGCGGCCACTTCGACGCCCAATCAGCTCCTCAGGAGATTGACGCACAGCCAGTACAACAACACCGTTCGCGATCTGCTTGGCGACTACAGCCGCCCCGCGGATCGGTTTCCGCCCGAAGATTTTGTCAACGGTTTCAAGAACCAGTTGCGCACGCAGGGCATGCCGCCGCTGCTTGCAGAGGCCTACAGTACCGCCGCCGAGAAACTGGCGCTGAATGCCTTCCGTGCGGGCGATGTCAATGCGCTGCTGCCGTGCAAGCCCGCGTCCGCGCGCGACGTGAAGTGCCGCGATCAGTTCGTGCAGGGCTTCGGCCTTCGCGCGTTTCGACGGCCGTTGAGCGACGTCGAGCTTCGCCGGTACGCGGCGCTGTTCAGCGCGCAGGCTGCGAAGACCGGCCAGTTTCTGGAGGGCGCCCGGATCGTGATCGAGGCGATGCTGCAATCGCCGAAGTTCCTCTTTCACGTGGAAAGCGGAACCGGCGGACGTTTCCGCGACTACGAGATCGCCAGCCGGCTCGCGTATTTCCTGTGGGACACGATGCCGGACCGTCGCCTCCTGGAGGCGGTGGTCAGCGGCGAGCTGCGGACGGCGGAAGGCCTCGAGCGCGTGGCCCGGGGCATGCTCGATCAGAGGTTCGCCCGGCAGGCTGTCGACGAATTCTTCGCGCAGTGGCTTCGCTTCGATCGCGTGCTGGGCTCGGTGAAGGACCGGCGGCGCTATCCGGAGTTCACGCCGGAGCTGGCCGCCATGATGGTCCAGGAAACGCGCATGCTGCTGGACAACCTGGTTTGGAACGACGGCAATTTCATGGAGGCGTTCACGGCCGACTACAGCTTCCTGAACGCGGATCTCGCGAGCCTCTACGAAATGCCGGCGCCCTCCGGGGAATTCGAGCTGGTGCGGTTCCCGGCCGGGTCGCACCGGACCGGGCTTCTCGGGCAGGCGTCGTTCCTCGCGTCCAACGCCGGACCGGTCGAGACCTCGCCGACCGCGCGCGGCATTTTCATCCGCGAGCAGTTGCTGTGCCAGCACGTGCCCAATCCGCCGCCCGGCGTGAACACGCAGGTGCCGGAGCCGACGCCCGATCGTCCGCTGGCGAGGCGGCAGCGCATGCAGGCGCACGTCGAGAATCCGACCTGCGCGAGCTGTCACCGGTTGATGGACCCGATCGGCTTCGGCCTGGAGAACTACGACGCGTCCGGCCGCTGGCGGGACAAGGAAGTCATCGAATTCGAGAGCAGCGATTCCAAGGGCAGAGATCCCGGCAAGAAAGTCGAGTTGCCGATCGATGCCAGAGGCGAGATCGCCGGTCTGGCGAACTCGGCGTTCTCCGAACCGACGCAGATCGGGCGCGTGCTCGCCGACAGCCGCGCGTGCCAGGAGTGCGTCGTCAAGCAGCTGTTCCGCTTCGCGTTCGGCCGCATGGAGACCTCCGCCGATCGGGAGACCGTTCGAGGCGCGGTTGCCGCGTTCCGCGAGTCGCGATTCCGATTCAAGGAACTGCTGGTCGCGCTCGTGCGCGCGCCGCAGTTTCTTGAGGGACTGGCGCAGTAGGAAGGGATTAGGGGTTAGGGATTGGGGATTAGTTTAGGAGTTAGGAGAAACCAGCCCGCAGCCCCGCTTGGGAGACAGCAATGCCATTGACCCGAAGACGATTCCTGAGAAACCTCAGCATGTCTGGTGCGGCGATTCGCGTCGGGTTGCCGCCGCTGGCGGCGATGTTCAACCTGAACGGCACCGCCTACGCCGCAGCGGCAAAAGCGAGTCAGCCGATCGAGCCGCGTTTTCTCTTCTGGTTCAACGGCAACGGGATCCCCGAGCGGTACTGGATCCCCAGGGAATTCGGTCCGGCCTACGAGCTGACACCGTGCCTGGCTCCGCTCGAATCGCTCCGCGCCGATATCCATGTTGTCAGCGGGATCGACAATCCGAACGCGAGAGTCACCGCGCCGGGCAACACGCACCACAAATCGATGAGCGCTCTGGTCTCAGGAACCCCGTACACCGGCCGCGGCGCCGGCGGGGCCTCCATCGACCAGGTCATCGCCGGGGCGATCGGTGGGGAGTCGAGGTTCCGCTCGCTGCAGGTCGGCGTGTGTCAGGAGTCGCACGGCGAGAACATCCATCGCAACCTGAGTTGGGCGGGGTACGACCGCGCGCTGCCGCCTGAGATGATCCCGCAGAATCTGTTCGACCGGCTGTTTGGCGGCCGGGACCAAGGCTGGGTCGGGCGCAAGAAGAGCGTGCTCGACGCCGTGCGTGAGGACCTGACGGACCTGCAGCCGTCGCTCAGCCAGCCTGACCGGCATCGCCTCGACGAACATCTGACCTCGGTCCGCGAACTGGAGCGCGCCATCGCCAGCCTGCCGTCCGACTACGGAAAGAACGTCAAGGAGCCGGAGGACGTCGCGGACCTGACGGACTATCCGCGAATCGCGAAGATCCAGTCCGACCTCGTGGTCCACGCCTTGGCGTCAGGGCAAACGCGCGTGGTCTCATACATGCTGACCAAGTGTCAGAGCCTGGTGCGGCTCCCATGGCTCGGCTACACGCGCCTGCGTCATCACGACTACACGCACACCAACGCGGAATCGCCCGAAGGTCAGCGCATCATGCGCGACATCTGCCGCTGGCACGTCGAGGAATTCGCGTATCTGCTCGGGCGGATGAAGGCAGTGCCTGAAGGGGACGGGACGCTGCTCGATCACACCTGCGTCGTGTTTGCGCACGAGCACGCCGAGGCGAACCCGCACAAGGACAACGGCCTGGCGCTCATCCTCGCCGGTCACGCCGGCGGCATGAAGACCGGCATGCACTCGAAGATGCGTAACACGGTCGGCGATCTCTACCTGACGGTCGCGGAGGAAATTTTCAAGCTGCCGCTGGAGAAGGGTTTTCCGACGGCGGAGAAGAAGATCGGCGGCATCGTCTAGCCCTGAATTGCCTGTCCCACGCGGGCTACTGAGTTGCCACGCAAGAAGATCAGCTTCGACACGGTGCGGGAGATGGGGCTCGCACTGCCTGACGTGGAGGAGGGTACAGTACACGGGTCGCCTGCCCTGAAGGTTCGCGGGAAGATGTTTGCCTGTCTTCCTGTTCACAGATCGGCGGAGCCAGGCTCACTCGCGGTTCGGATCGATTTCGATCAACGGGAGGAGCTGATGGCCGCAGATCCGAATACCTACTACCTGACGGATCATTACGTGAACTATCCGGTCGTGCTTGTGCGGCTGACTCGCGTCCACCATGACACACTGCGAGACCTGCTGCTGATGGCGTGGCGCTTCGTCTCGGCCAGCGGCAAGCGACGAATGGGACCGCGAAAGCGCAGGTCTACGGCTTGAGGACCTTGACGACGAAATAGCTGATCGACTTGGGAACTTCCTTGAACCAGTGCGGGATCCCCGCGGGAACGACGAACACCTCCCCCTTGGCGATGTGGCGCGTTTCTCCGCCGGTGATGTCCGAGCCCAGCCACTGACCTGGCCGCGACAGCTTGCCGCCCACCATCTTTCCACCAACGACGAAGGTCGCTTCACCATCCATGATGTAGAGAACATCTGTCTCGGTGTCGTGGACTTCGACCTGACCGGCCGCCTCGCGGTGACTGCCGGAGACGAGCAGATCCGGCCTGGTGACCAGGCTGCCGCCTTTCGCGAGCGCCGCCGCGACTTTGTCGGGAGCGACGTGGATCGCCCCGGAACTGTTGCTTTGCGCGCCCGCGAGCACGCCAATCGTGAACAACGCCGCGGTTACCAGCCAGAGGTTCAGTTTCATTGTGACTCCTCGTACGGTGATCTGCTGTCGCCGGGTATCCAAGAGTGCAGCACCGGCGATTCTACTGATGGTCTGCCTGACCGTCCAGCAGCCCGTCCCGGTGTCGGCCGAACCCCGGAACGGTACGCGGCTTGCCACGACGCAAGTAATTCCGATCTGGAGCACACCCGTGAACCAGACCTCTCCTGACGTCGTACATCTGTGGCTACTTGCCGACCAGGTGCTTGGCGTCCTTTTCGTTGTCGAGACAGTGGTAATCCAGCAGCTCCGTGTTGAGTAAGATGACCTGGTTCAGCGTGACCTTCCATGGTCTGGTATACGCCTTCAGGTCGTTGACGGTGACTTCGATTTCAAGGCGTCCGTAATTCACGCGCCGGAACTTCTCGGTCACTTTGGCAGCGTCAGTCATTGGACTCCCCTTGCGATCGAGCCAAATCCCGTCCTTGAGGCCGTTGGTTTCGACCACAAACGTGTCGCCCTCCCACTTCCCCGTTGAATATCCGTTCCACGACGGTTCAGGATCCGTGGGTGATGGCCGCCCATCCGCGAACAGCTGCCGATACGTCACGTCGCGCTCCGATAGAATGACGACCAGGCCTGGGAGTTGAATGATCTTCCTGGGTGGGGGAAAAGTGAGTATGCGCAGAGCGCCGGGTGGCCGACAGAATCCCACCGGATCATCTCTGCCGAATTGCGCCGACCGTTCCTTCACGAGGTCCGCTGCCCACGGCTGATAAGGCAGGCCGCCCTCGAGCTTTGCGCCGAAATCCAGGAACTCGGGCGCCGGGGGGTAGTCGATGCAACCATCTGGCGGGCACCGCGCCTCCAGCGTCCAAATGCCGGAGAGATCCGGCTTGCCATCGGCGGTTCGTGGAGCACGCGCCGAGAGGTTTGGCTTGCCGTCCGGCAAGCGGGGAGCTCCGGCGGTCGGATAATTCAGCCACTGCGCGTGCACAGACACACTCATCGCGAGTACCAGAGTGAAGACCATGCGCCAGCTGTTCATTGCAACCGCCTTGTTTGAACCGCCACTGTTGGTCGAAGAACCCTGACAGAGCGCGTCCCGTCTGCCGTCAGCACAGAATAATCGCCGAGCCCGGGGGAGAGAGCCACCGTTGATGCCGCGGAAATCCGCCCCGCCGAACGTGTGACCGCTGTTGATGAGCACGTCGTGTCGGCCAGCAGCGAGGAGTCCGTCTCCCTGGCCGCCCGCGCCTCGACGCGGGAGGCGAGCTCCGTCATCTTTTTCTCGATGGCGCGTTTCCCGCCGGCGCTCGGCGGCTCGGCCGACTGCAATGGTGAGGAACTGGCCAGGTCGTTTGCGTGGTCACCAGGCGGCCAACCGGGCCGCCGGGTACCTTAGCAGAAATCGAGCCTTCGATCAGACAGAACCGTCGCCGATCGAATGAAAGAGACTCGAGGGCGGGACGAGCACGATCGATTCAGCGGAACGGTCGGATGTTGAGTCCAACAAGCACGCGCTCGGTGTTCGACAAGTCGCCGATGATCTCCTGACTGGTTCGGGAACCCTCCGCAGCAGAGTTGGAATCGCCAATATCTGATCCCCGCGAGCAAGCTGGGGAGTCTCGAGGAGGTCGATGATTTCAATGAGGTTCCCTCTCGAGGACCTTTCGGATCGATGAGCTGCATCGGCGATGTCAACATCACGGCGCGCCGCATGCAGATGTGCAACCGTCATTCCCTCCGCCGAAAGGGTCACGGTGTGAAAGGCTCGACCCCGCTGGATGTGCTGCCGGACAGTGCGAAGTCACGCCTCCGAAAACGCCGGCAGCCTGAGTGGCTGTCGCCCATGCTGGCGACACTCACTGACGAGCGCTTTTCGCGGGAAGGCTGGCTGTTCGAGCCCAAGCTGGATGGCGAACGCTGTCTGGCGTTCGGTCGGCGGGGCGCTCTGCGGCTGTTTTCGAGGAACCGGAAGCTGCTGAACGCAAAGTACCCCGAGATCGTCGATGCATTCGGTGACCAGCAGACGGACGTCTTCATCGTCGATGGTGAAATCGTCACGTTCAAAGGCGGCGTCACCAGCTTCGCGAAGCTGCAACAACGGATGCAGGTCGCGAATCCATCGCCAGAGCTCCGGCGGCTCGTTCCGGTCTGGTTCTACCTGTTCGATCTCATGTACCTCGACTCCTACGACACCAGGCGGGTTCCGCTGCGACACAGAAAGGCGGCGCTTCGACGTGCGTTTACCTTCCGCGACGCGTTGCGATTCACGGAGCATCGTGACACCGAGGGCGAAGCGTACTATCGAGAGGCGTGCCGGCGAGGCTGGGAGGGTGTGATCGCCAAGAATGGCGACGGCATCTATGTCTCCAAGCGGACGCGCGACTGGCTGAAATTCAAATGTACACGCGAGCAGGAGTTCGTCATCGGCGGCTACACCGACCCTCGAGGCGGGCGCATCGGCCTCGGGGCCTTGCTGGTCGGCGTGTACCACCGAGGAAAGCTGGTCTACTCGGGCAAGGTGGGAACTGGGTTCAATCGCGCAACCTTGCAGCATCTGGGCAGCCAACTGGCACAACTCGAGACCGCGACGAGTCCATTCGTCGGCGATCGGCTGCCGCGACGCGGTGTCCACTGGGTCAGACCCACGCTCGTTGCCCAGATCGGCTTCACCGAATGGACGCCTGAAGGCAAACTTCGGCACCCCCGATTCCTCGGCTTGCGGGACGACAAGAGACCGACAGAGGTCGTGAAAGAAGGTTGAGCGTGCGGATCGGCCGTCGCGACGTCAACATCACGAATCCGGAAAAGATCCTCTTTCCCGACGCCGGAGTAACCAAGCACGAGCTCGTGCAGTACTACCACCGGATCGCCAGATGGATGCTGCGGCACGTGCGCGGCCGGCCAGTCGCCATGGAACGCTATCCGGACGGCATCGACAGGCCTGGCTTCTTCCAGAAGGACGCGGCTGCCTACTTTCCCGACTGGATCAAGACGGTGACCGTGAAGAAGGCGGGAGGCTTCGTCACGCACGTCGTCTGTGACGATGCCGCGACGCTGGTCTATCTCGCGAACCAGGCCTGCGTGACCCCGCACGTGTGGCTCAGTCGCGTAGACAAGCTTCTGTACCCGGATCTCATGGCATTCGACCTCGATCCCTCTGGAGACAGCTTCGAGGCGGTGAAGGCGACGGCGGAATCACTCAAGGCGGTGCTCGATCAGCTCGGCTTGCCGGCGTACGTCAAGACGACGGGCTCGCGGGGGCTTCATGTGGCCGTGCCGTTGAAACGCACGTCACAATTCGATCAGGTGCGAGGCTTCGCCAGGGAGGTCGCCAGTGTTGTCGTGGGCCAGGCGCCCGGCCAACGTACGCTCGAGCTGCAGAAAAGCAAGCGGCGCGGTCGGGTCTTCGTGGACACGAACCGGAACGCATATGCACAGACCGTCGCTCCCGCCTACGCCGTGCGCGCTCGGCACGGCGCGCCCGTGTCGGTCCCGCTCGAATGGCGCGAGCTTCGGAAACCGAGCCTTCGGCCGGACGGAACCACGATTCGCACCGTGTTCGAGCGGCTGGAAAAGATCGGAGATCCGTGGCACGACTTCCACCGCCGCTCCGCGTCGCTGGTCCAGGCGCGTGTGAAGCTCGAGGCAATGAATGTCGCTCGACGAGTACCGCAGGAAGCGGAACTTCGCTGAGACGCCCGAACCGCGCGGTCGCGCGGGTGCGCGGGGCCGTCGCCGGCGACCGATCTTTGTCGTGCAGAAGCACGCCGCGAGCCGGTTGCACTATGACTTCCGGCTGGAAATCAACGGTGTTCTGGCGTCCTGGGCCGTGCCCAAGGGGCCATCGATGAACCCGGCCGAGAAACGACTGGCGGTCATGACGGAGGACCATCCACTCGAGTACGCCGATTTCGAGGGCGTGATCCCCAAAGGTCAATATGGCACCGGAACGGTGATGGTCTGGGACAGGGGATCGTACGAGTCCGAGAACCGCATCCCGGTCGAGGAACAGCTTGCCCGCGGAAAAATTGACGTGACACTTCACGGGAACAAGCTTCGCGGCGGCTTCACACTGCTCGAGACAGGGCAGCGCTCGACAGGTGGCCGGCGGGCGAAGAACTGGCTCCT
>Ga0137394_10000102_pt1 | contig 57989 bp, 78 predicted proteins | sample czobulk116metaG_FD_108278 | JGI IMG/M metagenome (GOLD analysis project Ga0137394, IMG submission 108278) | Vadose zone soil microbial communities from Angelo Coast Range Reserve, California, USA - czobulk1.16 metaG | ecosystem: Environmental > Terrestrial > Soil > Vadose zone | place: USA... | reverse complement strand
GAGTAGGAGTGGGAGTTGGAGTAGGAGTGGGAGTTGGAGTAGGAGTGGGAGTTGGAGTAGGAGTGGGAGTTGGAGTAGGAGTGGGAGGTAATTCTTGGAAGATATCATTACGTATCAAGCGTGGATAAATAAGTATAAAGAGCGTCATGCTGTATCTATCCAGCGTGCGGTTAATAAGCGTGAGGATAGGCGCTTACGGAACTTAACCAATAAAGCAAACGGAGGTTTTCAGTGCTTGAAACACGTGTGTTCTTTGGACCAACCCAAGTATCAACCAGAAACTATATAGAGTGGTTTCAAGCTAACAAGTTTGAGTCTGTTGAAGTATCTATTGCTGCTAGACCTTTGCTTGAAGGTGGTAGTGAGACAATTATCATAGTTATCTATCATTTGGCGCTATAAGAAAGGACAAGATGTCCTATTCACTTGAGACTTATAAGGAAGATAAGATTGCTTTAGATTGTGCTAAACAACAGTTATCTAAACTAGTTGCAGGTGAAGGAGATGGTTTACCGAGCTTATATCATGGAGAATATGCTAGGATATCAACTTACTTTGGTCGCAAAGATGAAATTTCTGGTATTACGAGTTATGGAGACGCGGTTAGGCGCGTTGCTAGATGCTTTATGGTTGTTAGTACTGCTAGGAGTATTAATGGTTTCGACTGTAATATCTATGATAGTATTCTTCAGCAGGTAGAGAAGAAGATTAAGAGTATGAGGGTGTTTAGACATAGGGCGAAGATTAAGTGCTTTGCGCCTAAGCAGCATGGAAAAGGCTGTATGTGCGCTAGATTAGCGGCAGTTGAGGCTGCTGTAAGTATAGCTAATAGTCAAGCGCCAAATGATATAAAAGAAGAGTTACAGGCTAAGGTGAGCGGGGCGTTGATATTAGATAAGGAGTTTGGGAATGAGATTCCTTCACCTTCAAATAGGGAAGCTTGATTTACGGATTGGTTTACTGTTTAGATGGGGTAGTTGTTGGATTGGCATACATTATGCGGCTATATATAACAGACTTTGTGTAAATTTAGTGCCGTTTATTACAATTTGGTTTGTTGGGAAGGAAGGAGATTTACCATGAGCTATAATTGGTTGGATAATAAGTCATGGGACCCGACTTTGTTGGTCGAAAAGCGTCCACTAACTGAGGCTTCAGTTGAACCTGTTGAGCCTGTACAGAGGATTAGCACAGCACATGAGTCGGAGTATAACTATTTTGATTGGCTATATCAAGGCTATGAGATTGGAGGCGAAGGTTAAATGAGATTCAAAACTGAATCAGGCTCAACCTATAGCCTAAACAAGAAGAAGATGACTTGGAAAAGATTAGGAACTACTAGTAAGTCTGGTCCAATTAGAAATGAGCACGGACATTTAATTACGTGGCCCTACCTTGCAATCGGCTTCCCGGCGTTCCTTCAAGATGATACGATTAAAGAAGGATTTAATGTTCACATAGTGAGGACTTCGTTAGTAACGGAGATATTGTAATGATTTTAGATATACTCACATCCAGTGGTACAACGTGGCGCTTGGATAGGACGGCTAAGACTTGGGTTAGGATTCTTGAGAATAAGGAAGTAATGGCGTCTGGTAAGCTTGCTGCTTGGCCACATAAGATTACTATTGGGCAGCCGATGACTGTAATTAGGGAGAATAAGTTGAAGGCAGGGCAAGTAGATGTGTTTACTTCAGCTAATGTAGTTAAAATTACTGCGGTTGAGAGAGAAATGCCAAATGTCCGAGATGGGAACGGTTCAACCTCAGTATAAAGAGTTTGAGTTTGAAAGTGCTGTTGATTGTAAGTTTTGTAGTAGGTTACTGGGGATGAGATTGACAGCAGCATGGGCAAGTTCTATCGACCCTGGAATAATGAATACCAGGATGGAATGTGTTAGTTGTCATAGGAGAATGTGGGAACGAATTGCAATACCGGAGATGAAGGGTGGATTATAACACGATAATGGCTCTATTTAGACCACGACCGGGGACTGTAACTGTTATTAGGGGCGATATGATTGAGGTTGTGGATTTACTTTGGTGTGAACAGTGTAGGTTGCATCATATTGATAAAGACCATGCAGTTAAACATCAGGAGCCTGTTGAACCTGATGTTGTAAGGAAGGAGATTAAACTTGCAGGACTTCTCACGTATCCAACGATTTAGGCATTATGAGTTTGGTTCAGACCCGGAGATATTCTCTAGGAGTAAGGATGGGAAGATATTGCCTGCGTTTGAGTTTCTTCCGCCCAAGGATAAGCCGGTTAAAGTAGAAGTTTTAAAACAAGGGAATGACTATGGCGCTACAATTTACAATGATGGATTCCAAGCTGAGCTAGGCGCGCGTCCACATGGATGTATAGCTTATCTTGTTGATTCAATTAGGAATGGATTGAAAGGTATTTGGGAGAAGTCTAATGGAGCTTCATTAGTACTTGATAACGCTCCGATGATTCCTATTGATGTGTTGAAGAAGACTCCTGAACAATATGTTATTCTAGGCTGTGACCCATCACATAATGCTTATCACATGGGAGGTAGAGATTGTGGGGACCCGCGTAAGTTGAGATATAGGTTTAATGGAGTTCATGTTCATATGTCTGGGTGGGGGCCTCATTACAAGACTCCTGAAGCTCAAATGAATAAATTTGTGCCTTATGTGAAAGCGTTAGATGCGGTTCTTGGAGTGTTCTTTGTTGCAGCAGGAGCACATTTAGAGAGTAATAAACGACGAGAGTACTACGGATTAGCTGGAGAGTATAGACTACCACCTCATGGATTAGAGTATAGAGTTCTAAGTTCGCCTGTGCTATCACATCCGGGGATTACGAATTTGGCATTTGAGATTGTAAGGGGTGTATTGGCCTTAGTTGATAGTAAAGCTCAAGACTTATGGCAAGCTGATGAGATGGAAGTTATTGGTATTATTAATGAGAATAACCAAAAAGCAGCTAGGGCGTTGATTACCAAAAATAAGTACCTTTTGAATTATTTGACAACTTTTGGGCGTTATGGTTTATTTAATAAAGGCTGGAAACCACAAGTGCACAATCTTGCAATGAACGGCATTGAGTCCCTTGTTAAAGACCCAGGGGATTTTGTGTCTAATTGGAAGTTCAATCAACCCTGGACTGGTCATGGAGATGGGAGTATGGAGAGTTGGGCAAAACTGTCAAACCAGTAAGCTGTCCTACTTGTAGTGGACAAGCTATCTTTAACTCCTTAATAAACTCACAAGTTTGTGAAACTTGTGGCGGGAGTGGGAAAGTAATGCCTGGATTAATGTGCTTTTATTGTGGAAGGTCTGTACAAAGGAACTACAAGGGAGTTTTGATTTGTGGTGGTGGGATATGTCAGTCTGAGGTTAATAAGAAATTAACTGACCACTCAAGTCTAATGAATGATGATGAATACAATAAAGCTTGGAGTATGTTTGAATAAACGAGTTCCCAACACATTGCCGAAGAATGCTAACGCACTCTGCTGGTGATGACTATTGGTGGGTGGCCCTTTCGGGCCAGCTTGGTGAGAGCCAAGTCCGCTATGTGGTTGTTGTTCCTAGTGTATAGTTGTTGATGGTTGTATGTTCGTGTCCCTCTGTGGGCGGTGTAGAGGCTAGGTGGGAAGCTTGAGGACCTACGGTCCATTGAGAGCTGACTTCCGATGTTCTGTTAAGGGCTTTATATTAATGGAATACTCAGGCACCCCGTTCTAAACAAGGATATGGCTATGACTTAAGATAATTGTCTACTAGGGCAGAGCTAGGACACACTTCTTAGAGGCTTTGTGTTGGGTTGATATTCACAGCGGTGAATAGCTGTGATTGACTTCATTTGCTTGAGTTCTCTCAAGTAGGTGAATATGCGCACAAATACTTAGCGGACCTTCGTGGACCCTATAGTAGACTAAAACCAAACCAGTTTGGCCGCTGGTTGCGCTAAAACAAATGGAAATGTCGAGGGGTGGATTAGAGCGAGAGGGCTTTTCACCCACCCCGATACTTTTTAAGGAGTAATGATGTTAAGAGTAATTTGGAACGCTATAATTGGACGAAAGTGTGGACATTGTGAGGGGCGTGCGTACTTGCGCTTTTCTATCTCTCATAGTGTGGACTACAACCTAGACCTCCCAATCTGGCGTTGTAAGTGCGGGAATCAAGTTTTGAATGGGTGGGTGAATAAATGACGGGAGTAATTCCAGCGTGGAGTTTGAATGAGGTATCTCTTCAAGAGCCTGAGAAGGTGTGTGATTATCTATTTGTCTATGGCATATTAAAACGTGGGTTTATACTTGACCTTACATACAGAGCAGAGTTTATTGGAGAGGCTGTGTTGCCGGGGGCTATTCTTTATAGCATTGGTAGCGGGGTTGGGTTACGGTTTACTGAGGATATTCATAGGGAAGTGTATGGGGAGGTATTTAAGATTCCTCAGAAGCTTTGGAAATGGCTGGATAGCATTGAATCTAATGGGTTTGCTTACACTCGTAAAATTGTTGAAGTTGGGGTTGGTAATCCTGAAGGACCAGATTTTGGGTGGATGAGTTCTTGGGTATATGAACATACGTTTCCCGGTATGAAGTATAATAATCCTATTGAAGATGGAGTGTATCGTGCCAATATTCGAGTTTGAATGCCCTAAGCATGGGAGGTTTGAGAGTATTGTAGATGCAAAGTACGACACTCAACCGTGTCCAAAGTGTCAAGAAGAGAGTGAGAAGGTAGAGTTTTCAGTTCCGGCAAAACGGAACCCAGAGAAAGGTTTTCAAAATTGATACGCACAAACTCTCTTAATGAATCAATATACCTGCTACAGCGTGCTTTTCATACACGTGGTATGTATCCTATTCTTCGAGATAAACGAACAATAGAGTATGTAACAACTGTTGCAAAGTTTAGCATGAGTTTTATGCCGGGTAATAGACGTACTATTATCACTCACGGTGTATTGGTTGAACCTCAATTTCGTAATAGAGGAGAAGGAAGAAAACTTTTACAGTTACGCGAGAATTTGGCAAAAGAAGCTGGCGTGAATTTATTGTTAGCAACGGTAAAAAATGACAATATAGTTGAGATTCATCTTCTTCAAACTAGCGGATGGATACGATTTACTAGTCGTCGAGACACAAAAACCGCTTTGTGGGGAAAACGATTGCATGATTAGTCTCCCCGATTACCTAGTCCGTAAAGTCTCTGGCTTCCCTGGGGGCATCAGAATGCCCAAGATGGAGAAGTACTATGTAGCGGAGCGAGTTAACACTGGCTACACAGTAACTAATCTCACTGGTGAAGGTGACCCTTTAAACGGTGGTGATTATCGATATTGGTGCGGCGCTCAAGGCTCACACTGGCGGAAGGGGTGGGCGAACTGTAGAGCATGTAATTGCTTCTACTTCACTAAGAAAGAGCGCAAGGCTCATAAACAGAATGGATGTGGAGCGCTACTTGAAGAAGCTTATAAGATGTTCAAACGCTCTAACGAGTGTATTATCTGTACTTTAGCGACACATCGTAAGGTATATGGATTGCCGCTGTGTTGTAAGGACTGTGAGGCTGAGTGGGAGTATACTACAGCTACACCACATGCGTTGAGACAGGCTATGAATCAGATTAAGGATGTTAAGAAGAAGGGAGGATAAGATGTCTTGTTATGTTACAGGTAGCTATGAAGGGGACCGAGAACTTGACACCCAATCTATCCACCCAAAAGTGGGTCCGTGAGCATGAAGCAATTTGATAAGAAAAGGAGAACGAAGTAATGTTAAGAGAAATGGTTGGACATCCAAACTTGATTCTGGAGACACTTCCAGAGATTTGTGAGAAGAATGGGTGGGGGTTTAAGAGCAATCCTAAGAAGTTGTGGGGACATAACGAGTGGGATGCGGTTCACTGCCAGATTACGGCAAAGGACTTTAATGCAGTGTTTATGCTTCAGCAGATGCCGGGGTGCTGTGCGGTTTTGACAGCGAGCTATATTGACCCGATGCCTAGGGAGCCTCTTTATTTTAATCAGGTAGTTGAAGCTATTCGAGAAGCGGCATATGAGGCAGGGTTTGGGTCATTGATTTTAACTCAAGTTATGTCTTATGAGAGGCTTAATAAACATCTTTGGGGTAATCTAATTAACTATGAGATTAGTAAGCCCTTTATAAACGCTAAGTCAGGGAATAAGGTTGTCTATCTTACGAAGGATTTGGGACAGAAAGCTAAAAGACCAGGGTTAGAGATTCCAGCTTAATTTGAAACGATTATGAAACGATTTACTACACAAATAGTATCAAAGTGGATTAAAAAGCCTGAGAGTATAACTCATGCAAGAGGAATTAAACCCTTTCCTGGGAAAGCTCCTACTCGTATATTCTTAAGTGCGATTGCGGGAAAGCGTAGTTTTATGTATCTTGGTAAGCCATCTAGAACTATGTATAATGAATGGTTGAAGTTCTGTAAGGTTCCAGTTAAGAACGTGGAAGCTATAACGATATATGGAGAGTTTGACCGAGGAGGGTTACTTCATTTAGACATGAATTATGCTGGAGGATGGAGTCCGGGTGTTCGTAAGACGAATGTAAAATTGTGGCAGTTTTATCATCCTGAAGTTATGGCAGAGAACTTTCCTAATTGGTTAAAATGGCCGTATGTTGTATCTAAAGGTATATATCGTATCGCTTAGAGGGATAAATGGAATTTGCTGAATTGAAATCTACATTCTTGAAATCTGTTGTTGAACATGCATATACAACAATTGAAGAGATTCCTGAGAATGTAAAGATAGGGATACCAAATAGGTTAGTGGAGAAGTGGATTGGCCAGATGAATACTGTTAATTCACTTACTTGTATCCCCCAGAATCCAAGGTTAGTGAATAGGTTTACGGTAGGGGCGGACCCAGAGTATTCATTGTTAGACCCGCTAACTAGCTCATTAGTACCTGCTATGAAGCTTGGTTTAAATACTGGATTAGCTTTTGGTATGGATATGAATGGTAGGTTAGTTGAGCTTAGGCCACGGCCAAGTAGGTTTATATTGGATATTATTGCATCTATGTTGGCAGAGTTGAGGTGGATGGCAGTTACTTTTCCGAGTAGCTTGGAGTACAGTTGGTTAAGTACTCCTTGGGATGGTCAGGACGGAATTGGGGGACATGTTCATTTAGCAAGAAGGCGGGGAGCAATAGAAAGAGACAGAGATATAAGCACTTTTGATACTCTTAATATGTCTTTGATGTTGTTGGGAGTTTTCAATGATAAACTTAATGACTATCGTCGGGCTAAGACTAAGTATGGGCATTATGGGGATTTTAGGCCTCAGCGATATGGATATGAGTATAGGTCCTTTCCTACATGGATGGATTCCCCTTGGATGGCGTATTTAGTGTTAGTGTTGTCTAAGCTTACAGTATATGAGCCTAAGTTGATACTGAATATATACAAGAACTCTGAGAGGAAAGCTAAGTTCCTTGAAAAGGCCATAAGTAATTTGTTAGCTTATTATAAGAATGTTGACGATGACGCTTGGATTGCTTTTAATGCTTTGAAGAAGTGGGGATTACCTAAACAACAAGGGGCAGGAGATTTTAAGGTAGAATGGGGAATAGTATTTCCTCAACCAAACAAGATGCCGGTTTCTTATTATCCTTCAATAATTGAAGGGACTGAGAATGAGAGACAAGCTGTGTTTAATTATCTTGTAAATAAAGAAGCTATTCGTCCCGACCTACCAGTTTGTAATTGGGAGCCTAAAGAGCTGCCAAAGGGCTATATATGGAATATGAGCTTCACGCAGACGTATCATAAGATGGGCGTAGGAGAGATTGTACATGATTTAGCTTGTCATAGAAGTATGAGGATTGAGATTACTAGTAGTGACCAAGCTAAAATTATCCAATATGAGGAAGGGAAATATGATTTTAGTAAAGGATTACAAGAGATAACTAAGATATTTCCGAATATGAAGTTAGCGCGTACTAATGTTGGTAATGATGTTAAGCATCTTAGAATTTGTCTTCCACAATCTCTTAGACAGTATAATACTATTCAACAAGTTAGAAAAGTTCTTACATCTGGGCTATTTCCAATATGGAATGTTAAGGATGTTAAGGAAGGGTGTTTTGAAGATTGGGTCAGAAAGAATGAGGTTAAGCAGAATGTTAAATATATTGGTAAGGAGCTAACTTTATAATGCTTGATATAGATGATAAATTATTGATGGACTTAGAAAAAGAGTCTACTGGTAAATATATCCATGATACCAGTGCTTGGTGTGCTTCCTATAAATATTATTGTCAACACGATGAGGTTATTCATGCTGTTAATATGGAAACGCGCTTAAGAGCCAGATTAGCTCAAATTCGATTGGAAAAAGTGAAAGGAGGGTATTGATACGTGCGGTCTAGCCGGAATCAGAAAGTATAGTGACAAGCCAATCGAAGAGTACATGATTCGATTGTTGCTTACAGGACTAGAACATCGTGGGAATGATGCGTCTGGGATTGCCCTTCAGAATAAGAAGGGGGACGTGTATACTTTAAAGAACGATGTTCCCGCTTGGACGTTTGTAAAGTCTCAGATATATGAAGAGTGGATGAATGAGCACCTAAAAGATGCAGAACAGGTTATAGTTCATGCTCGGGCAGCTACGAAGGGGAATCCGCGGTTTGCAAAGAACAATCATCCTATGTTTAATGGATGTACGGCTGTTGTTCATAACGGGAAGATTGAGAATGATGATGAGGTGTTTAAGAGATTGAAGCTTGACCGGGCTGCGGAGACAGATTCAGACATCATTAGAGCTATCATTGATGAGCATGGTATTACTCCTAAGGCTATAGTGATGTTGAATGAAGTAAGAGGCTCTGCTGCGATAGCAGCTATGAGTCCTAAGTATCCTGGGAAAATGTTATTTGGGAGGTCGGGGTCTCCGCTTACGCTTGGTAGTACAGATGACTTCTTAGTATTTGCTAGCGAGAAGAATGTTATCCATCGAGCTATGAAGCCTGTTAAAGAAAGGTTTAAGATTTGCTGGCAGTTCCCAAGGTCTGATATGGGATTCAGCCCATTCCCTGACAGTACATTATGGATTATTGGGCCGGATGGTAAAGAGATGCACGGAGAGTTTAAGAGCTTTTGGGGGACTTACAGAGAACCTGTACGGAGAGTTTACACTAATTACAAAGAGCGCCAGGATAAGTGGACAAAAGAAGCAGACACTAATAAAGATGTTAAGACTATACTCCCTGCTAAGGATGCCGGGGATAAGATATTATTAACGTGTCCGAAGTGTCAGAAGCCGTTGATTCTTGGGAAGCATCAGTTGAGTATGGATTTGAATGAGTTAGTTTGTCCGAAAGATAAGGGTGGGTGTGGAAGTCCTCTAGGAGAGGCACGTGTCAACTAACTATCAAGAACAAGTATTTTATTCTAAAGAAGAACGTGACGCTCGTTATGTTGAATTAACAACTGACCAAGGAAAGTTTGGAACTTATAAAAAGAAAAATGCTCATGTATACAAGGATACCACCAGTATAATAGTAAACGGAAAGGGGACTATAGTCTATCGAGTACGATGGCCTATTAATAATGCAAACAATCTACTTAAAAGGCGGTAAAGCAAGTAACACAGCAATCAAAATAATGACTCATCATCTTGAGGAACTTGGGCATGAGGTAGTCCGTTCAGAGGATGACCCATTTATGGTGGGGTTATCTTGGGGAAGAAGTTATAACGGGCCAAAGCCGTTTCTGAATAGTAAGGTGAATCAGTATGATAAGTTCAATTGTTTTAAGCAGTTCAGAGATAAAAATGTACTATGTCCTAAGACGTTTCATATAGATGATGACCTAGATGTTAGCTATTGGATTCAATTACAACCGGTTTTAGCTAGAAAAAAACATCATACTAAGGGTAAAGATATTGTAGTTTGTAAAACCGCTAACGATATTCGTCAAGTACAGCGGGTGGGCCAACATGACTTCTTCAGCGTATTCATCCCAACCGATACGGAGTATCGGGTATGGGTCCTAGGCAACAAAGCCTTCGCCACTTATGAAAAGGTCTATAAGGGAAAAGGCGAGTATGAAGGATTTATGCGGAACCGGAGATTTGGATTTAAGTTTATTAAGAGAGATGAGTTAATCGGAACCCACCAAATAGAGGGTCCTTGTATTAAGGCTGTGGCGGCATTAGGTATGGATTGGGGGGCGGTGGATATATTGAAGGGGAAGGATGGGAAGTATTATGTGCTTGAGATTAATTCAATGCCTCATATTGATTCGATTCAGAGGAGTTCGGGGGTGAGGTTAGCGAAGCATGTTTCGATTTGGGCGGAGAAACAATGAGCAGTAGAGTTAGAATAGTTGCCATGCATCCTCAGTATGGACCTTGTATTGGCGGGATGGCTCATAGGTATATTGAGGAAAGTTGGAGGAAGAAATATAGAAATGTTGTAATTGAACAAGTTGCCCCAGTAATATTTGCTACTTGGCCGCACTGGAAGAAGTTATTTTGGATGGCTAAGAATGAAGGGAAGTGGGATATTAAGGTGTTTAGGGAGCCTAAGGGGGCTAAGATAAAGAAGTCTCTTTACGGGAAGAAGAGGATTGAGTTAAAGCTTGGGATTCCTAAATTGAGGAAAAAGTTTAAGAAGCCGATTGAGATTAAGAAGCCAAATATTAAAAATCCCGGTAATATTAAGTATAAAGTAAGATATAACAATAGAGATGGAGATGTCTTGCCTATTGACCCAATAGAAGTTCCACAGGCAGGAAGAATTTATGATATGCCTGCTGGTTGGGCTAATCAAGTAGTTCAACAGCATAATATACAAAATGTAGGGCAGTTAATAGGGGCAGCTGGTCAAGCACAAGCTGTTCAAATACCTGACGCTATTTGGTTTAATCCCAAACTTCCACCTCTGTATGAGGAGGTAGGTTAATTGCAACTAGTAAACACATTCTTAATTGGAGCTGACCCTGAGTATATAGCTTTGGATAAGGCTGGTACTTTAATTAATGTTGCTGCTTATACAACAAAGGATGCTCTTGAGGTTGCCCTTGACCACGGAGGGGATGTACTTGAGATTAAGCCAAAGCCATCTAAATCGACATTTAGGTTACTAAGAAGGATGCGTAAGCTATTGTTGATGCATAGTGTATCAAAGAACCTTATTAATGCAGGATATACGTTTAGGGGTGGGGCACATTATAAGTCTCCTAGGCGCTTGATAACCTTGGGTGGGCATATACACTTTGATATTCCTTGCGGGACTTATGAGTTTAGGAATCAGAGTATCCCCCTTGAGTATCTAACAAAAGAGAATCAAGTACGAGTTAAGGCTTTAGATGCCCTTACTATATTATTTGAGGACTTGGATATCCTACCCAAAGAGGACTGTCATCACCGTAGGAGATATGGACAACTAGATTATGGGAAGTTAAGCTCCGTTAGGGGCGCTGATAAGGACAATCATTTTGAATATAGGTCTATGTGTTCTTGGCTCTATTCACCTGTAACTACTTTACTTTGTATAACTGCGGCGAAGTTGATTGCCACTAATCCAAAGGTTGAGTTGAATGGATTGGTAGGACTAAAAATGCTCTTTGAGCAATACAAAAGTAAGGATAATGACGCTGCTAGGGTAGTTGAGAAGATATTTGAGCCGAAGTTAAAGCTAGAGGCACGGGTTGATTTAGATATCCAAGATACATGGAAGTCACTTAAAATACTGGGAAGGAACGAAAATGCAGTTGGTTCAGCATTATAATGATTTAACGGAGATTAATCATCTTCGGTCATATGCAGGCCAAACTTTTAAAGAGGCAATTAAAGCGCAAGAAGCTTTGATTAAAACAAGGATAGCTTTTACTGACGCGAAGGACTCTTATGAAACACCTGGGTTACTTTTAGCCGCAGGCTGGAAGATTGCAAAGAAGACACTGGATTGGCACGATTCTCATAGTGGGGATAGTGGAGTTAATCTATTCTATAAGATATTCCCAAATAATGTGTCAAACCCTAATGATAAACAAACTAGAAAGCAATCAACTTATACTTGTCACCACTCTTTAAGCGGCTCATGCTCAATGGGCTTGTGGGATAAGTTAGATAAAGATTGGATTGTGAATATAGATAAGCGTAGCTATCCAGAACGCTATCTCACTCTACTTCGTATTGACCGTAAGAGGACTAAAGAAGAAATTGCGAAGATGAGGTATTATAGGTACTATCTAGTCTTTAAGAGTGATGTTGCTAGGTACTTTTGTAATGGTTGGGAGCCTGATAAGTGGCCTGGATATAAAGGAGATAGGGCTTTTTGGGAAACGCCTGAAGCTCCAAAGAAGAATGGATTTGTATATAAGCCGTAAAATCTGCTGAGGAGTCCTGAATGAAAGCCTTGCCGTTAGCTGAACATGATTTAGTTGATATAACCTGGTCCGATTCCAACTATTCTCCAGGGTGGAATAATAAAAACAGGGTAACTGCTAGTATACCCTCTGTAGTAACAGTTGGGTATGTTACTTTTTCTAATAGAAGGATTTTAGAAGTGTCGAATTCAATTGGCGATGAAGGAGCACGGCTTAATCCTTTATCAATTCCATGGTCCTCAATTACACGGTGTAATATAATTAATGTTAAAGGTTAAAAATGGAAATCGACAATAGTAAAGCTTCTCAATTTCGGGAATGTCCTTGGAAGTACTATGAGCAAAATGAGCGAAATGGAACAGGTATTGAGCCGCTTGTATTGGAAGGGGAGGGATACTCTTCCCTCGACTACGGTGGACGAGTACATGAGAGGCTTGAGGAGTATTATAAAGGTATCCTCAAGTACCCGAACCACCCTAATGAAATACTTGAAACTGAAGCTGAAATAATGATGCAGGCTTACCAGGCCAGGTATCCTGAGGCGGTATTGGATATTGTGGATGTAGAGAGGACGTTTAAGGTTGCTTTACCTCGACTGTGTGACCGTTGTTATCAACTCCCGCAAGGTCCAAATGCCGACGGGGACTACTATTGTAAGGACTGTGATAACTGGTGTCCTGACTATCACGTCCTTATCGGTAAAATAGACCTAGTAATCCGTAACGAAGAAGGTAAACTGGATATTTGGGACCATAAGACAGAGAAACGCGGTGCTAAGTCGAACTTACCTCAAAAATGGGGTGCCCGCGACCAAGCATCATTATATTTGTGGGCTGCGGAACGCATTTATAAGGAGCCAATAGGAAACTTCTATGTTAATGTCCTTACAAGACAAAGTGAGAAGGGTCAAGTCGGTCCTAGCTTCCCTGCCGAACGACAAAAACTTGAACGGAATCAGAGAGCTATTGACATTGCAATTAGAGATATTGTTGTCGTTGCAGACGAGATTGAGAGGTACAAGAGGATATTTGGAGATACAGAATGGCCCGCGAATAGGGACCAATGCTATACCTACGGATATTGTCCGTTCTACTTAATTCACCGTTATGGAGAAAATGTAGATGAAATTCTGAAATATAAATACAGGCCAAAAAAGGAATATCTACATTTAGAAGGACTACCAATAATTCAATGACTCATGGACATGCTAGACATAATAAACATTCCAGAACTTATAATTCCTGGCATACAATGAAACGCCGTTGTCGAACTAAAACAGACGACAACTATCATTATTATGGAGGACGGGGTATTAAGGTTTGTAAACGTTGGGACGACTTTATTAATTTCTTAAAGGACATGGGTATTCGTCCACCCCATAAAACCTTAGATAGAGTTAATAACAATGGAGATTACAAACCAAGCAATTGTAAATGGTCTACACGAAAACAGCAAGCAAACAATAATAGAAAACAAGCAAGATGGTCTCATTGTAAACGGGGACATAAATTAATGGCTGGCAATTTGTATTACTTCTCGAACGGTTCATGGAGATGTAAAGCTTGTGTTACTCGTAGAGGACGAGAGCGGGGCCTTAAATGAACGTCTATCTAGTAGCTGACACCCACTTCAAGCACGAAAACATGAAAACCTATTGCGATAGGCCAAGTAACTTTACAGAGTTACTTATCCGCAATTGGAATCACGTTGTTCGACCTGAAGATACAATCATTCATTTAGGAGACGTAGCTATTGGTTCAATGAAGGATTGGGAGTGGATTGTTCCTTCTCTACCAGGGAATAAAATTCTTATTCGTGGGAACCATGATGACCAGCGGAGCTGTACTTGGTGGATGGAGCATGGGTTTAACTTTGCTTGTGATGGATTGAAGTTCCGTAATTGTTGGCTTACTCATAGGCCAGATACTAGTCGAGCCGGAGGTTGTGACCTTAACATACATGGACACCTTCATAACATCTGGCATGGGTTTAAGCCCGAAGATGGACTTCCAGAAAAGAAACTACACCAACCTTGGCAGAGGTTATTTGCAGTTGAGTACACAGATTACATGCCAGTTGAGTTCGATAAGTTTGTTTCACATCCAAAAAAGTACCTAGCTACAGGATTGGGGGATTGATGTCAAGAATAAGGATATATGACCCTCCCTCCGGTTGGCGATATGGATTTCCAAAACAATATCTCCCCCTAGAGAACGAGTCTATTGAACAAACTCTCTTACGTGATGGGTATCCCCAAAAGGAAATCGATTGGGGCGCTCACAAACACGTTAGATTTTGGGAAACTGAAGCAGAATAAACCTACCTTTTTAAATTTCCACAGGAGTCAACCATGAAACTCAAACCAGAAACACTAGCATTTCTCCGTAACTTATCCAAACAAGAACGTCAAGCTTTCCTTGAATATCTAAAGGATGCGGATGAGAATATTACATCTGAGCTTAACCATTTAGATAATGAATTAGGCTTCGTTCATGGAGACGTGCCAAATGAAAAAACCGAAGATTGACGACATTCTTTCTATAGTTTGGTCACAACATTTAGAATCGGATTATGTATGTACGCTAAAGCATTGTCCTTTTTGTAGGGTTCAAGAGCTATTAAAACAATTAAAATGTTATGAAACTAAATGAACTCCATGAAGCTTACCTAAAGGACCCTCTACTGGTGGATGAATTCTCCACAGGTCTTGTTAACTTCATAACCAGTATAGTCAAATCTGAATGCCGGAATTCGTCTTCATACAGGCACTTAGAGGACGCAATTGGAGAGTCCATTCTTGAGGTCTGGGAGGCTCTAGGAACGTTTAAACCAGAGCGGTCGCAGTTTACCACCTGGGTAAATATGGTGGTGCGAAGGAATATTGTTGATGTGTACCGTAAGTATAACAAAAGACAGGAGATAAGTATAGTACCAGATTATACGATACCCCACCAAGAAAAGGGTCCATCAGATAAATTGACTCTTGACAGGCTTGTAGGATACTTGAATGATGATGATAAGTCTTTTGTTTTGATGAAGTTAAAAGGGTTAAGTGAGTTAGAACTGGATACCTTTTTTAACCGTCGTGAGGGGTGGGCGAACGACAAATGGCGTTATCTAAAGGTAAAATTACATGCTTTAAATTACGGTTTTTAGCTTCTACCCACGAATAGTCTATTGTAAGAAACGATATGAAACCTAAAGGTTTATATGCTCCTTACACTGGGGAAGTCGCTCTGTTGAACTGTCAGTCTAGGAATACGGCTTCCCACAATTTTGAGGGTCCATGCGGACAATTATACCCGGCTCGGTGAGTCCTGCTTATTTGAATGCGCTGCGTGATACCCAAATTGACTTCTTCCGTAGTATAACAATGGATGAGGATAAAGCTAAGTGGGTCAAGAAACAATACCCGTTAGTACCGATAAAAGATGTAATCATTTGCTTGGAAAAGTAGACGAAGATATTACGATTTTGCAACGCGCAGAGGGATACCTTAAAGAATGGCACTTCTTGTTAAGAACTCAAAAGAATTAATTGACCCTAAAAACTTACTTCTTAAAATACTTTTAGTTGCGATGCCAGGTTTTGGTAAAACAAGTTTCCTTAGTACTTGTCCTAAAGTTGGAATCGGAGTATCAGAGACGGGACATGGACGTGGCCTGCTTTCAGTTGCACACTATGGATTAGACTACGCTGAAATAAATTCATATGAAGATTTTGATTCATTTTGTTCAGGAGCAATCTTTAAAGATAAAGAAACATTAGCTCTTGACTCTTTATCTCATATTGCAAAAACCTTTATTAAAGATAAAGCACTTTCTATTCCTCGATTAAAGGGTGAGTCTTTTAAACGTAATGCTGGAGTTCCAGAAATTGACGACTATGGTACAATGGCTGAGTATACAAGAAAACTGACTAAGAAATTTATTGACCAACCAAAGCATATTGTTTGTACTGCTACCTTAAAGATTGATAAGCCTGACCCCGAAGCTTTACAAACAGAAATATTAGTGGGCGCAGATTTTCCTGGACAAATGTTCTTAGGTTCGACTGCAATGTTTGACCTAGTTCTTTTAGGTAGAACTGAAACAAGATTGCGCGACCCTAAGGACGCGAGAACTAGGTACTCAGCAAGATATTGGCTGACAAGTGAACGAGGGGGATTTTTAGCTAAGAATAGATTAAGCGTTGCTAAACTGGGTAGCTTCTTACCTCAACAACTTGATTATGACTTAGAAGCTAATACTGGGACTTTTGATGATATTCTTACGAGAGCAAAGGAAGCTTATAATAAGTTCTTAGAGGAACAACGTGCTAAAGTACAATAATAAGGTAGCTGATTTTTGGCTTAAACACTACTTACACGAAGGTCTTTGTTCCCTCTGCGGCAACTCAGGTAGCTTTGTAAAGAATGGGTTCTCAAATAAAGAGGGAACCTTTTTTCCGAAGCGGACACATTTTTGTATTTGCCCTAATGGTCAGATTTTAAGAAAGACAAGTTTAGGGAAGTAAAGTCACAAATATCTGGGCAACTTCCTGACCCTGAAGTCCCAGTGGTGGAAGGACTGTAGGTCCTTAGTGACAACTTCCCTAATTAATTTTGGCTAACTAAGCTTCGCCACTTTTAGTGGAATGAAGAGTAACCAGAGGGATAGAAATATCCCTCGAAATTCCTAGTAGTAAAATCAAACTAAAAATAAAACACAAAGAGGTGTGTGGATGGGCTTTGAAACTGTATTAGCAAGTGAAGTTAAGATTGAGAAGAATATTCCGCCAGTCGGAAAGTACGTATTTCAGTTAGTTCCATATGTTGATGAACGTCCGAATCGCAATACAGGCGTGATGGAGTTGAACTTGTCTGCCGCAGTTGCAGAAGGCGAGCACGCTGGTAAGCGAGTGTTCTGGGCGTATCCTGACCCGGAGGCTATCCAGAAGCAAGGTAAGAATGCTGGTAAGCCGATGTCGTTTAGTGCTCAAGCAATGAAGAAGCTTGAGATTGCTTTGGGAGTTGACTCCTTGCCTGGGGAGACTTTCCCCGAGTACTTCCGTCGAGTTAGTGTAAATGGTGCTGCAAGGTTTGGGGCATCTATTGACGCGAATAAGTACTTGGATAAGAGTGGGAATCAAGTTGAAGGAGACCCGCGTTTCAATATCTTCTCTGTGGAAGCTGCGGCTTAATGCGTTTCCTTCAAATAGCTAAATTAGTTGGAATACTCTTTACGGGTGGACTCCTTACAAGTATTGCTGAGTATTATGCCTCTTATAATCTCTACGATACAATCAAGGATAAGCTTCTATCCTTGTTCCACAAGAAACAATCTTCCTAACAAGCGTTAGTCCCGTGGAGGGGCTGCTTGGAGGGCTCCCTCAAACCTTTAGAGGTGTCGCCAAGGCGTACCTTGGGCGTCCATCGGCGGGGAATATAGGGGGCGAATACCCGTCCTTTCCATCTTCCATTAACAACCACACAACAACCAACGGCCAGCTTGCTCCCTCACGGCGTGAGCTGGCCTTTACTTTTTGTCAGGAGGACCCTTTGACTGGTGGTAAATATCCTAAATCTAACTACGCACCTTGGACAGTAGTCAAGTCCTTCATCACCTTTCTAATTCTCTCAACTATTCTCGGTCTCTCAATGTATGCTCGACTTAGTATTAAGTGATATTATAGCTGCGATGTTTTTAGCTGCACTCATAACTCCGCCCATTGCCCTTTGGTTAACACTCTGGAAAAATGATACAAGCCATTCTGATACTAGCCGCCGTAATCACCGCAACATTACTTTTATTAGACGAAATTAGTGAGGGTGGGTATAAGTGACTAAGTGTGTTGATGATAATAGATGTGCTGGCTGTCCCATGCTTAAAGTTGATTTTAAGTATGATGAAGATGGAGTTGAAGTACATCATAAGGGATGGGAGCAGAATTTAGTCCCACCACAAGTGGGTCCATCACTTAGATTAGCTTTGGCTGAAGCGCCGGGCCGTGAAGAAGCAGCTCAAGGCCAGCCTCTTGTTGGAGGCTCTGGTCGTGTAATGAACATGTTGTGGGGTAAAGCAGGAATTAAGCGTGAGTCACTCACTATCATCAATACAATTAATTGTAGGCCGCCTGCCAATTTGTACCCGACGGACCCTGCTGCTAGAAAGTATATCTCGGAGCCGGATGCGAAGGTTGCGGTGGAGCAATGCTATAGAAACCACGTTAAGCCGCTCCTTGATAGCCGCCCCTGGACTCGTATCGACGCTATTGGAGATAAAGCTTTACGAAAACTTACTGGTAAGACAGATGGAATAATGAAGTGGAGAGGTTCTCCACTTCCAGTACACGGAGAAGATAAGCCTAAGGTTATTGGGATTCTTCATCCTAGTTATCTTATGCGGGACCAGTCAATGATTCCCGCCACTATCTCTGATTTGAAAAAGGGCTTAGATGTACCACCTGAACATTATCAGCTCCAACCCACAGTGGACGACGTGCTTAGTTTCTGCAACGCAAAAGTCTTGTGTTTCGACATTGAAACTGACCGACGTACTAATAAAATTACTATGGTCGGGCTTGCTGTTAAGCCTTATTATGTTACTGTTGTCCCTTGGAGTGGGAACTATATTGGCGCTCTTATGGCGGTATTTAAGACCGCAGAGGAGCTGGTTGGACAGAACCACATCTCATTTGACATACCTTTCCTAGAAAGAAATGAAGTTAGGTTTGATAATTTAAAGCAACTCTGGGATATCATGTTGCTTCATCATCTGGTACAACCAGATTGTCCGCATGACCTTGAATTTATCTCTAGTATCTTCACTCAAAAACCAGCATGGAAACATCTGAACAACGAAAATATGGCGTTGTATTGTGCAAGGGATGTGGATGTTACACTCCAGTCATACCTCCAGCTACGGCCACTTGTCAAGCAATTAGGTATGGAAGATTTATACAAATACTCACAGGTCCCTTTGGCAAAAGTGTGCAAACTTATGCACGATGTAGGTGTAAAGACAGACCCCGCGAGATTGAAGCAGCTTCGCATTCAATACTTAGCAGAGTTGAAGGAACTAGAAGAGAAGTTACCTCAGGAGTTGAAGCCATATGACAAACCCATCCGTGTACGTGAACTTGCGCCAAAGGGAACTCTTGGCAAAAGTGGAAAGCCTGTTAAGTACATACACGTGCCAGGAGTGGAACGAGTTACCCCCTGGAGTTCTCCGAAAGTTGTTGCTGACTATTTGTACGGCACATTACAGCTCCCCGAACAGTTCCACCCCAAAACGAAGAAGCTCACGACGGACAAAGACGCGCTAGAGCGTCTCTTTCGTAAGACTAAGAATCCTGATTTAGACATCCTTCGTAAAGTTAATTCACTCTCTACTATTATAAGCGGCTTCCTTCAAGACGATGATTCTCATTCTATTTCTCAAGGAATGACTCATGCGAACTTTCTTCCGCACGGCACTTCTACTGGGCGGTTATCGTCTAGTGAACCGAATATGCAGAATATTACACCTAAGGCCAAGCATATTTATGTCCCAAACCATCCTGACTGGTGTTGGATTGAAGCTGATTTTAGTTCGTTGGAAAATACACTCGCTGCTTATTTTGCAAATGATGAAGACCGTTTGAGGAGAATGAATGAGCCGGGGTTCAATGAACACAAGTGGCTAGCCAATCAAATCTACGGAATCCCAATAGCCGAGATTGATAAAGCTGGTTGGCAGTATGATAGGGCCAAGCATACGAACCACGGTGCTGATGCTGGTATGGGTCCTAAGATGATGGCGATGAAGTACAATGTTCCTGAGAAGGATTGTAGGGACTTGCTTCTAATGTGGAAGAAGCTGAACTGGAAATCAGTTCAGTGGCAAGAGAGAACTGGTAATCAAGGTATTAAGGATGGAGTATTAAGAAATCCATTCAGCCGTAAGCGTTGGTTGTGGAGTCAGAAAGCTTACACTGAAGGTTTGCGGTTTATCCTTCAAGGCACAGGAGCAGACATCTGTATTCGCTCTATGATTGCTTTGATGTACGAAAGGATTGGATGGAGTGAAGAAAATGTTCTTAAAGTATCGTGTGTTCTCGCGCCATTACCAAGACCCGCCACTCTTAACGTTCAAGTGCATGATAGCTTACTTGTGGCGTCACCTTATCATCTCGTAGAAGAATGTAAAGAACAACTTACCAAGGCTATGACGCAGCAGTGGCCGCAGTTAGGCGGATTTCAGTTTAAGATTGCATTTAAAATTGGAGCACCAGGAGCTTCCTGGGCGGAAATCAGAGAGCAAAAGTGAGCACTTTAAAAGCTGGTGAAATTGTTAGCGTGAAGGTTACAGGTGAGTATGTTTACCTTACTGGAAAACAGTTTGATGATGGGAAGTTTGAAGTTCATCGCGCAAAGTTGTCCCGTGACGGTATTGAGCATCAGTATGATGCATTTGAGGCGGGGGAGCTTGAGACTGTTGAAGAACATATTGACCGAGAGGTTAAGGAAGCTTTCTTGAAGCTGGATGCTCAAAAGAAAGTTATGAACGCAAAGATGCAAGCTCTTGAGAATCAACCAGTCGAACCGGGAGAGAAGATTGACTTTAATGTCAATTGAACCGCAGGACTATCTTAGTCAGTCCGTATTGAATCAACATGAAATCGAATATAAAGAATATGAGTTCCAAACGTGGGATGAGAGACCAGAACCCTGGTCTCCGCTCATCACACTCGAACAGCTCAAAGACAGACCAGACCTTGAAATCGAATGGTACGCCCCAAACTGGATACCCGTTGGGGCTAAAACAATTATTAGCGCAGAGCCAAAATGCGGTAAAACAATACTCCTATTTCACATCTTGCAGGCAGTGGTTACTGGAGGTAGCTTCCTCGGAGAGGTCTGTACTCCCGCCAAGGTACTATACCTTACTGAACAAACTGAGCACGAATTCAAGCGACAGGTTAAGGAAGTGCCTGCTCTACTTGGGAATCCCAACTTCTTCGTCTTGTTGGCCGAAGACACTCCACCAGAAATAAAAACCTGGGACCAAATGCTAGCCTTCATCGAGAGGATGCTTGCGATTACGAAAGCTAAGATTGTTGTACTGGACACTTTCATCGGACTGGCTAAGTTACCACCAGAAGGTGAAAATGACAGTGCAACTATTCAGAATAACATAAATAAGCTTAATGCTCTGTTTAAGAATCGGTATCTATCGGTAGTGTTTACACATCATAATAAGAAGAAATCAGATGACCCTAGACGACGTGATGATAAGCCTACACTTCAATGGGCAAGAGGTTCGAGCGCGTTTGTCGGAGGAGCGGGGCATATTGTTGTTATGGACGCACCTTTGGATGGAGGACGCACCCGAGATTTTTATTTCTTTGGTAGATACAACCACGGAACCGAAATGCACTTAAATCTTTTAGAAGAAGGCCGATATATCCATGCCTAAAGTTCGCCAAGCTGTCGCAGTATATGATTTACACTATCCAAAGATTGATAAACCAACAGTGAATTGTTGGATGGACTACGTTGGACGAAATAAGGTTGATGTGTTCATATTTGGCGGAGACCAGTTTCACTTCGATTGTATTTCACATCATACAAAACAAACTCCCATCTTTCGTACACGTCGTTCTTATTTAAATGATATCGAAGGCTTTGATAGGAACATTCTCACTCCCCTTGAGAAGCTCCTTCCTAAAGGTTGCGAGAAGGTTTGGATTATTGGCAACCATGAAGACTGGGAACAGGACTTAATCAATGAGCAACCGGAACTCGAAGATGCAATTGGACATGTTAAGTTGCTACGCTTGGTCGAACGAGGCTGGACAGTTATTCCTCTCGGTCACGCATATCGACTCGGAAAGCTCAATGTTATCCATGGTGAAACGCTTACAGGCGTTGGGAACCAAGCTGGAATGTTCCCTTCTCGTAAAGCAGTCGAACTGTACGCTGGAAATGTTCTGGCAGGCCACACTCATGCTCCACAGACCTACACTAAAGTTTCCCCCGTCCAGCATACTAATAAGTGGCAAGGCATCATCTCTCCTATCAGTGGACATGTTAATCCAGAATATCTTAGAAACCGTCCTACCGCATGGCTTACGGGTTTCAACATTATAGATGTACTTGAGTCAGGGCAGTTTAATTATTATTCTGTCATTACAGTTAATGGATTGTGTTCGTATGGTGGGCAGTTATATGGAGGGAAGTAATGCTTAAAGTTGGTGTTGATATTGATGGAGTCTTGGCCGACTTTGTAGGCTCCGCCAGGAATGTGTGTAAGAAACTGTTTAATGGTAGACCAAATGACTCTCTTATTCAAACTGGATGGGGATTTGACTCACTAGGAATGTCCAGTCAAGAAGAGAGTTTAATGTGGAAGACTATTGATAAGAGTAAAAATTGGTGGATGCACTTAGATAGACTCTCTAACACTTCGCTACTTGAAACATTAACTGATAGTTGCAGAGTAGTGTTTATTACTAACCGCAAGGATGGTAAAGGTTTGCCTGTAGACTTACAAAGCGCAAAGTGGTTAGAAGATACGTGTAATATTTATCATGCTAATGTAATTTTATCAGATGATAAAGGGCCTGTTGTTAAAGGATTGAAGTTAGATTATTATATTGACGACCGGGATAAAAATGTACTTGAAGTCTTACAGGCAGCTCCTAACTGTAAAACCTATATGTGCAAGTGGCCTTGGGATGCCGGGTTTCAAAATGGATTTCCAAATACAGTAAATAACTTTAACGAGTTCGCTAAAATTATATTGGAGGCATGATGCTACTTATAGGTTTGGGTTCGCGCGCCCGCCAAGGAAAAAATTACGTCGCAAACTATATGAAGGAAGTTCATCCTGAGATAGTTCTATATAGTTTTGCCGATGAACTGAAGCGATATTGTAAAGAACGCCATGAGGAATTAGTTCCTCGATGGCAACTTGCAAACCAAACTAAAGCTTTGCCTGTTGCTAAGGAAGACCCTATTTATGGATATACAGCCATCCTTCAATGGTATGGAACTGAAGTAGTAAGGAAGAATAGTCCCGACCATTGGGTTCACGTACTTGCCGATAAAATTAAGTTTGAGAATCCTGAAATTGCTGTGGTAACTGATGTCCGTTTTGAGAATGAAGCAGCTTGGGTCAAAAACCACGACGGTTTTCTCGTTGAGGTAATTCGATTGCAAGAGGACGGGACTCAATACTATGACCCAAACAGAGATAAGAACCACGCTTCCGAGACAGCCCTTGACGGATACCTCGGATATGACTTCCACCTTCTTTGTAAGTCAGGAAATCTTGACTCTCTCCGAATCAAATCTCAATTCATTCTTAAAACCATTATGGAAGACCGTGTCCTTAATCAGCTTGGTCCTATTGATGACGCCACTGGTTTCGGCGGTTAATTACACTCAACCAATGGACCCTTTTATGGTGGGTCAACTTAACAAAATTAAAGCCCCACAACCCGTGAAGGCTGTGAGGCATTTGAAGTACGATAGAGTTGTAGCAAGCTGGTACGGGCCAGGTTTCGATGGTAAGCTAACTGCTAGCGGCGTCCACTTTCACCAAGATGAGATGACCGTCGCTTCTAGGACTATCCGATTCGGGACTCATCTGCTTATACTTAACCCCGTCAATGGAAATTATGTGATTGCTCGCGTCACGGACCGTGGCCCATTCGTGGAGGGTAGAGACATTGACCTTTCGCATGGGGTGGCTTTCAAATTGGGCTTGATTGAGCGCGGAGTCGGCGCTGTCCTTATAGCCCAGATTGGTGAGTTGGATATTCGCCCACTCATGTATAATTTCACGCCAGAGGCCGGACTTCAGACTTTGCTTCACCAAGCGCATAGTCACGTAAGGCATTCCAGCAATCACAGCCACTTTCTTAAACAGCCTGCCAGCCATTTGACTGGTCATGTTAGGAGACCCGATAACTTTTACACCTTGTATCATCCCCGACATCCATTGGACTAGGCGGGGCTCAAACTTAACGCAAGCTTCAAGCAACCTCTTGTACTCTTCTAGGCGGAGGTTATCCTTCTTACGGCGGACAATATGATTACGATTAACATGCTTAACAAATGGTTTAGCCGGATTGGAAAGCGGAAGCTGTTGGTCCTCAATAAGGAAGCGAAAGAAACGCTCCAGGCACTTAATCTCCTGCATGACTTTGAACGCGGAGCTATTACCTACGTTTTCACGCCACGTTTTATATTGATGAACGTCTGGGGTTCCAAACTGTTCTAGGCCGCTAGCTTGAGGGAAGTGGCTAAAGAATCGCTCTAAGTACTTATCGTTATAAAGCATGGACTTCCTACCATAGAGATGTAGGAGCCACGACTCATACTGACCAAGGTATTTTCTAACTGGATACTTAATAGCCATTATTTATTGGAACCTGAATTGGAGACTGGGTTGGCCATTGGGCCGGTGTCTGAAGCTTTTGTTTCCGCACTATCCATTAAAGTCTTGGCTTGGCGAAGTAGTTGAGTTCTAGCTTCGTAGGCGGCCTGTATTGCTTCTTTACCTGAGGGCGTATCGGCTTCAGGACTTGCTTGAAGCTGTCTTACCATTTCATTTGCGTTCTTGATTACCTTATCTAATTGAAATAAAGCCATTGCTTTAAACAATTCAGACTGATGTGCTTGAGCATATCTAGCAGACTCTTCAGCCTTACCTTGTTTTAATAGCATATCCGCTGTCTGCTTAATAGTCTGCGCCCGTTGAAGAATGGTATAGTATCTCGATGAGAGCGTTTCAAACTCCGCATCACTTGGCGACGTAGTAAATCTACTAATGATAGGACCAAGTAATGGAGCCTGACGAAAACGTTCCATCCCAGAAAGCTGATGCTTTGATTCAGTACCACCAAAGAAAGGGTCAAGTATACTCTCAGCTTGAGCACCAGCCCCTGCCGTTAGCGAACGAACACCTACGTCAATACGACGAGGAGATATACCAGATGCACCAGCAACAGCTCCCACTCCTCCCCCTACAACTGCTCCAGGAAGTCCTGTCATGCCGCCTAACATTGCTCCAAGTGCTCCACCAGCCACAGCTCCTTGAACACCTCCCTTGCCCATACGCTGAGCAACTGAGGAAGTATATGGACCTTCTTGGTACTGACTTGCGATACCTTGCTGGCTGCCTGGAACAATTGGACGACCATAATCATCCGTGTTTGAGAACTGCTGAATCCCAAACTTTGCAAGAGGGTGAAGTGCAGAAACCCCAGACTGAATTGCCGACTTTGCAAGGTCATCAGCTTTTAGGTTCAAGTGAATAGGTGAAACATTAGCTATAGAGTCTAGCGCTTGCTGTTGCCCAGTACGAGCTTCCTTCCCCATTCCGTAATTGATTACGTCTTCAACTGGATTGAGTAGACGTACAATGAACGGCTTGGGGATTTTTACTGTATAGCCCTTTTCAGCTCCAGCGTGGGTGTAGTAAGTCCAAGGTAGTTCAACTATCCAATTACGTTGACGGTCGAAGGTTGTTTCTTTACGGAGTAAGTTATTTCCTTTAGAATCGACCTGTTGCATGTTCCATGCACTAAGCGCAATACTCATAGCGGTCATAGTTGCCATAAGACCGAAGATACGATTAGGGTCTTTACGAATAGCAGACATAGCTTGAGTAAGGTATTGATTTGCTGCGTTAAAGAACATGAAGATGTGATTTAGAGGCTGTGAGATATCACCAAGCCTAGAGAAGTCTGGCATACCAGCAAACTGTTTGGCTTCCCAAGCTGCGGCTTTTGCTGTAAGCCCCGCCTGACGAGCACGCATGAAGATGTTAGTGCGGTTAATGTTCTCTAATGCGATGGCTAAGTCCTGAGCGGCATCAAGGATTTGTCCCTTAGCAAGCTTGCCTCTGAAGCCTAGTTCACTAGGGTTAGCAAAGTATTCAGGGTCAACTTTAGCTTGAAACGAACCTGAGGCTCCGCCGTAGCGGGTAAGCTCGCGTACAAATTGACCTTGGTTCAAGACATCCTTTGCGGCCTTACGCCAATCATTAAGAAACTTTACAACTTGAACTGGAAGGTCTGCTTTCGCTTCAACTCCATGTGGGGAAAGAATAGCTCCACTAATAGCGTGAGCCAAGAGGCTACTTGCTTGGAAGCCAATATTACCAATCGTGGCAGCCTTTTTAAAGGCGTGTCCATACCAATTTGCAAAGATACCGAGGCCTGTCTTCATAGCAAGAGGTACGCGCTGCATTGTCTCGCCAAGGTATTTAGGTACAGCAAAGAGTTTAGGCTGACCATTTTCGTAATGACCAAGAACCATTTCACCTGCTTTGGGCTGATAGTCAGCTTTAACAGGGGAGAACTCTTGGCCAATTGTGTTAGGATAGGCTTGTGCTAAATCAAGCGCACTTTTCATTGCATCGTTGCGGTATAGTTGGTTAAAGGCTTTGCGGTCAGCATGGTCGAAGGCTTCCCAAGGACTTACGTTAGTACGCTCGCTACCTTCCATTGTTTGAATGACCGTTTGATGACGGAGGTGCAGAAGTGAAGCGGCAGAGGTAAACTTTTGATTTTCTAAGTCGTCCATAATACGTTCCATAGGAATGTATTCATTACCGCGACTTTTGTATTGAGTATAAGCGTCTTGGCTAATAATGCCACTATCAAATAGTATATCAAGAATGTGTGCGCGAGATTGAAAAGCTCTTTGAGCTAGTTGCTCCACATTTGAATAGTCCTGTGGCCCAAGAACCTGCTGCATCTTCTGAAGAGAGTCTTGAATCTTCTGAGGAGTGTAGCCTTTAGGCGTCGCTCTACCTTGGTCTACTCTGTCTTGAATCTCCTTACGCATCTTTTGAGATTCTTTAAGGTCGTCGTTTAGAGCCACTGTTTGACGGACTGTATTGGAAGGGGATTGAAGCTTTGTTTGAAGGTTCTGAATCTGAGAATCAAGTGTTTGTATATGTTCTTGAAGAACCTCGTTTGTACGTTGATACGCTTTCAAGTTTAGATAGCGGTCCAACATCTCTCGAAGACCTGCTTTATTAGCATCGACCTTTATATCATTATAAGACATATTCTGATAGCGTCTTTGGCCCAGAGCATCTCCGCCAGCATTTGCTAGGGCCATATATAAGCTTTGATTGTCAGGGATAGTGAGGTCTCTGAACACTCTCCCCTTCGGGTCAAAGCTCATCATCACCCGGCCAATCATTCCCATGTTCTTCTTATCAGTTATATAAGCGAACGGGTCAAAGCCCTTATAGATAGTAGCAGGGAGTTGCTTGGCTCGTTCAATCCACTTAACTGAACGGTCCGCATGAGCTATTTGTTCCTTAAGAATGTCGTCCATATTAGGGTCTACGCCTTGCATACCCTTTTGAGGAACGCCTTGGAACCACTGCTTAAGGGTAAGCCCTGCCCCACGAACTACGTTAGCCATAGTCTTCATGGCTTGAATTACTGGACGAGATTGTAGAATGGCAGGAGCTAAGAAGCCAAGACTATAGCCCATCACTACTCCAGCTACAGCTCCAGTTGTCCCACCAAGAACATGTCCAGCTACACCGCCTGCGACAGCTCCAAGAGTAGCACCAGTTAGAAGTTCAGCTCCACCAATTTTACCTGCTTGTGATACTTCAGACATTCGCTGACGACGTAGCTCTTGTTTAATAGAACTCTTTAAATCTTCCCACCCTTGCTGAATATCGATTGAACGAATACCTTTAGGTTCCCATACATCAATAAATACACCCGTACTTATACTACGATTACGAATTAAATCCATCTCAATTGCGTCTATAGTGTTCTCTTTAAGATTTCCAACTGAATAGTTACCGTTGTTCTCTTTACGAATCCATCCATTTTCTAGGAATGCTTTTTGAGATTGCCCCCCTCGTACTTGAGGCTTACCAAGAGCTACCCACGCTAAAGTATCGTGGTCTGATAATTCCGACATCAGTCCTGATTTTGATGCTGACGAGATAAATCTTTTCCCGTCAGGTGATATCCAACCACGGAAGCTAGCAGGCTTATCATCCCCAATAGTCCACGCGGTAATCCCTTCTTTTATTACATTCTGTACAGCCTTTTGTATATCTGGAACTTGAATATCTGAAGCACGTCCTGAGCCTTGGTCTCCAATGAAACCAGCTTCGCCTTCTTTACCCTTAGGCGGCTTCGCTTCAAGTATAGACTTCAACCCTTGAGCAATAGCTTTCGCTAATCTTCCACGCTCTTTATGTTCATCAGCCTTCTTAACCCATTCTACATCATCAGGAATTTTATTAAGCTTCTTATCCCAAATTCGACGTGCGACTTCAAGAGACTTAGCTGGTATATCCCCAGGGGCGCTAACTACACCTTCAGCACTTACAACAGGCGCACCCTTTTTAGCATACAAAGGACGTTGAACATCACGGCCAATTAAGTCTCGAAGTTCTTTAATCTGTTCCGCTAGAGTTAAACCCTTCTCATTCTTCTCAGCAAGCAGCTCCTTCAAAGCTTGTACATGTATACTTTTAGCTGCCTCTTCACCCTGCTCTTGCATAAGTGCAGGGTTTTTTTCTATCCGGTCACTAACAATATCCTTTAGTCTATTCTTAAAATTCTCTTGTATCTCCCCAAGCTCAGTCTTAGCCGCAAGTCGCATCGTCTGAAACTCTTCAGGCAACACACGACGATACCCTTCGGGTAGAACAGCATCAGGGTCTAACCCTTGCTCACGCGCCTTCGCACGTTGATTAATAGCGATTTCATCAAAGGACGTAGCCGTCCTATCACCAAGTATTTCATGGATAGCAATGCGTATATCCCCGTGAGTAGCAGTTCCAGGGACAAGAAAAGCTTGTCCTCTTGCAGACATAGCCTTCTCTCCGCGCATCTCTGCACGCAGAGCTTGTGACATTTTGTCGCCAGCTATAATATCATTTATCGCATTAGCCTGAGCGTCATGTCGAGAACCTTTAGCTTGCTGGTCATCTAATAACATTTGACGTTGTTCAGGGCTTAATGATTGAAGGTGGTACTTAAGTAAGCCCTTAGTTGTAGCTGCAAGGTCATTCCATCGCTGTTGAGCGGCCTGACGAGCCACATCAGTTGGAGCTTCGTCAATAAGCTTCTTAGTCTTCATCATCAAGTCTAAGCCATCTTGAACAGACCGGGGAAGCTCATGGGAAGCTGGAGGTTGGGACTTAGTAACAGGCTTCTCAATAGGAGCAGGCAATGGAGCGTCAACTGAAGCAACAGGAACCTGTGTTCCAGGCATCGCCTTTGTATAAACAGGTTCAACAGGAACACCAGTATAAGTGCCTCTATTAATAGGCTGTGATTCCGTAGTTATCCCTTCATTAAGTCTACTCTGAGCAATCCTCTTATCTTCAGGAGAAGCTTTAGGGTCCCGTAGGATGGCTTTATTACGCTCATTATCATAAGACTGTTGTGCAGCTTCAAACTCCGGTCCTAAACTCGGACGAGGAGCGGACATGGTAGCTGCCTTCTCAGAAGCAATATAAGAAGACGTAGGCTTAGTTTGAAAGAGTGCCCTATTCTCTAACGCCATTTGTAATGGGTCTGAGCCAGGTATGTTTGATGGACCCTTTAAGGTGGTAGTAGGCCTTTGAAATCCCAACTGACTAGTCCCAGTAATCGGGTCTACTTGTGGTCTAGGACTCCCTTGGTTTGTATTAGGCTTAGGAGCTATTAGGTCAAGCGGCTCCATTCCAACTGTCCCGCCTTGAGCAAAGCGGTTTCCACTTGGGTCGTATGGGCGAAGGGGACCTGTAGTTCCACGGAAGTCTCCACCGGGGCCTTGTGGTTGAGGTTCGGGAGCTTTAGTTGGGACTGAGGAGACTTGGGATGTAGCGGGTGCGGCTGAGGCTTGATTAGTAGCACTGGCCTTCGCCCCTGGAACGGCTTCGGTCGGTCTTGGTGCTGGAGTGGGCTTACGACTTCCGGCAAGAGCACTGTTAAGCTCTTGGGCATTCATGGTGGAGATTTCTTGGTTAGAGAACCCCATTCCTTGAAGTTTGATTGCGTTCTCGCGTGTAAGCCCGGGTAAATTGTCGGCAGACACCCCACCCTCAATGGGTCGTCCAGTCATTAAGGTGCCAGCTACATCCTTAGCCCTTCGAGCTTCTTCAGTTGCACTAAGGACTCCAAGGGTCTCACCAGTTCCAGCGGCTACTTGGCGAGGGTCTCTGTACTTAATACCTGATTCTACATCTGCAACGGCACTTGATACTCCGCTAACGATAGCATGAAAGGGAGCAAAGGGGTCCTTTGCAGTCGCTTCCATGAGCTTACCAGTACTCTGCATAGCTTGACTAATAGCATCAAGATATGGATGTGGTAAGTCTTCAGGAGGGGGTCTATTTACTCCGAGCATCCGTTCTGCGCCTTGGGCAAAGGCATTTGATGGATACTGATTGATATTTAGTACTGGTCCGCCCTTGCGTGCTTGGTAAGCACCAACAGAAAAAGGCTCCGCACTCTTTGGCGCTTGAGCGTCAGGAGTAGGAGCCTGTTGATTAGTAGGTTGATTTTTAAACCCTTTAAACCGCATATCATAAAGGGTTTGCTTGACATCATCGTGGATGTCAAGTTTGTTTAAAGCACCTGTAAATTCCGGTTCACCTCCGGGTGTGCGGTAAGCATCCCAGAGCTGCTGACGTTGTTCGTCCGTTATTTTAGAGCGTCTTAGAGTATCAAGAAGAACATCCTCTCCCGGAATTTGGGAGGGATTAGATTGATTCTGTTGGGGCATGAAGCCTCTTATTTTTTCGGCGTCCAGGTGGAACCACTGTCACTTGGAGTGGTTGGTCTGTTGTCACCTGAAGGCATACCGCGACTATCGCCCCTGCGAGGATAGGCAACTCTGTTAGCTGCATATTCGTGATAATTAGGGGCGTCTGTTCTTAAATAGTTAGCAAAATCATTTATACGCTGCTTACGTTCTTCTTCTCTAGCGTCACGTTCTGCGACATACTTTTTATATGCAGGGGAGTTAGGAGCTATGTTAGCATAAGCTTCCATTGTAGTATTAATCTTACGTGGTAGGTCATCAAGAATTGTTTTTTGTTCTTCAGCACGAACTCGTTGAGTAATTTCATACGGCTGGTCAGCTTCTTTTCTAGCGCCTGCTTGACCTCCTGCCGCTACATTAAGAGTATTAAGATGGTCTTGCCACCGACGTTCGCCTTCAGCTTTAATGGCAGGGTCGGGGTTTAAGCGCATATTCTCTATTTGTTCTTCATAAGAACCCATAGGAGTATGTTGAGTTTTAGACTTAATACTTTCGTATTCCCTTTGAACTGCTCCTAATTCGTCATCAGTTGGATTTTGAGGGTCTTTAAAGGGATGTCGAGCATAAGCAAAGCGTTCTTCAGGTGAGCTTAGCAGTCGTCCATACTTAGCCTGGTCTGCTCGTTGTTGTTTAATATCTAAGTCTTGACCTTTAAGGTCAGTCATTTCACCGAGATACTTTGCATGAGCAGCTAGATAGTCACCCTGTTGTCCACGCTCTTTAATCTGAGCGAGAGTATCTTCAGCCTGCAAACGAGGCTGAAGCATTTGATAGGGAAGCATCGCTGACTGCAACATACGTTGACGGTCAAACTGTGATGCTCCAAGGACGCCTTGTAAGGCTCGGCTAATACCCCCACCTACTCCTTCAGGACCTTGAGGGCCGGGAGTAAAAGCAGCAGCTTCAAGTCCTTGATTCAATGCTCCTGCAAGGAGGGGATGGTTCTGACCTAAAGAACCGCCCATCCTTCCAAGCATTGGATAAGGCTGTTGAAGTCTTTGCATCGCGCTTTGATAAGGCGCGAGCATTGTATCTAATTGAGAACTAAAGTCTTGATTATTGTTGAATGGCATCTTTAGTCCTTAGCGAAGGAAGGGGTTTCCGCTCATAGCGTCTGGGGACATAGGTAGTTCTGAGAAACCTCCACCTGAACCGTATAATCCAGGAGCACTACCTCCAAATGGTCCCCCACCACCCATTTTGGACATTCCACCTGTGGCAGCCCCCATGCCCACGCCTAAAGCAGCACCAGCTAGTTGAGGCAGCCACGTCCCTAGACCACTTTGAGTTTGAACTTGAGACTGACCCGTTTGAAGTGGACGATATGCACCAGCTTGACCAATAGCGCCTTGCCGAAGTTGACCAGCTTGTAAGAGAAGATTATTAAACATATTGCTTTGATTACTTTGATTCCCACGTTGCTGTTGGGACATCATTGAGGCAAATAACGGAGAACTTGGACTAATCCCTAAGGCTTGGGCTCGCTGAAGCATCGCTTGATTGCCTGAGGCAGCTTGAGTTTGCATTGCCTGATTACCCATACCAAGCTGTTGATTAAAGAACATGCTACTGTATGGATTCTGAATTTCATCTTGAATAGCGGAGCCAAAAGTCTTATTCAAACCGCCAAACACACCCATACTCTGAGGGTCGTATTGGTTTGTGGAAGTTTGTTTATTTTGCGTGGACAATGTAATCACCTATAAAACTCGTTTGTACCGTATGACCGGAGCAGTTGAAACCTTTGTAGCTCCCCAAGTCTCTACTACGTGTTGCCATTCTTCGTCAGAAGCTAAAACATTAAAGTAATAATGTGTGCCGCCTTGAGCAAATAAAACTGTTTCCAAGTCCCTTGTAAACATCGCTCTAAGTCGAGTATCCCACTCAACTCCAGGAAACATTGGGTCAATTTCAGTACAGATACGCCGTACTGCTAGTCCTACTCCCTTTTGAGTATCAAGGGCAAACACTACATCCCCCTGGTCCAAATCGCTTTTATCTTTAATAGATTCAACTTCCTCTGTTGTAGCTAGTCTAACACGATTCATATATCCCTCTTTTAAAAGAAACTTCTAAATACTTGATGTGCTTGTGGAGATTGTTGCTGCTGAGAAGCTCCAAAGAAACGGTAGTTAGTACCACCATTAGTTAGAGCTTGAGATTGAGGACTTGGCGATTTTGCCGGATTTGATTCCCCAAATCGTTGAAGAATATTAGATTGCGAGAACCAAGGATTATATACCCTTCCACCCATTGAGGGGTCGATAAACATAGGTTATCCTTTTAGAAGTCCTAGTCTTGAAGCAAGGCTATGTAAACCAGCAGTTACAGGTAAGATACAGAATATCTTAACATTCTCCCATGTTCTTGCTGACTCAATTTCCTTTTCTACATGAGCAACACGGGCCTTCATGTCGCCGCGAAACTCTGTAAACTCGGAATGAAATATCATTAGCTTGTCGTATATTTTATCATTATCAATAGGCATAAGTTACCAGTATCTTGGTTTGGTCTTATCTGGTGTTCCTGGAGCGCTAGAGCTGAGATTTGGATTCCAAACGAACGAAAAGTAATCAACAGAAAATTGAGTTTGTTCATTCACAGGCGCGGCTGAGTCGTCATTGCCGAATATAGCTACAGGCATCAAACTTGGATAGCCAACAAGAATGCCGTCAGGAAATGGGGTATTATTTCCTATATCTATGCCTGGAGAGTCAAATCGTACAGTTACACCATCGCCATTAAAGATTGTCCAACTGCCGTTCAATGACGCATTTGGGGCAGTAAGGCCACCTATACCAACAACACTTCCACTAGTAAATGGCATATAGCTGTGACTACCGGATGTCCCAATAGGGCCTACAGATACTCTCCCCTCATTTTTATTGCGGGAGGCTTGCCCGCTATTCATATTTACCAACATTGTGGGAACAGTGACAGTAAATGTATTTGTTCCAGAACCATCTAGCGTCATTACCACAACACCGACGGCTTTACATGTAATATCCAAGCGGTGCCATACACCCATCGCGGGAGCTACCGATGTGACGAGCGTTTGGCCTTGGGCGTTGTGTCTTGCACCTGTCGCATACTGCTGGTTAAGAACAGCCTCAAAGGTGAAGAAGGAATCATTTGGTCCGGAGGCCGTTGCCGTTGCGGCGTGAGTTTCTGAAACTGCAATAGTATTTTGTAATGTTAGAATTGTACCAGTGCTTTGTGTACAAACAAAAGTACCGTTGTTGAGTGCGTTTGTAAAACCAGTAACCACAAAGGTTAAACCTATGTACGAACCATTTACTCCGCCAGTTATAGTTCCGTGGTATTGAGCACCGCCGGGTGTTCCGTTATCAACAGACGTTAAAGTTAATGCGCCGGGTGTTATACTTGTATCATAACGCAGCCCGATAAATACATCAGGTCGTGCAGATACAGAGCCAACTATATTATTTACAGTACTCCCCGACAAACCCACATAGCAGGATTTTTTAGTAGCATCAAAACCGCCGACACTGGCTGTAGCCCCGTCCCATTTAAAAATCCATGTTAGTTTCCATCCTGGATTTTCAAGCAATGCGAATGAATTTTGGTTTACGTTCGTTATAGGCTGAGTTCCTTGGGTATACATATCGTTCAAAAGAATGGCACCGAAGGTATTCACCACGCTATTCTGGTCCCAGGCTGCTTGACCAATATACGGAGGAGCACCACCGCTCTGAACTGCGGAGGGAAATTGCCCCACAAGACTCCACCCCAATTGTCCAAAACTAAGAGAACCAGCAACAACGCCATACGTACCATAGTAAGGAGTAAAATCATCGCGTAACTCTACATAAGCAGAGTCGTGCTCCCAAACTGCGTCGCCGTGAGTAAGGCCATCAGTTATTGAAGTTGCCACAGCAGGAGGAGTAGCAAGAATTTGTTTAATCGCTGTTACCGCGTGATTGGATTGTTTACTTGTAGCTCCAAGTCTACTTTCAACATCTTCAGCCCATCTATTAATGGACGCTACGTCAGTAGTTGAGTTTGTGATTCGTAGAGGCATATTAAATTCTATTAAGAGGAAGTACTTCCACAGCAAAGTATCCAAGAATAACATCACTAATTGAACTTAATGCAAGAGATGATGTACTTGTGAAAGTGAATCTGTAATACCTATAGATAGCCGGAAAGCCAGAAGTAAAAGTCTTTAACTGTCCAAAAATATTAGGCACTAATGGTTGATTGGAAATAACCACATTGGGGGAGAAGAAGTCTTGTTCAGTTGATGCTCCTTCAATAGTTATTAAAGTAGATGTATTGCTAGTTGCTAGTTCCACTTCGTTCATTGTTTTACGAAGTGAAGCATCTCCCAGTTCTAACCAAACAGTTCTAATTGTGTTTGTAATACCAACAGCAGTTTCAGTTGATAGTTGTCTGTCCATGAGCAGAGTGGGGTCGATAAATCTTACAAATCCACTTGAGTCAACTACTAGCCAACGGGGAATACCTGCAATATTAATATAGAATATACCGCTGATAAATGAATCCACGAACTGCCAAATGTACCACTTTCTAAGATGTAGGTCGTACACGCAAACTGTATCAGGATTGGTATTGTTACCTGTTGCAATCGTTAAAACGTAAAAATTATATGGTCCGTATGTTATACTTTCTGCCCAACAGTTATCTACTGCGGCAGGGTTGATTGTATTTAGAGTTGATTGAATCGCTGTTCCAACATCATTGTAGGTATTGAAGTCACTCCCAATAACTCGAAAGTCTGGAGTAACCCACATTGTACCAATAGGAGTTCCTTCTAAGAACACAATCTTCCACACATTTTGAGTCATCAATCCGGTTTCAGAAAAGATAACGTTTGGCTGTTGAAAGTTAAGTGGGCTATCACCTAATAGACGGCGGATGTGTTTTTCAGTACCAATGTATAAAGCATATCCATCACTAAGCAATCCTTTACCATTCTCAGCCCCCGGTGAGAAATCAATTGCATAAGTAGGAGGAAAGTCCTCCTCAAATCGTCCAGCAACTATACCAGTTGAAGTGGAAACCTCCGCAAGGCTCTTAGAGAAAATAAGTTGCGTACCCACAATCATATAGACACGTCCCTTATGTAAAATAGGGAAGGACCCATTTGGTGGTGGTTGATTTGCAAATACCCCAATCTGATTTCCGTTTACATCGAGTTGGGCGTATATGTTGCTTAAGATTAGGGTTTGATTTGTGACATTATCGACAAATGAAGTAGTTGTGTTTGGTATTTGACCTAAGAAGTATAAGATAGTCGGGTCTCCGCCGTCCGCAGTAGCAAGGATAACTTTCTGGTCTACTTGAGGGTCCGGGGAGATAGGGATGTTGAAAATGAAGACTTCCCCATTGGTTAGGGGGCCAGTTGAAACGCTTGCGGGGCTAATATCACTGAAGTTTTGTTTGGCGCTATTAAGATATACTATATAATAACGTCGGCCAACTGGAGTAATTAAAGTAACTTGTCCAGACCCAAGAGCACCTGCGGCTTGAATATCAAACCAAGTGATAGTACCATCTGTGGTTGTATTATTTACTGCATTCCAAGCTGGAGCTGTTCCACCCGACTTACCGGAATTAATAACGGTTTCAATATTATTGTTTGAATCAATAATTGTTGAGCCACCAAAGGCTGAGGTTGTTAAAGGAGCCGTAAAGCCGGAAGTAGGTAGGAACCATTGCGTACTTGCAGCCCAACTAAGGCTAACTTTTACACACGTCCAGACCACTGTACTACCGTCAGGAGTTTGACCACCATAAGTAGTGGACCAAGTAGGAGCACTACCTGAAGTGGTTCCACCTACGATACAAACCTGAATATTCCCATTGCTATCTTTGATTGCTGTGAAGTTAGTAGAACCTGACGCCCAGGGTCGAACAGCAGTTGCGGCAGTCCAGTTTGCAGTACCTAAGTTTAACCAGATTAATTGATTGTCATAAACATAAACTGGTTGAGTAGAAGATATGTACGACTGCCAAGCGGGAGTTGCGTAGCTAGCAGCAGAAGTTCCGGCAGTTGTTACCCATTGAACATATACGGGTTGATTGAATATATTTAAGGTACTATTGTAAGCTTTAGCAACTGAGACAGGTTCAGTAATCATCCCATTGGAGGTATCTTGAATCTGACCTCCACCGTGGGGATAAAAGGTGCTTGGAGTCCACTGTTGTCCAGATGGATGGGATGCACCGATAAAGTACCATTGTAGTCCAGTACTTTCAGTAAAATGCCATCCATTAGTTGCAGTAAAGGGAGGGCGACTTGCACTACTAGACGGACCGTCACTAACTACTTGATATAAAGCATTAGAGGTGGGGTCATATATCATTGCCGGGGAACCGGCAGTTCCGCCAGGATTGATGTTTGAATAGGGCTTATTCGGAAACCACAGGCCGATAGGGGTTCTATTATTCCAAGTAACTCCGCCGTCGGTAGTATTACCGCCCGGAGTTTGATTCCAGGTAGGCTGTCCAGTACCAGTTGTACCTAAGGTTGCATTAGCATTAGTTCCTAAGGCATTAACACTAACTAATTGTTCTATGTTATTATTGGAATCAACTTGGATTCCCGTTGTACTGAAGATTGTATTAGCTGACCAAGTTGCGGTCACATTAGATGTCGCTGCAATACTGGGAGCAACTGTAGGGGCAACTATTCCCCATTTTGATAGACCTCCAATGATGTTCCAAGCTTTTTGGTCTCCGGCTATCCCATCTACAAAGTACTCATAGTCTCGCGCATTAACCGCACGGGGATTACCTGCACCTACAGTTGGAGTGAATATTGAGACAGAGTTCCCCGAAACATCCCAGTAGTTTACATTGTTTGTTAATGAGTTAGCCCCAGTACCATCACCGGAGGTTCCAATGATAGTACGTTCATTAAATGTATGATTTTCATATGAATAAAGGTTTCGTGCTTTAATTGTAGCTACTGGAGTAGTAGGGGGAGCTTGAACGTTCTCGTCTCCAGTGACTCCACCTAGGTCTAGTTTAGGAAAGAAGTTTCGATATCCATAACGACGCTTAAGTGTGTTTGTAGCCGGAGGAAGAATGTTAAGCAACTGCTCAAACATGTCCTGATTTTGAGCAGGAGGTTGCGTGAAGTTATCAGTCCCTGCTAGTAACCATTGGTTTCGATAGTAGCGGTAGAGCTGATTGTCTTCAATCTTTTGTGGAGTTGTTCTAAACTCTGGCATGTTATATCAGGGGTGGGAGGAAGCCTAGTATCTGCTGATTGATATAGGACCCCGCATCTGGTCTAATAAAATTAACACCTTCAGGAAATAAGTTCTTATCCCAAACCATTTCAGTTAGTCCTGCGCGGTATAATTGATATGAGTGTTGAGCTTCTTCGTTCTTACCGAGAAGTTTAAAAGCAAACCCATTGACCCCATTAATTACTACGTCTTTATAGTCATCTGGGACTTGTAAGAAGTCATTGGGGTCAAGTAAGTTGATTCGATTCTTAAAATACTTAAACCGGATAATATAAGCCCCAAGAGGCTGAAGAGTATTGACAATTGGAGGGATGCGGCCCGTAGTTGTTAGCCCTGTAGTAGGCTCAATGAAGTCTGTCCCAATAGCAATAGGAGTAACGTTCTGAAGAGTCTCTGAGCCTTCGTTAGTAACTACTCCATTAACCAAGTTGGCGACTGAAGCGTACACGTTATAGCCGTTATATAACTCTCCAGAAGTAGAAGCTGGAATAGGAACCACTGGACTCTTAATAACAGCAAGTCTATTTGCAGGAATGAATAGCTGACCCCCTGCTGAGGTGTTTGCAATAATGTTGCTAGAAGCTACACTCTCTCCACCGAGTTGGTCGGTGAAAGTAACCTTAACTATGTACGTACGCCCAGTTAAAGCTCCACCAGGTGTAGTCGTCATTACGGGAGTTTGAGGGTATAATTGGTTTGTATTCTGGTTATCAGGAGCCGGATAGATTTCAAGAATGAACGGATTATTTGGATTCTGAATAAAATTCGATGGTAGTCCCGGCCTTTGAACCCCAGTCTGGGTAATAAGATTAGGTCCAATAGGCGGGGATGATAACCACTTCAATTGCCGGAGGTTAGTAATATCCCAGATTTCTTGTTTGTTAAGCTTATCTACATCTGTTAGGTGAAGCCCAGTATCCACTGTTCCAGGTGGTTGGTCTTGGGCCTGTCCAAGCCAGTACTTACTTTGACCCCGGTCGGTTAGGAAATACAGAAAGTCACTTGATAGGAATGTCCACCTACTAAACCTCAATACCTGCTTATGTACACGATTCGTGTAATCAATAAGAATATTAACCCCAGGATTCGTTGTCGCAGACAACTGCGAGTGGATGTCCTGAGAGACTCCGTTCAAGATATCCTGAACCTGTGGGAATTGTGTATAAGCCACTTAGATGGTCTCCGAAAAAAATACCCCTTCAAGTTGCTGCATGATAGCCGCACTTTGTAAGGGGTATGTGTAATTTAGATTACTGTAATTTACCTGCACCAACAGCTCCATTAACCTTTTCATAAGTTCGCATACCACCAAGTCCCAACATTCCAAGAAGTAAGGTCATTAAGGTCCCAAGGTCAAGGGTAGGGAAGGGAGTAGGGCGATGAATGAGAGTGGAAATCCAAGTGAAAATTGGACCTATAATGAACTGACAGGCTAGACCAGAACCGCAAATCCACCCAATAAAGGGTCGCCAGCCAGCCACAAAGATACTTGAATTAACCGCTTCCTGCTTATCAACTTCAATTTGAGCAGTTACTTGCTGAACTAGTTGGCTTTCAAGTTGCAGGCGAATCTTTTCTAATTCAGTCTGAGACTCAAGGACTTTCTCCGGCGAGACTTTAAAGACACCAACTATCTTAGCGAAGGCATCTCCAATTGAACCACCAATTAAACTAGATATATCAAAGCCCACTTAAGCTCTCCTAACAACTTTGAACACGCCTAAGCCATCCACGTAAAAATTGATATAGCTCTGGTCGTTGTGCAACTAAATTAGTGTAATAATGACTCTGACTAGCCCTAATTTCTGGTAGTAATAGACTAGCATCTGACCCATTAATGGTGGACTCAGTTTGCTTGCCCCACTTTCCATCGACTCCACAATGTCCGCCTATATCGTTTATGGAGATTTGGCAGAGAGTTATAGCTCGTTTAATACCCATATTAACGGACATATCGAGGAGTTTAGTGGCTATATCTTGATTGTTTAGGTCGCCATAGAGCCAGTAGTCGTGGCGGTAAATCTCAGCGGCTTGCTCATTAGTCAAGTGCTTGATATCCAAGTTTGGATAAGCCCGTTTACTTATCCCAAAGTTGGTCTCACCACCTGGGTCATGGGGATTAGAAACGTATCCTCCCTCATTCACCAGGACAACTTTAATAGCGAGATTGAAGTCCGCTGGCATTTAAAAGTTTGGGTTAGTAGCGGGTTCTCGGCCAATCTTCTTCATAATTTCAAGGTAGCCCGGAGGCGTCTGAGACTGCATAACACGCATCTCGCTGGTCATTCCGTTAGCGACGCTAGTGCGTACTTGCTCTGCGGTGATTGGGTCGAGGAAGTGACGGCCAGGGCCGAACTGTTGGAAGTTATGGTTAATGCCTTTATGGGGCTTGCCAAATAGGTCGTGGTCAGGAACAACCACCCATTCCCAGTTAGCTTTATCTTTCGCATCTACGATACGCTGTTGAGTTTCATTAAGCTTTGGTGCTTCTACTTTTGCGCTGTTGTCAGCCATGTTACTATCCTTTTCACTCTGTTGTCAGAGGTATGGTGTACAGTGCCTTGGAAGTTTGGCCTGAGACCAGTTATGAAACTAGGGAGCAGAGCGTCGAATGATTGCCTATAGCCGAAGCCAGGACTTATAACGAGATGCTCCCTAATGTCAGTTAATTGTTATTAGTTCGTAACGGAGTTCTGTCCCGCAGACTGGACACCAAAAATCCAGCTCTGGTTGGTGATAATTGCCTTGAAAGCAAACTTATAACCAAGCTTACGGCTCTGTTGCAAGGTATCAGTCTGTCCACCAGGAGCAGCCGCATACACGCGGAGGTTCTGAAGGTCAGAAATCTGATAGGCATTGCGCCCAATAGCGAAGGAGAAATAGGCCTTGTTAGCCCTGCCAGCCGTCACGGAAGTGACAGGAGCAAAGCCCGGAGCGTTCGACTTAACGAAGCGGAATCCGGCAAGCTGCCCGAATTCACCACGCCAAATATTGTCCGGCTTCGCCAACTGGTGAGACGCCTTCCAATCAGGGTCCTGTTGAAGAACAGCATGAACCTGAGGGGACACAACAAAGACGTAATTACCATCGTCATAAGGACGAGCGCCAGCATCCATCAAGTTAGCGTGGATGGCAGTGGAATCAACGTAGCCGAGTTTGTCAGCAGCGGTGATTGTGGTAGCAGTCTTGCCGTTGGGGAAATAGGTGGAAGTAGCCTGAGAGAGCACGTTGAAGATAAGAATATCGTACGTCTCAGCCGCGTGCAGGCCGAGCACATACAGAGCCCGTCCAACAACGTCATGCTTAGAAGTCAGTTCCGCAAGGTCAGACAAGCGCAGCACAAGGCCGTACTGTTCCGCCACAGCGGTAAACTGGGACATCGCCAAACCAGCCGCATCCGGCATAACGCCTTCAGTCAACTGAGCCGGGGAAGTTGTGGTAGCGAGCTTCTCTAGACGGTTAAACTGAATACTCTTGCTGGAATTGGACGGAATGGGGTCCTTGTCGCCAAACTGGTCGAGCACGGTCATCAAGACCGCAACTTCGAGCAGCTTCGCGCTGAAATAAGTCTGTTGGTCGCTAGCAAGCGAACCAGCAGGGCCGGGGGTACCAGAAGCGCCAGTAATCACCGTAACGATGTCATCACCGAAGCCAAGTACAATCCCGACGAGGGAAAGAAATTTATTAAACATGGAAGTCCTATTTTAACCCGTTAGAAATCTAGTTTAGCCCCTCTCGCTTCCATATCTTTAATAGTTGCGCGAATGCCATCAATGTTTCTAAAAGATGGATTCTTTGCCGCTTCAGTAGATGGAGTAAGCGTGGTTTGCTGTGCAGTTGTTCTAACTTGGGTTGTTTGAGTCTGAGTCTGAGAGGCATTCGCCTTCAGTAATTCTGGCAGTTGCATCCCTTGGCCTGCAAGATGGGCAAGCTTATAAAGCCCCGGTAGGCGAGAGTGGAATCTATAATCAGATTCGGCTGTAGCGATTGCTGATGCAAGGTCTGGATTTGCTTCCATAGTCTTTTGATAGGCAGGGGAGGCAACGAACTTAGCGGCCTCAGGATTCCCACTTGAAACGGATTCAAGAGCTTGGTTCTTAGCCAGCGAGTTTAACGCAGGCGCAAACGGCTTAAGAGTATCCATAATGAGCTTCTGCTGCACTTGAGTGTAGGCTTGTGGGCCACCCTGCTTTGCGGCACTGTAAAGGTCATCTAAATACTTATTAGGATTCTGAGTGTAATCGTCGTTAAATTGCTGTGTAGCCTGTCCAACAGGTTGACCAGTAATTGGATCAATTCCAGTCGTAAGAGCGTATCGCTGACGCAATTGCTCAATTAGAGCATCTTTTTGATTGATGCCTTCGATAGCAGCTTCAGACGTTTTATAAACAGATTTATCACCTTTAATAAAGGGTTCAGTAGCCGTCGCTTGTGTGGCGGTCTGGGTAGTCTGAGTTTGCTGAGTCTGCTGTGTTCCCTGATTGTTTTGCACCTGTTGTACAGGTGCGATTACTTTCTGCGTTGGCTCTGCGGGGAACAAAGAGTCAAACGTAGCGTCGTCTAAGCCACCAGGGGCCTTACTTAAATCTACTATGCCGCCTGGGGCTACTTGGTCTAGTTCTGACATACATCACCTTGTGGGTTTCTGTATTAAATTTACTGATTATCGCTTGTGGCGATTAAACTTGGTCCATTCCTACCCGTTCAATTCTACTGTCTAGCTCCTTGAACGCTTTCAATTCTTCTTCATACGGGTCTAAGAAAGTTCTCACGGACCCTTTAGTGGTGGACTTCTCAACTTGTTCCTTAAGCCACTGACTCCAAAACAGTCCACTCTGTAAGAAATCTACTTGTCGTAGGTCCTTATGCATGGTCTGTTTAAGGGTGGATTCCAACTGAGCCTTAGTTAAAGCGAGTCGTTCAGTTAGAGCGACAAACCCAGGATGACTGGATAGAGTTCCAATTGCGTCCTTGGTGTTTTGGTCCCACCGATAAAAGGGTCTAGGCTTGGCTACTTCAACTATCTTATAGACTACTTTCGGTTTAAAGAGTTCCCTCAACTTTTCAAACATCATCCCTCACTTAGTCTTTATACTCATCCGCCACGGAACCGAGTGCTCCACCTAACGCATCCGGCCAGGACTTGGCAATCTGGGCGTCTCCACTGCAAACATTGGAGGCTGCTGAATTAAAGTTACCCGAAGAGTACTGTCCGAAGTGTGCGTGGACGGAAGTATCAGACCTAGGTCCAGGGCTGAGATAGTTCTCTCCACTACCCGGAGGGTCAGGAGTTACAACCGGACTATACTGACGAGGCTTGGCATTGGACGCCATTGCTTCTTCAGTTCCACCATAAGATTCTCTTGGGCCAGCATCAGCTCCGCCATAAGCTCCGGCTTGAGCATCGGGCCACTTTTTAGCGACCAAATCACTTGCGCGAGTTGCGCTAACTGCTGCGTCGAATTCAGACCATGTAGCCATTACGATTTTCCTTTACGTGTAGAAACGTGAGCTTCTTGTTTGTATGAGGGAGGAGTTACTGCGGCGGAAGTGAAGGGGTTTGGATAAGCGGGTTCGTGATGATAGTCTTCCATGCCGGGATTAGTTTTGGTACGACCTTCAGTGTCCCAACCATTAACTGTCCAATCCTGAAAACCCATTGTATGTTCAGGAGTGAAGAAAGGTAGAGCAACTGAAATTTCACCTGCCGTTTGATTCGGCTTCGCTACATCACCAGGCATATAAGTAACAGAAGAAACTTGGTTCTGTTGAGTAATAACTGGTTGCGTGCCAGAAGTACCTTCGCTAGTGACTTCTTGAGAAGATTGAAACGACAGAGAATATTGCTCTGCGCTTGAGTTTGTATCCATTGTGTTGCCAAAGATTCCAGCCATATTATGTTCCACTTGTTCCTAGAGAGTTGCCGCCCATGTTTTGGGCGAAAGAACGCTCTGAGTCTGTTTGATTTCCGCCGGGGATTGTGCCTTCAAATTGTGACTTCCGCTGCCCACCTTCTCGTCCTGGAGGTCGGATAGGTTCGGTTCCAGGTTGGAAGCCGAATAGCTGGTCAGCGGTATCTGCGAGATAGTTTTCAACGATATCTTGAATAGCTGCGCCGTGTTTAACTTGCTCTGTTGGTGCGGGGACTGAACCAGCAGGCATGAATTCAGGCTTCTTAATTTGTTCAACAGCGGCCTTTGTCTCGAACTTAAGTAAGTGTTGAATGAGTTCGTTTTGGAATTGAGCTTGCTCATTCTGTTGAGCGGACTGTTGAACCTGTTGGTCTGTCTTTAAGAGACGGCTGGCGAAGTTAATTTCCATGCTTCGTGCAATTTCTCTAAGAAATTCACCTTGGTTTGCATAGGGACTCTGCATAGCAAGGTTGTAAAAAGCCATAAGGTTTCGCTGCTTAACAACTTTTCCTGTCGCGTAGTTCGCAGCAACGAAATCGAATTCATAATTTCCGAGCAAATCTTCAAGTTTAACTCGTCCATACTTTGGAATCTCCGGGTTGGCTGCGGTAATGGAATATTCCATTTCGTCCGTGCCAAACTGTTGAATCATGGACGCAACCATTTCCGACATGGGTTGCAGGATTTCTAGTTCAAATCGTCGGATGAATAGTTTGAATATGTAGCCGGACTCGTTAATAACTTGAGAAATACCGCTTGCAGTTCTATTTCCACCAGAGCTACCTGTACCTTGAGAGTAGAAGTCTGAGATGCCCGACCCCATTTGAATCATGTCTTTATAGAGGTCGATTATCATGTAATCGCCTTGGTTAGGGGTGAACGAGCCAAAGGGCATGATTGCTTTATTAGGGTCGCCGACGACGCCGACTTTCCCGCCTGGGACGTTGCCCATATCGAGTTGGTCATGGTCTATATCAACAGTTACGTCATAGGCGAACCTACGATTGATGCCCATGTTCCAATTGTCAGTAATCATGTTTGTGAAGACGTTAACACCTTCACAAAGGTCACTTACGAATTCGATTGCCCCTATTCCATAGGCGTCGCCTTTAATGGGGATGTAACCCAAATGAAGGATGGGGATTCGTTGATGTGCAAAGGGGTTGGGGCCAGTGTAGAGTAAGACTGGTGGGCCATTATACACACGTCGCTTGTAAGCTGAGTACGAGGCATTACGATATTGGTATCTACGGTCTTTCCATCCAATTGCATCTGCGTCTTCTCCAAATGTTACTTGTGTAACAGTCTTCTTTGTGTTGTCCCACAACTCTGCCATACGTATGATAATACCGTCTCGGTCAAGGTCTCGGTACTGAGACATTCTATTTGTTAGTTCCGCTATACCCTCTGGGAAATATAACTTAGGATTATTAGTAACCTGACGCTTTATCTCACCCCAAGAAGTTTCAAATACATGCGCAACCTGTTCGCCATCTGGGTCGATAAGCAAATCATAGATGTCAATGACAGATAGTTTCGGACAATTTCGAGGAACTTGCTTAGATACTAGTTCCTGTCCAATTTGAATTGGATGCCCTGTCATTGGATTGAGAACAGGTAACATTGACGGGGAACCGTCAGGATTCATTATAGGCTGGCCTTGTTCATCCATGCGAGGCTGCATTTGATAAACAGGCTCAGGGCCAGTAACAGTATCAGTGTTCCAGTCCCAATCAACTTTAATACCAAAGTGCCCATAGATACCACAATCACGGGTGCCAAGTTCAATTTGCTTAATCCATTGGGCTTTTTTAAGGCAGGTAAGTAACACAGCTTGCATTTGCCAAGCTGCTTCAGGTGAACCACCTTTTGGACGAACTTCAATAGGAGGTTCAATTCCAAAGAAAGCATCATGTACGCGGCTTACAATAGCGTCAACAATTTGATGAGGGTAAGGAACAAAAGTGTTTGACCGGGGAGTAAGATTATCTGGATACATCCTACGGTCGCGTTGACCAATATACTGGCGATAGAAGTATGCTCGCCGTTGGTCGAAAGGCCTGCGGAAGTTACGCATACGTTGGAGAGTATCCAACGTCCAAGTAACCAACACGTTTCTATCAGTAGTAAGACCTGCTTGAGTCTGTTGAGCAGTAGTAGTTGCACTCTGTCCAGGAGGGAGAGATTGTGCTCCTCCTTGCCCCATTGAGTCGCCAAGTAGCGTGTTTGCCATTATACCCTAGTAAGAGGAAGAATACAGTAAGAAATGAGGTTAGTAGCTCCGTTATCAATTGCTAAATTTGCAAAACGAATTTGGTCGATTGAGCCACTCATTTCAAAAACATTTTCTTGATTATTAACTAAAAGAGGAGATGCGGCTGTAGGAACTGGTGCAGAAGCTCCAGAGCCATCGCTTATACCCGTTGTAAAACGGAGTCCAAGATTACTTGAACTTGGTGGGGTTGTTTCAGTTAAAAAGGTAATTTTAAAAAGTCTATATTTACCAATAGTAATGGCTGCTGTAACTGCTCCAACCGCTATAGTACCTACCAATCCAGTCGCTTGACTAGCAGGATAATCGGGAGGGTAAATAGCTTGTATAGTTGCCATTAGACTATATCCTTTGGTGCCAGGTCATTAAGTTTCTTTTGAAGTTCTGTGATTTGTTTTTGAAGTTCTTCAATAATCTTATTTTTCTGGTCAGCCGACTGAAGAAGAAAATTAATTATTTGTTCCCGCTCGTTCACTTTGCACTACCTCCGTGTAATTTTGTAAACCTTTATATCCTGGCTCAAACTTCCTTTTAATTGCTGCTTTTATACGACGTGGCCAATTATTGAAATCATTACTACATATCCACGCATCACACATTGAACAATAGAAACAAAGTTTAAAAGAACAGTCATAGTCTAATAAACGACAAACATCACACATGCATTGTTGTTGTGTTTGTATCACTTTGCGGTCCAAGTACCTGTTGCTCCATCACACACATAAAGCGATGTAGTAGTTGTGCCGTCGGTACGAAAATATAGCGACCCGCCTTTTGATGTTGTACACAGTCCAGCGGATGGAACCCCTGCTCCACTTTGAATCGTTGCAACTGCTCCGGCAGGTGACGGTACAAGGAACTGCGGGGCAACTATGCCTTGATTCCCCGGTAATAGCATAGTAGGGCCACCCAGTTGCACGCCATTTGAGATTGGAGAAGCAACAGAACCGCTACTCCAAATGACAGAGGTAGTATTAGGGGAAAATAGCGGACCCCCGGCAAAACCCCCAAACCCACCGCCGTTGCTTGCGAATACGCCATACTGCTTTGGGTTTCCTCCGACAGTTGTTGTCCAGTTTACAGTAATAGTTTGGTTGCCAGTAGTTGTTGTGCAACCTGTAGAGGGCGCTGAAACAGTACCCTCTAGACCATTCCACCAATAAGGCTGTACTATAAAAGACCATGTGCCAAGCGGAACTGAGCCTCCTGCACTTACTAAACAAGTTGGTGCTGCTGGAGGTGGGCCATTTACAAAGATAGAATCGCTATTATAACCAACTGAAATTCCACCGGGGCCGGTAACATTAAAGACGAGTGAAGACGTGTTTGTTTGCGAGCTAACTGTTGGCTGTAGTCGGGTAGATAACGAGTTGTTAAATACAACAGGAACGGCAGTAAAACCACTTGTTGAAAATTGTACCACACCGGTAACAGATGGAGACTGAAATATGTCTCCAGTAGGAGTACACCCATTGTTAAAAATAGAGGTACCGCCAAAAAAGACTGCTACACAAGGGTGCCCAACAGTATCCATTATAATAGGAAGTGCGGGTTCGCCTAATTCGATTCCCATATTCCCGGAGCCGCCCACGCTAATAAGAGGAGTCGCACCACCATTATAGTGGTCTTCTATAAGTTTGAAACTCCCTCCCGACGGATTCCCCAAAAAGATAAACCCGGATTGGGTGTTGTATGCTTTTTTTATGGTGAGGTCGCCACAACTGTTACAAAAAAATGGCGTGTTGTGGGTAACCCCGTTTAAGTAACTGCCAACGTTAAAGCTGACCCTGTCCATCGTGATACCAGACACAGATTGACCACCTACTCCACGAAGAATTAGCCCGAAACCCATATAATCAATACTGCCAGTGCTTGTTGTCCATTTGACATCATTAAAAGCGAGGTTGAAACCATTTTCCGCAAGCATCAAAAGGGCACCGTTTGCGGGGACACCTTGAAAATGGATACCGTTCATTGCGGAGCCGAACGTACTATCCAGGTATATTCCAGGGACGGCTTCAACCACCCATATCTTCGGGTAGTTACCCCAAGTGTTTGCGCCTCCGCCTCCAGAACCTCCAGTTGCTGTTGAGCGGTCACCCATGTACCGGAGACCGCTACCCTTTAACGCAATGGTTTCATGCAAATACAGCGTTCCACTTTGTACAACTGAGAGTAAGTAAGGAGTTAGGTCAGTATAATTGTTGATAACGAAGTAATTAGCTAATGATGCGTCAACAGGAATAAAGAGCGGTCCCAACCCATTCGCCGCTGTAGCCGCAGCAATCAATCCTGGTCCAGCGTCTAAGCGAATCCCTGCTCCCGAGACAGTAGCGCCTGCGCTTGCGTTCAACGTAAGAGTTGTAGTACCTGCTCCCGACAAAATCGTGGTTGAAAGATTGTTGTTCGCTCCTACTATTGGAGGCGTTGTTGGAATCCAAGAAGGGAAGCTTATATTACTCATCAAACCAGAACCAAAATCATCAAAAGTCGTATCTGTTACGAACGACGCTGCTGCTTGTCCTTGTGGTCGGCTTACCCCAATTAAGGTTTCGGCACCAGTGGCTCCACCATAGATATAATAAAGCCAAGCATTGCTAACCGCATTCCAAGAGAGATGATTAGCCGCGAAAAAAGTTACGGTTCCGCCTGTACAGCTAGTCACAGCTCCGTTTCCGGTATTTGTGGCTGTATCAGTAAACGTAAAATGAGTGGCATCGGTCGGTGAAACTGTCCGCCAACCGCGAAAACTTGAATCAGTTGGGCTACCCGGGGCACCGCCGATATAAGCTTCTGCTCCGACACCACCAACCAATAACGGAGTGGCTGTAGCAGTTGTGCACGTTACTTGAACGCCAGAACGAGTACAGGAAGTGAGATTAATAACTACCGCACCTCGCGCTGCTTGTCCAGTTGTAGTACAAACCTCAGACGAAGCTGGAGTGTAGCCCCCGCCAGTAGTACGAGCTATAACTCTATAGCAAGTAGTAGCAGACCCTATAGCACTCGGGGTAGTAAGACCTGTTCCAGTGCCCATCGTTGCTAGAACATTTGTTATTGCTAGTCCAGTTGGTGTGGTCAATCCTGACGCTGTTCCAGCGCCATAAACAACAACTCCATCGCCATTAATAAAGGTACTTGCTGAAGAAATCGTAGCGACAGCAGAGCCCGAAGTCATGTTCGCTGTAAGGCCGCCTGCACAAGGAGTAGTATTCCTATCGCAAGCGCGAGCGCCAAATCGTGTTATATCAACGTAAGGATTAGGACCCTTGAAGTGCAAATCTACATCAAAAGCAAGCGGATTGGGAGAGGTAATAGGACTAACTAAAGAACCGGCGGTAGGACCAACTTTTACCCAAGCTCCATTACTACAAGAATAAAAATCACCAGTTCCAGTATTTACTGCAATTTGAGAGGTAGTACAACTTCCAGTTGGAACTCCAGCAAAAGATATAGTCCCACCAAGATTTGTAACTACACCATTAACAATACTATGAAAGGAATTTGAAGTATTGTCATACCACATAGCACCACTAGAAGGACTATTGCTTCGTCCAATAACTGGGTCAACTCTTGGGGTAAATTGTATAACGTCTGCGTTTAGTTCGTCTTTAAAGAAAGTTGGCATTAGCCTACTGTTTCATTAACCATTTGATGTTGTGGTGCTATTTAATTCACTATAAAATAACTGTAACACTTTGGATTAGTCGCTGGCGCAACAGTAACAGCTATAGAAAAACTAGTGCTCGCTACACGTGTCGTGATATTAGGCTCCGGTACCGCTGTCGCTGTGTTGCACGTCACGCTTAACTTTGTCCCAAGCGAGTCGTCTTCAATAACGAAAATTTGAGAATTTGCCGTTACGGCTGTTGTATTAACCGTAACTGTTGTCGCAGCGGCGGGTAGAACAAAACTTCCTGCTGTAGCGGAACCACAAACGGCAGGAGAAGCACTAGAGGAACAATTTGATGTCGTTCCATAAAGAGGAGCCGAAAAGGTACGGTCAGTAACAATACCCCCGCCGCTTATAAGGATTGCTTGTGCACCAGCTACAGCGATGGCAAGATTTCCTCCAGGAGCATACATTCCATAGTTCGGAAACGATGAAAAACTAAACGAAGGTGCGCTAACGGTCCCATTGGGAGCCAATATCGGAAAACTAGGCGTGATCGTTCCTGTTCCACTCGGGGTTAATGAACCCCCCGTACCAATAACTAAAGCTCCAGTATTTGTTCCTGGAGTAATAGCGCTAAAAACAGGAGCCCCTGCTCCCCCAATAGCAGCTACAACACCATTAACAACTCCTTGAAAGGCGTTTGAAGCACTATCATACCATATTGCACCGTTAGTAGGGCTATTGGCCCGACCTAAAACTGGAGCAATACGCGGTGTATGTTGAACGATATCAACATTAATTTCATCTTGAAAGAAGGTTGGCATTTAATTTACGTCTCGCTCAATTGAAACTTCGGGTCTCTTAAAGAGAGTAGTTTTGTCTAACTCACCCCGTTTTTCAGCTTCAATTAATTTATGAATAGAATATTCAAGCATTTCAACTGTCTCTTGGCGTCTGTCAGGAGGGGTATTAGCTATTAGACCCATGAATGATACCATTTGACATTGCTTGCACCTGAATACAGGCGGGATTGGTTTACCGTATTTATTTTTAGAATTGTACGTCCATTGATGAATCCCACAAGTAAGCAGTACCTTATTAGGGTCTAAGGCTTCTGAAGCAAGCTTCTCTGCATCGCGTTTTGAATAAAGACTCATATTGTTTCTATAAAAGGTTCCCAAGAGGAGAGGGAACGGGGTTACCCGTTGAGGCTTGGAGGGTGAAGCCTACTCTTGGGAATTTCGATTAATATTTTCCTTAATCCTACGTGCTTCTTTTTCAAACTGAAGACTTTGAAATTGATTAACGAACATTCTAACTCGGTATCCGATAAGTCCTGAAAGAGCAATAGGCCAGTTTATAGCTACTAAAACAAGGGTTATTAGTATTGAAGGTAGGATGATACCTACATACGTCGCTACTTCAGGACCCATTTTGGTGGAAAGATTCCTAATAACTTCATTCCCTTCGACCTGCGGTCCATAGTGGATTAGGCGTTTTCGCGTAATCCAGCTATCGAAAGTACATAGGGCGAAGTATGTAAAGGCTAGGAATAGTAACATATAAGATGGAGCTATCGGTTGGACTCGAACCAACATCTGCGAAGGTACAAGCTTCGTATTTTACGTTAAACTACGATAACATTTAACTTCTAAAGGGTGGCCGTCACTGATAACTCATATTTCACCTATCTCCGAGACGGCTCCAGAGGTAGAGGTAGGTTTATGGGCTACCCGATTTGTGCGTACTCAACTTGAAAGGTCAAACCAACCAATCCAGTAAGAGTTCCTGCAAGTTGATAGGCAAGCTGGTCACCAGCATTAAGGAATGTTGGGAGTCCAGATGCGGCAGAGTTCATAACACCGTTAACGCGAGTATTGGCAGTTCCACTTAAAGAAAGTGGGGCGCTAACAATATTACGAACGGTCGTTCCGTTGTCAGCAGTTGTAGGAGCGACAGCATCAGCAGTGACTTTGACGATATTTAAAGTCCCTGAAGTCGAAGTAACTGTAAAGTTAGCGCGTACAGCGATAATCTGACATGCCCAAGGAGCTTGGTAAATCCAATCAGAAGCCAAAGAAGCAGCAGCTAACTGGGTAACTGTTACAAACTCCCTAGAAGTTGGTTTAAAGTTGTTGGAGACAAGGGTACTATTAGTACCAAGAGTTCCAAGTTCGTTAATCTGAGAGAGCGGTCCCAGAACCGGGTTTTCATTTCTAAAAAGCATATTAGTTTTCTCCTATGCCTTTTAGATTAAACAACTGAATCAAGTTTAACCGCCACGGAACAAGTAGCCGCGTTAGCAGGAGCCGCCGAGAAAGTAACAAGAGCCCCTGTAGCCGTAATAGTGTTAATGGAAGCTGTGATGGTATTCGCAGCCGTATCAGCAACGTTAGCTGCGCTTACACCAGAACGAAAACCTTGAGCAACTGGAAGAACTGCACCAAAGTTGACCGCACCAGTAGCCTGAGGATTCGATTCAGCAACCGAAGAGGCATTAGTGACAGTAACTGAAGATGTGGACACCAAGTTAATAACAAAAGCCCCGTTATTTCCCGCGTTGGAGAAGCCTGCAAAGGTAATAGTTTGACCCTTGCTAAACTGACTAAATGAACCAACACCAGAGTAAACGGCCTGGTTAGCAACGCCGCCAAGAGTAGCCGGAGCCGTAACAGAAAGAACTGGAATCACAACAACCGGACGCTGAAAGATTTTCTGAACACCATCAATCCAGTTGACAGTGGCGGTAGTAGTCGCCCCGTCTCCCACGAAAGTAGCGATACCCATCAGCTCTTCAGAGAGCTGTCCACCAAGTCCATTATTTATAATTTGACCCTGAGCAGCCGAAGAGGGCTGACCAAGATATGAAAGAGCCGCAGCAGCGATAGCCATTTTTTATTTTCCTTGTTTTAAAGTTTCGTTCTATATTACGCCTTAGTTGTTTTATTTTCTAATGCGTGAATTTCATGTACTTTAAGTTCTCCACAGGACGTACAGACAATTGGGATAAGTACCTTACCTGTGGATTCGATTGCAATGTGTTCCAATGCAAAGAATCGATGTTCCCCACGACATTCTTTAGATGTGGACATATTCCCTTTCCTAGCCTCTTTCCTACATTACAACTCCAACATAAAGTTTGGAACCCTTTGGGAAAGTTATTTCTAATTAACCAACGATAAAAATGTTCTCCACCTTCGTTATTTAATTCTTTTCGATGGATATTACCATCGTTATTAATATGGTCGATAGTTAAAAGCTCAAATGTAGAGTCAAAACAACAAACACAGATGGTACCATAATGACTAAAAACTAATTCTCGCTCTTTTAATCGACGCTTAATAGCATTTTGGGCGGTACGAACTTTACAAAAAGAACAGTTTACTTTATTTTCTAACGCTTTATTTTTGCCACATTGAGTACAAAGTCCCTGAGATTTCCATGTATCTCGTAAAGACTTCATGTATTCATATCTATTACTAGTACGTTTCCTACCTACCATCACATACCCTGTTCAAGCTTTGTGGTTCCTTTTGTACTTGGTTTGAAGAGTGCTTTAACTGATAGTTTGTTCCCATTTTTATAGACGCCAATGACGCCCCCCGGTTTCACTTTTGCAAACTTATAATCATTATGTAACATGTGTGATACCTCTTGTACCACACTGGAATGAGTAAAGGTTATTGAAGGAACCCCGTCCTTAATACCTGTTAAAATAGAGTGCTTAATCCTTGGTTGAACCCTATTTCTAAACTGATGTAGAGACTCCCCATTTGGAACTACTGTATCACTATTATGTTGAAAGAAATCAATATCTTTTTGGTTTTCAGACTTAGACAGCCCCGCTAAGTAACCAACATTCCAAGACCTTAAATCCGGTGTCTCGGACGCCGTAATGCCCTTTGGTTCAAGGACTGTTTCAGCCGTTGTCCTAGCTCTCGCGGTATCAGAACTATAAGCAGTACCAAGATTAGTATTGCTGAAGTAATCCGCGAGACGAGACGCATCATGTTGGCCCTTGGCACTAAGAGGAAAGTCTAAAGCCCCTCGAAAAAGTCCCTTTGCGTTTCCGTCTGTCTCACCGTGTCTCACAAAATAAGCAACAAGCTTACCAGGATTATCAGTCTTCATTGATGACCCTCTCCTGGTGGGTTAGAAGGCTTTGAAGGCCCTTTTTAGTCTCTCAAACACTGACGGTCCGCTTGGAACTTTAAACCTAATATACTTTAGCGCAGCATACGCAATAACAATTAAAGCTAGTTCTGAACCGGCCTTCAAGAGAAAGAAGAAAAGTGGTATTAAGAAGAACAATATCACTGTACTATCCGACTTGCTCGAAGGCTTTGGGCTTTTGGGCTTATAGTCTCAACCGGCTTACTAAGGAATTCTCGAAAGGCATCCATAATCTCGGCAGCTAATCCAACATTCGCGCCAGGGAAACCAAGTTCCGTCACTCCAACAATCTCACCAGACTTCTCATCGATAATCGAAGAACCGCTTGCACCAGCAGCTTCAAATAGATGGACTAGATAACGCCCCTTACAGGGTGAACATTCAGCGTCGCCGGTCATTTCTTTTGAAGCTACAACTCCCAAAGCTACTTGCTTTGCGAGTCCAAGGGAGAAATTAACTCCATAAACCTTGTCTTCTAGGTCTGGGGAGCCATTCTTATCGCTAATCTTAATAGACGGATATTCTTTATCGCTTTGAAGTTCTAACAGTGCAAAGTCATAAGAGTCGTCGTTTTCAGCTTTTACAACCTTAACTGGCTGAAACTTGACTTTCTTATTTAGGTCCTCTGCAATAAAATACTTAGAGTCAGCACTTCGTCCATCACCTAACACACAGTGTCCAGCAGTTAGAAGCAAATAAGAGTTGCGAAAAGTTGAAGTTTGACTAGCCACATGTGCAACAACTGTGCTTGAACACGTAAACCTTGGTCCATCACCTTCATCAATGAAAACAGCCAATGAAGCATCGAAAGCTCTTTGATGGGACTTGCTCATCTTAGTTCTATCTACTTCCTGAGCAATACTAGAAATTGGGGTTGCTATGAAGAGTATAGAAAGAAGTAAAGCAAGGAGTGTTTTCATTTTAGCCCTAGGTATAACTACTATTTTGTCGTCTCTGTTGAGCAGTTATTAAGTCCTGTTCAATGTTTCCGAAGATATCAGTACTGCGCTTCTTGCTACCTTTGAGTCTTAAACACATTGCATACTGCATAGCATTCAATAAATGGTCATTCCGCTTGCGGGGTTTCTCTTTTGAAAGCCCCTTCATCTCACCCTTTGCCCAACTATCATACGTATAATGGGTTATTTCATGTATAAAGTTCGGTAAATCCCCCATCACAAAGAACTTAGGATGTCTCGCTCCGGGTGTGACTGTTGCGGAAATGTACTCTTTGCTGACCGCCAATCCGTAATCTTCGCCAACTTCAGGTAGTCTAACTGGAATATCAGCTTCACGATATAACTGTGCGCCATTCTTGTGGTTCTCAGCCGCTCGCTGGCTGCCCCACTTAGGGTCAAGAAGCCAATAGTCAACAGGCTCACCTTGACAACGCATTTTAATGCCTTTTGCGTGTTCACTTACTATTCGGTCTCGCTCGTAGTATTCTCTGTAAGCGAAGTAGTTTCCTTGTTCATCCACGGCAAGCCAAATACCAGCAGTAATACCAGTTGCAGCAGGGTCAATAGAAACAATTCGTTGCCAAAACCTAGGGATGGGAAAGGGTCGTATACAGTGTTTGGATTTGTCCCACCAAGGATATACCAAACCAGAACGCCTAACGAACTTCCCATATAATCTTGCGCCCTCTTCAGGGTCTCCACTCCACTTTTCGATTAACTTCTTCTTCTCGTCCTCAGGAACAAACGGGCTATTTAGTGTTGAGAGCTGACAGAAAACTAAGTCGTCGTCTCCTGCAAGGAACTCTTCGTAGAGGTCGAAGACCCAAGGGGTTCGGACTCCACTGTTGATGTCTGTAAGTGGGGTAAGAGTGAGGAGAATTCGTCCTGCGCAATCGACTGTTCGTTGGTAGCATTCGTCAAAGATGGACTGTTCGCATTCTTCATCGAGCCAAACGAGGTCGATGGAGGCTCCTTGAAACTTATCACGTCCAGCTTCGGCAGACTTACCTGTAAGGAGGCTTCCATTTTCGAAGAAGATTTGGAAATCTCCATCTTTACAATCTCGAATAGCTCCGTCGCTCGGTAAAAAAGCAGGATGAGACTTGCCATGTCGTAGTTTTTCGTACCAGATAACGTCTCTAAGAACGTTGTTCGTAACTCCGACGACCCAAACGTTATTAGGTGGTTCTGGGATGGGAAGGTCTCTAACCCATTCCCAAGCAGGTTCGTCTCTGAAGTACTCTTTTCCAAGGCACCAGGCAACGGCGATGAAAGCTCCGAGAACGGTCTTGCCGCTTCTATTCCCGCCAAGAAGTCCGAAGATTTTCTTGGTTCTATCAAATTTTCTGATTGCATCCTTCTGCTCCGCCCAGGGCTCAAAATACTTAACAAAAGTATTCTTTCGCCGCTTCTCCGTCATGGCGTCTAATATAGCTAGACGCTCCTCTTCTGGTAGTCTATTAAGCCTAGCCAGTACATCCTCTGTTTTATCCCCCGAAGACAAACTCATAAGAAGTTGAAGCTCCACTCCCGACAACTGTTAGAGCGGTGATTCCGCTCAACCCTAATACTGATTCTCCAAAAGCTATAAAAGACCCTGGTTGAAGAGTAATAACTGCGTTACTTGCTCCTCCATTAGGTGTCCAAGTTACTGTAAGAGTCTGAGTAGCATGAGTATTCTTAATGTAAAGGAAAGTAACTGGACTAACTGGAATAGTAATAGCAGTAGGAGAAGTTCCTACAGTAGCCCCACTAGCCTCAGAGAAGACTGTTCCAGGGGTAACTAATGCAGTAAGTACTTTTGATAAAGCAATTGTGCCGGAAACGGAGTCCGTAGCTTTAATAGAACCGGATAGTGTGACTGAAACGCTCAATGTGTAATTAGCTCCGAAGGCTTAGAAAGCTTCTTTCTTATGTTATCTATATCTTTCTGACTCAAATCTCCAAATACGTTTACAGTTGATTCCGGCCCAGTCCAACCATTCATCTTCGCAATCTTAAAAACCACTTCAGCAGCCGAATCAAACTTTCCCTCAACCTCTAGTTTTTCTGCTAAACTCAATAACTTCCCAATCGCGGACTCTTTCTTATAGTTTGGATTCGACCCTAATTCATTAAAAAACCGATGTCTAGCTTCCCATAGGACTCTCTGAAACGTAGCCCTCTTCAAAATCTTATTACAATTCTCAATAGACTCAATCCGGCCTAGTTCAGTTACAGCTCCTGAGAGGCTACATCCCGTCCGGGCCATCAAGTCAGCGGCTTCGAGCTGCCAATCGTCTAGTTTGAAATTTGACACAAGTCTTAATAAACCCAGAAATCAGGATTCCCCCATAGATAGTTACACCTATAATAGCTAAGACTAAGTTTAAAATACTCCCCTCCCCCAGGTCCAATCTCTCTCTACAAGAGAGTATTCGTTTGAATTAGGCAAAAACCGGAATTTTACCTAAAGATACTTCCAGACCAACTAGTCCCTCAATCTACTCAACAACTTACACACTGATAACAAACAACTTAAAGTCCTTTCAATTGTTTAACTTACAGACTAAATAACTCTATTATTATCAATAACTTACCTTTTCATCTATATTGAGTATAGGACCCTGCTAAGTTCTTTGTTATCTATAGTTTAAGTTTTATGATTTCTAAAATTTTGTATGGGCTGTACCACAGTTTCCTTC
>Ga0137394_10000100_pt1 | contig 59162 bp, 41 predicted proteins | sample czobulk116metaG_FD_108278 | JGI IMG/M metagenome (GOLD analysis project Ga0137394, IMG submission 108278) | Vadose zone soil microbial communities from Angelo Coast Range Reserve, California, USA - czobulk1.16 metaG | ecosystem: Environmental > Terrestrial > Soil > Vadose zone | place: USA... | reverse complement strand
GGTGGAGCGGGGCTGGCGCGAGGGTACCTGAAGCGGGCGGGGTTGACGGCGGAGAAGTTTGTGCCCAACGCGTTTGGCGAAGCGGGAGGGCGGCTGTATCGAACCGGCGACCTGGCGCGGTGGCGGCCGGACGGAGCATTGAGCTTCCTGGGCCGCGTTGACCATCAGGTCAAAGTGCGCGGCTTCCGCATCGAGCTCGGCGAGATCGAAGCTGCCCTTCAAGATCAGGACGGCGTACGCCGGACTGTGGTCCTGGCTCGTGAGGACATTCCGGGAGACAAACGTCTGGTCGCGTATGTCGAGCGCGAAAACGAAGACACGCCGACCGCGGCGATGCTGGCTGCAGCATTGAAACAGCGGCTCCCGCACTACATGGTACCGGGCGCGTTCGTATTTCTCGAAACACTGCCGCAGACAACCAATGGCAAGGTCGACCGGAAGGCGCTGCCGGCACCGGACAGTCTGCCGGGAGATCGAGAATTCACGGCACCGCGGACGCCCATCGAGGAGGCACTCGCGCACATCTGGGCGGACGTTTTGCACAAGCAGCAGGTGGGCGTGGATGAGAACTTCTTCGAGCTGGGCGGCCATTCATTGCTCGCGATGCAGGTCGTTGCGAGGGTACGCAAAACGCTGGGCGCGGAACTGCCGCTCCAGAGCCTCTTCCAGGAACCAACGATCGCGAAACTTGCTCTCGGCCTCGAGCGCCGGCGCTGGCAGGACAAGGGACTGGCGCCGCCACCCCTCGTGCCGGTTGCCCGCGAGGCTGGAACGCAGATCTTCCCGCAAACCTTCGCACAACAGCGCGTCTGGTTCATGGAGCAGCTTGAGCCGAACACGCCGACGTACAACATTCCCACGGCCCTGACGTTCACCGGAAAACTCGATGTCCAGGCGCTTGAAGAAAGTCTGAATGACCTCATCGAACGGCACGAAACGCTGCGCACCAAGTTCGGCGTGCAGGACGACCGGCTGGTCCAGATCATCGAGCCGAAGCTGCGTGTGAGCGTCGAATTAAGCAACCTCGAGGCGCTGCCGGTTGACGAGCGGCAACCTCAAGCGCGGCGGCTCATGGACGAAGAGGCTCAGCGTCCTTTCAATTTGAGTCTGGGCCCTCTGGTGCGGGCGACGGTGTTCCGATTGAGCGGGCAGGAACACATTCTGTTGTTCAACATGCACCACATCATTGCGGATGCATGGTCGATGGGCGTCCTCATTGGGGAGTGGGCAGCCCTGTACGCGGCTCGCTGTGAGGGACAGCCCTCGCAACTTGCGCCGCTGTCGATCCAGTATGGGGACTTCGCCAAATGGCAAACGGATTGGCTGCAGTCCGGAGTGCTCGAGCAGTTGACGTCTTACTGGCAGGAATACCTCAAGGGCGCTCCGCCGCTCATCGAGCTCCCGACGGATCGGCCCAGGAGCGCAGCGCAGAGCAGCAGAGGAGCAACGCTGCTGTTCCACGTGACGCGTGATATTTCCGATCTCCTGGCAAAGCTGGGCCGCGAAGACGGTGTCACGCTGTTCATGATGTTGCTGGCCTCCTTCAAGGCAATGCTTTACCGGTACAGCGGCCACGCCGATATCGTTGTAGGCACACCGATGTCGAACCGCCATCACGAGGAACTCGAAGCCCTCGTCGGTTTCTTCGCGAACACTCTTGTGCTTCGCACCGACCTCTCAGGAGATCCCACTTTCCGGGAACTCGTTCGGCGCGTGCGCGAGTCGTCGCTTGGAGCATATGCGCATCAGGATCTCCCATTCGAACGACTGGTCGAACAGCTCGGTGTCGATCGCCGAGGCGGGCGCATGCCCATCTTCCAGACCATGTTCATGCTGTGCAACGTTCCGACTCCGAAGATCGACTTGCCGGGACTGACGCTTTCGTATCTACCGATCAATAGCCGGACTTCGAAATTCGACCTCTTCCTCCACATCGAGGACGATGCGTATGGGTTGAATGGAAGTTTCGAATACAGCACTGATCTCTTCGACGAACAGACCGTGCTGCGCATGATTGACCATTACAAGCTGTTGCTTGAAGCGGCCGCGAAAAATCCCGATGCGCGCATTTCCGACCTGCCGATGTTGACCGCCGCGGAGAACGAGTTTCTCCTCGACCGCGCCAACAGCACCGCACAAGCGATCGAGGCTTTGCCCGTCCACACGATGTTCGAGCGGCAGGCTGTCCTCTCTGCGAAGGCGATCGCGGTAGTCGATCAGACCGGCGAACTCTCATATGCCGAGCTCAATGCTCGCGCGAATCAGCTTGCGCATTATCTGTGCGGGCTTGGAATCGGACCGGAGTCGAAGGTTGGGCTCTGCATCGACCGTTCCGTGGACGCCATCGTGGCAGTACTTGGAATCCTCAAGGCGGGAGCCGGGTACGTGCCCATGGATCCCGCGTACCCGGCGGATCGCCTCTCCTTCATGCTCGACGATGCGGGCATCGCCGTGCTTTTGACAAAGCAGGAGCTGGCCGATCGGCTGCCTCAGCATCAGGTCAGAACGGTGCTCGTGGATCTGGAGTGGCCCGTCATTGGCGCCTGTTCGCCCGAATCTCCCGACGTCTCGGTAGACGCGCAGAATCTCGCGTATGTCATTTACACGTCCGGCTCCACAGGCCGGCCCAAGGGCGTCATGATCGAACATCGATCCTGCGCCGCCTTTATCCAGTGGGCGCATACGGTCTTCAGTGCGGAGGAACTGGAACAGGTGTTCGCGTCGACGTCACTTTCCTTCGACCTGTCCGTATTCGAATTGTTCGCGCCACTGACTCGCGGAGGCAAAGTCGTAGTGGGGGCAAATGCCCTCGATCTGACTCCGGAACGGGATGTGACGCTCATCAACACGGTTCCTTCCGTTCTCTCGGAACTCGTGCGATCGAATCTCATTCCAGACGGCGTAAAGACAATCAACCTGGCGGGAGAAGCGCTGCCGTTGAGTCTCGTTCGCAGTATCCGGCAGAAGGCGCCTGACCTTCGAATCCTCAACTTGTACGGACCTACGGAGGACACCACCTACTCGACGTTTTATGAGGTGCCTCCAGACCCGGATCGGGCGCCTTTGATCGGGCGGCCGATTGCCAACAGTCAGGTTTACATATTAGACGAAGAACACCAGCCGGTACCGCCCGGCGCCACGGGGGAGATCCTCCTCGGCGGGATGGGACTTGCACGAGGATACCTCGGGCGGCCGGAACTGACCGCCGAGAGGTTCGTCCCGAATCCGTTCGGCGGGCAACGTGGATCCCGGCTCTATAAGACCGGCGATCGCGGACGCATGCTGGCGGATGGAAGCATTGAGTACCTCGGCCGGAGGGACTACCAGGTGAAGGTCCGGGGATATCGGATCGAGCTGGGCGAGATCGAAGAAGTTCTTGATGAACAAGCTGGAGTACGGCGCGCAGTCGTCTCCGCGCGGGAAGACAGCCCCGGCGACAAGCGCCTGGTCGCATATATCGAGAGCGAAGAGGGCCGCGCCGCCACCCAGGACGATCTCAAAAATGCACTCAGGAAACGATTGCCGGAGTTCATGGTGCCTTCCGCATTCGTGTTTATGGAAACGCTGCCCCTGACCGCAAACGGGAAAGTAGACCGGGCAGTGCTTCCGCCTCCACAGAAGGCGCTTCCGGCATTCAGCGATTCGCCGGTACCGCCTCGGGATTCTGTGGAAACAGAGTTGGTCCACATGTGGGAAAAGCTGTTCGATTTTGGCCCTATCGGCATCCGAACCAGCTTCTTCGACATCGGAGGACATTCGTTGCTTGCTCTCCGCCTGCATGGAGAAATCCTGAACAGGTTTGGCGTCGAGTTCCCGCTCGCCACCTTGTTTCAGCGGCCAACGATCGAAGGCCTGGCCGAGATTGTCCGTAGCCGGGTCATGCAACCCGAGCCGAAGAAGGCCGTCGCAAGGACGCCGGTGTCGGCGAGCTTTGAGGAAGCCCGGCTTGCCCTGGTTCCGATCCAGCCCGGAGGAACGCAATTGCCCTTCTTCTGCGTCCATCCGATCGGAGGCAGCGTGTGGTGTTATGCCGAGCTTGCCCTGCAGCTTGGCCCCGACCGGCCTTTCTATGGACTGCAATCCGCAACGCTGACCGGCTCCTCCAGGGAGGATGACTCCATCGAAGGGATGGCTGCCCGTTACGTTCACGCGATCACTGCGACGCAGGCACAAGGTCCATACCTGCTCGGCGGTTGGTCGATGGGAGGCATCGTCGCGTTGGAGGTCGCACGGCAGCTCATGGACCAGGGCCGCGAGGTTGGTCTTCTCGCGCTCATGGACAGCTTTCCCTATATCTGGGGGAACGGTGACGGCAGCATCGACGAAACCGGACTGCTCGAGAGTTTCGTGGTCGATTTGACGGCAATTATGGAAAAGCAACCAACACTCGATGCGGAATTCTCGGCGAATGGAAGGGACCGGCTCCGTCTGGCATTCGAATATCTGAGAAACGCGAAGGTTCTGGCGCAGGAGATCGACTTCACGCAGTTCAAGCAGATCTGGCAACAGTACAGGTGGAACTATCGAGCGCTGGTGAAGTATCAGCCGCAAAAGTACGCGGGTAAGATCACGATGATTGCGGCGGCCGAACGGCACGCTCTCATACGTCGAACGCCTGTGAACGCCTGGGCGCCACTTGCAGGCGGCGGGCTGAGCATCGACGTTGTTCCCGGCGATCACTACAGCCTCCTCCGGCATCCCAACGTCGGAAAGACGGCAGAGAAGCTGAGAACTTTCCTCGAGAGCACGCAGTGAGGGAACGCACGTAGCCGCGGGCTTTACGCCCGCGTTCAATTCCTCCAGAAAATTCTCGTTAATGCACTGAAATATCCCACCAAGAAAGGATCAAGCATGATGACACAGACAGAGCGGCACCTCGATGTGAGAGCCCCGTCAAAGGGTGACATCGGCGCCGAAATACTCGACCTGGATGTCAAAACAATCGATTCGGAAACGGCGCAGGCCATCAAAGCCGAAGTGTACGAACACAAGCTCGTCGTATTCCGGAACCAGCAGCTCACCAGGCAGGAGTACGTGGATTTTGCAAGGAAGCTCGGCAAGCCGCAGGTGTATCTTCAGAAGAACTATCACCACCCGGAACATCCCGAGATCTTCGTCTCCTCCAATATTCCCGAGAACGGCAAGAAGGTAGGCGTCGCAGGCACCGGAAGGTACTGGCATACGGACTATCAGTTTCATCCCGAGCCTCTGCCCATGACTCTCGTCTACCCGCAAGTATTGCCAAGGGGCAGACGTGGAACCTCCTACATCGACATGGAGCGCGCCTACCAGGAACTCCCCGGCGACCTGAGACCGTACGTCGATGGGAAGTGCGGAATCCATGAAGCAAAATGGCGGTACAAGATCACTTCAGCGGACATCGATCGCGCCATCATCGATATCCTCACCGACATCGACAAGGTGGCCCCGGCCGTAAAACATCCTGCGGTCATCGTCCATCCGGTAACCGGTCGAAAGATGTTGTACCTCAGCAGCGGTTTCAGCGTGGGTCTCGAGGGTTTGTCCCACGAAGAAGGCCGGCAGATTCTGGCGAGGATCTTCGATTCCACCGAAGATGAATCGCCAGTTCACTTTCATGCCTGGCAACCCGGCGACATTCTTCTTTGGGACAACAGGACCTTGATTCACAAAGCTTCAGACACGCCCCAGGGCGAGCAGAGCTGCAGTTACAGGATCGGTGTCTACGACGGACTGCCGTTCTACGCCAGCTGATCTTCAAAACATCCGAACCACAATTCCGATTATTTTCAAATCAAACCAGGAGCAAAGCCATGTCACAAGCCGCAGTAAATCTCATGCCGGAGTCGCGCATTGAAATGGCCGTCAATCCGTCTCTTATCGAGAGGGTGTTGGCGCCGTACAAGCTGCACTGCCGGTATCTCGTCGGAGCCACCGGAGAGTACTCGCCCGGTGGTTACCCGGCCCCTTCAGGTCGAGGCGAATTCTCAATTCCAGAATCCTGCTACATCGCAGACACGGGACACTTCAATGCCGTCGAGTTCAACATCTGTTACAACCAGCTCGCTTACTGTTTGCTGGCAAACGCCATTCAGAATCAGTGGCTGGAGGCCTTCGCAGGCTGGAATGTGGATCAATTTCTGCATCGTCAGCTTACCGACTGCCTGATAGTGAACTTCTCCAGCTCGTTTCGGAAACCGCTGAATGCGCGCCAATTTACAGGTGAGCTTGCGTTGGACAAAGTCTCGTTGAAGAGGGGCACCATCTTCCTGAAGACCAGTTGCTCGTTTCGCGACAGTCACGGCGCCACTTCCGAAGGCGACGCCATGATTGCCGTCATAGCGAATGGCACACGGGTCAATGTATGACGAATACAGACCGTCGCCTGCGCGATCATCTTCAAAGCCTGCGGCAGCAGCACCGGGCGCAGGCATTGAACGACTTCCTGTGTCAGTTGATCGGCGACGCGCTTGCGGTCGAACCAACAGAGGTCGGGGTGAGAGACCGGCTGATGGATCTGGGTATGGATTCGATCAAAGCTGTCGACCTGAAGATCGCGGTTGAGAGCGAACTTGAACTCTCGTTGAGCACTTCTCTTGTCTTCGACTACCCGACGATTGAATCTCTGTCGTCCTTCCTGCTCGAGCAAACGGGCCTGAGCCAGGCAGCGCAAGCAAAACCGCCCGCCATCGAGGCAGCCGGGGCGGAACCTATCGCGGTCGTTGGAATCGGCTGCCGCTTCCCGGGCAATGTCAATTCGCCCGAAGACTTCTGGGCGCTGCTGAAACGCGGCGGCGATGCGATTACCGAGGTTCCTCGCGATCGCTGGGACAACGAATACTATTACGATCCGAATCCGGATGCGCGCGGCAAGATCTGCAGTCGTGACGGAGGGTTTTTGACCCACAAGGACCAGTTCGATCCGCACTTCTTCAGGATCTCGCCTCGTGAGGCGATGTACATGGATCCGCAGCAGCGTCTGCTGCTGGAAGTGGCATGGGAGGCACTCGAAAGCGCCAACATTCCCGCGCCCGCTCTCTACGGCAGCAATACCGGCGTATTCGTCGGAATCAGCGTGTTCGATTTTGCAAGTCTCGTTGCGAGACACATGTCCGAGGCCGATGCCGACTATGCCCTGGGCACCGGCTGCGCTCTCAGCGCCGCTTCCGGCCGGCTCTCCTACGTGCTCGGCCTGAACGGGCCAAGCCTCTCTCTGGATACCGCCTGTTCGTCGTCTCTGGTCGCCGTCCATACCGCCTGCGAAAGTCTTCGCCGCGGCGAATGTAATGCCGCCTTCGCCGGCGGTGTGAACATGATGTTTTCACCCTTCGGCCACGTTGTCTTCTCACGCGCTCGGATGCTCGCGCCGGATGGACGCTGCAGGACATTCGACGAATCTGCCAGCGGCTATGTTCGCAGTGAAGGGGCGGGCCTGGTTTTGTTGAAGCGCTTGAAGGACGCGATTAAGGATGAAGACAACATACTGGCTCTGATCCGCGGGAGCGCCATCAACCAGGATGGCGCAAGCGGCGGACTGACGGTTCCAAACGGTCCGGCGCAGCAGGAAGTCATCCGCAAGGCTCTCGCGAACGCGCGGATAGATCCCGGCGATCTTGACTATGTCGAGGCTCATGGAACCGGCACCCCACTTGGCGATCCAATCGAGATCAATGCGCTGGGCGCAGTCTTCAAGCCAAGTCACACGAAGCAGCGTCCACTCCGGATAGGATCGGTAAAAACCAACGTCGGGCACATGGAAGCGGCCGCCGGAATTGGCGGATTGATGAAGGTCGTACTGCAGCTCCAGAATGACGCTATCGCTCCGCACCTGCACCTGGCGCAGCCGAGCAGCAGAATTCCCTGGGATGAACTGCCGGTCGAAATCCCAACATCGCTCATGCCATGGCACCGGGATCCCGAGAGGAAGCGAATCGCAGGGGTGAGTTCGTTCGGATTTACAGGAACCAATGCGCACCTGATTCTGGAGGAGCCTCCAGCGCCAGCGGATCAGAAAAGCGATTGTCCCGAACGGACGGCACACGTGTTGACGCTCTCGGCCACGACCGAAACAGCACTGAGCCAGATGACAGCGCTTTACGCGGCGCGCCTGGAGTCGTTAACCGAAGGTACTGTCGGCGACTTCTGCTACTCGGCGAACACCGGCCGATCGCAATTCAGTCATCGCGCTGCCTTCCTCGCACGCTCCTCGGCGGATCTCGCGCAAAAACTCAACGCGTTCCACCGCGGCCGAATCGCCGATGGCGTTTTCAAGAACAAGGCGGGCGACGAGAACAGAGTGGCGTTCCTTTTCACCGGCGAAGGATCGCAGTATGCGGGGATGGGCCGTGAACTTTATGAAACTCAGCCCCTCTTCAAGGAGGTTCTGGACAAGGCGGACGCCGTCATCCGCGAGCACGAAGGTTGGCCGCTTCTCGAGACCTTATATTCGCCCGACACGAAGACCCTCTCGAACCAGACATACGCGCAACCGCTGATCTTTGCCGTCGAGTGCGCGCTCGGCGCGCTTTGGCAGTCCTGGAATGTCGAACCATCGGTTGTGATGGGCCACGGTATCGGTGAACTCTCGGCTGCAAAAGTCGCGGGGGTATTCAATTTCGAAGACGGGTTGAGACTGGTTAGCGCGCGAGGCAGACTCGTCCAGACTTTGCAGTCCCGCGGATGCATGATTGCCGTTCGCGCGACCGAGGAGAAAGTCCGGGAAATCATCGATCCTTACTTATCCGAAGTCTCGGTAGCGATGATCAACGAACCTCGTCATGTCGTTATTTGCGTGTCTTCGAACAGATTGGCGGAGGTCCAGGGCGCACTCGATCAGGAAGGCCTGCGGTCACGAGAGCTCGAAGCATCACATGCGTTCTATTCTCCAATGATGGAAGCAATATCGCAGGAGTTCTCTGCGGTAGCCGCGGACGTCGGCTACTCCGTTCCGCGCGTAGAACTCGTTTCGTGCATCACAGGCGAGATTGCGGAAGCGAAGGACCTGGCGAGCCCGGACTACTGGGTCCGGCACCTGAGCGCGCCTGTCCGCTTTAGAGATGGCATCAAAGCCGTCTGCGCTCTCGGAAGCAATGTGCTACTGGAAGTCGGGCCGAAACCCGCGCTAATCGAAATGGGCCGCCAATGCGTGGATGCGAACGCACATTGGCTCGCCAGCCTTCGCCAGGGCCGGAGCGACTGGGAGCAGCTTTTGCAAAGCGTAGCTGAAATGTATGTGTCGGGCGTCGAGATCAATTGGAAACGCTTCGATGAAGGCTACGCCCGGCGCAAGGTCAACCTGCCCACTTATCCATTCCAGCGGCAACGCTACTGGTTGCCGAATCCTGTGCCCGCCAAAAAGGCGAGTGCTTGAGAGCTGAGAAACCGGCCGCGAATGACGCTAATGACGCCAAAGGGAAAATTCAGCCGCGGATTTCACGGATTACGCGGATGGCGCGCTTCAATGGATTTAATTGCGCGCCATCCGCGTAATCCGTGAAATCCGCGGCTGAATTTTCCCTTTGGCGTCATTAGCGTCATTCGCGGCCGGTTCGAAACCCACCATAGGAGCAAACAATATGGACTTGATACAAGATGTGACGACACTCGCCGGTCTACCGCGCGTTCTCAGCAAAGTTCATGGCACAAAGGCGGCTCTGATCGTACAAGACGTGCAAACGACCTTCGATGCGCTCGAGACCGGGAGCAACAGAATAGCTAATGCTTTGATCCAGGCCGGCGTAGTGCCGGGAGACCGCGTCGCGTTTCTGGGCAGGGACTCTTCGGAATCCGTTCTATTGCTCTTTGGCGCCGCCAAAGCAAAGGCAGTCACCGTGAACATCAACTGGCGCCTTGGCCCCGACGAGATCGCATATATTCTCGCTGACGCAGCTCCGCGCTTTTTCTTCGTTGAGGCGGAATTCGCTCGAATCCTGCCAAAGACCTTCCAAAACGAACCCGCGCTGCTCGAGCTTGTGGTATTCCCGCCCGGCGGTCTTGTCGATCATGTTTGTACAACGAATGGCGGCACGGACGATTCCACGCCGGCGCTGGAATACGCTCCGACGGACGTGGTCGCGCAGATATACACCAGCGGGACGACTGGCCATCCCAAGGGAGTTCGATTGCCGAACACAAGCTTCTTCGCCCTTTCTCAGGAAATGCATGCGAGCTGTGATACCTGGGTCGGATGGACTGATGAGTCCGTCAGCCTCATTTGCGTGCCGGCGTTCCACATTGCGGGACTGTGGCAGTTGGTCCGGGGTCTCGCCCTTGGGTGCACGAGTATTGTAGCCAGAACGTTTGAGCCCGCCGCTATACTTCGGGCGATTCCTAAATACCGGGTGACTGTCACGGGCATGGTGCCGTCAATGCTGGCCGTGATGCTCACCGAGCCCGGATGCCTGACCGCGGATTTTTCTTCACTGAAGGCGATCGTGTACGGTGGATCACCCATTTCCGCGGCCCTCCTCGAAAAAGCGATGAAGGTCTTCGGTTGTGGCTTCTATCAGATCTACGGATTGACCGAAACCGGAAACATGGCAGCCTGCCTGCGCGCGGAAGATCACTTCGGGCCGCGCAAACGTTTGCGCTCCGCAGGCAAGCCGCTGCCTGGCGTCGAGGTGAAGATCATCGACGAGGATGGCAACGTTGGGCCGGGCAACGTGGGCCAGATTGCCATAAAGTCTCCGGCCGCTATGGCCGGTTACTGGAATCTGCCCGAAGCGACCCGCGAGACTCTTGTGGACGGCTGGGTGATGACCGGGGACGCCGGGTACATGGATGAAGAGGGCTTTATCTATGTGTGCGACCGGATCAAAGACATGATCATCTCCGCCGGTGAGAACATTTACCCACTCGAGATTGAGAATGTCATCCGCAGCCATACGGACGTGGTGGACGCCGCAGTGATCGGTGTGCCAAACGACGTCTGGGGAGAGGCGGCCAAGGCCTTGATTGTGCGCAGACCAGGCAGCAGCATCCGTGCTACCGACATCATCAGGCACATCAGGATGCAACTGGCGGAATTCAAGGTTCCCAAGACCGTGGACTTCGTTGACCAGTTACCCAGGAATGCTGCGGGCAAGATCCTGAAAACCAAATTGCGCGAGCCTTTCTGGCAAGGTCGCGAGCGAAGAGTTAGTTAAAAGAAATTCGGGGACAGACGCATAAATCACCTAAATCCGGTTGAACACACTAAAAGAATTTAGGTGATTTATGCGTCTGTCCCCGAATTTCTTTGTGCCTACATACCTCCACCGGAACCTTTTGTTGACTTTGAAAGATCCATAGAAATACCATCGGGCCGGTTTTCAATCAGGCATATCAATTTTTTGGAATCCGCGAAGGCGCGCGCGTGTCATCTCGAGTGACGTGTGCCGATCAAGTTGTCGGGGTTGAAGGAGGAGGAAAAATGCGCTGCAACATTGGAGTACTGGTTTTGGTGGGTCTCGTTTTGATCGGCACGGCCGGCTGGACTACAGCACAACAGACGACGGCTACATTTGCGGGAGTCGTTACCGATGCGACAGGTGCGGTGCTTCCCGGAGCGGATATTCAGCTTCTCAACGAGGGCACTGCCGCTCTGCTGCAACAACTAACCAGCGAGACCGGAGAGTTCATATTCAACTACGTTCCCGTAGGTACTTATACGCTGAAGATTTCACTGCCGGGTTTCAGAGGTTATGAGAGCCGGGCAATTCCGTTGAGTGCCGCGCAGAATGTACGGCGGACCTTCACTCTGGAGGTGGGAGCGCCCAGCGACAATATAACGGTGACCGGCGAGGCGCCTTTAGTCAACACGGTTTCTCCCGAGCAGCGCCTGAGTCTGGACACTCTTGAAGTGTCGAACCTGCCGATGGTCAACCGTAACGTCACGAGCATTCTGGACGTTGCATCGGGGCTGACCAAAGGCGACGCCAACAATATTGGTTTTGCCGGAACCCGTTTCCGCCTGAACGGTCTCGGTGGAAGCGCCATGAGTATTACCGCAAATGGAGCGGACGCGAACGGCAACGCCGGCACATTAACGATATCGGCCTACGGGGCATACAACAAGATCGACGTCATGAGCACCGAATCGGTCGCCGAGGTCCAGATCGTTAAAGGAGTGATGCCGGCGGAATACGGTTCTGCAATGGCGGGTGCGATGACTTTGATTTCCAAGTCCGGAACGAACCAGTTTCACGGCAGCCTGTTCCATCGATACGAAGGGTCCGTGCTCTCGGCTCGACATCCATTCCTGCGTGAGAGACCCAACTCCGTCTGGAACCAGTTCGGCGGCTCGATCGGAGGTCCAATCAAAAGAGACAAGCTGTTTGGGTTCGCCGCATATGAAGGCTATCGCCAGCATACTTCGATTGCGATAGATCCTTCCCCGGCGGTTCCGACACCATACTTCCGCGACATATTGCTCAAGGCATTACCGGATCCCGCGACGGCAGTCATGCTCAGTTACTATCCTCTTCCCAACCAGCCGTATGGTCCGACGGATCTGCTGGCCCTGTGGACCGGCGCGGGAGCGAAGATGAACAAGGACGATCACATCGACGCGAAAATCGATTACATCCTGGCGGGCGGCAATCTCTCCTTTTCGGTCTTCGGCGGACATCCGTTCCAATTTCAGGCAGCCGCTCAACCGCTGAATCCACAAACCACCAATGCTTTTACCCGGCGCTGGGCCGCCAATTACACCATCGGGAAAGGTAGATGGACATCATCCAGCCGTGCGGGAATGAACTGGAACTACTTCGATAGAATCGATGCGATCTGGAATGCCAGGGATCCTGTCAAAACCGAAACCCAACCCGATGGCCGTGGGCTTCCCACCATTTCGTATCCAGGTTTAACCGGTTTTAATAAGGACAATCGCCAGCAGGGCCTGATACCCGCCTACTCTTTCGAGCAGCAGTTCGCGATCCTGAGCGGAACGCACTCGTGGAAGTTTGGTGCTCTCCTCAGTCTTCCGTCCGGAGGTCAAGCCCAGACAACTTCATCGGCGGTCAACTATCAGACCCTGGGCGACATCCAGGCAAACACGCCTTCCGGCGTCGCTTACACTGCCAATAAATGGCCATCCACCTGGCGCATGATCAACTTTGGCATGTTCGTACAGGATGATTGGCGCTTTACGAAGAAGCTTGTCCTGAACGTCGGGCTTCGGTATGACCGCTTCGGTCATCTCGCGATAAGGCCCTGGAAAGGCGAATTTGGTCGATCGCTTCAGTCATACAACCTTCCTCCCGATGTGGAAAAGAGTCTCGAGAACAAGCTTCCGATGTTCCTGTACAACTTTGACGGCTTGCTCGACCCTGTGAACTTTGCGTGGGGTCCGGTGCGGCCTACGGACAATCCGGTCAACAGCGACAACCTCAACATCAGTCCCAGATTCGGATTTGCATACACGGCCGATAGCAAGGGCGACTTCGTTGTGCGAGGCGGCTTCGGCATCAATTTCCAGGGTTTCGATGCGTCAACGTACGAAGGGAATGTCCAGCAAAGTCCGATCTTGCCGCGCAGCCGCTCTTTCTCGAGAGCGGAGGCGGCCACCTTCGGACTGAGGTTTCCAATCTATACCGAGGACATGTTGAACCTGTTTCAACTCACGAATCCCCAGCGCCTGCCTCAGCTCAGCAACAAGTGGGATCCGAACACGAGAGCTCCCTATGCGATGAATTACACACTGGGGATTCAGCGCGCTCTCACTTCGACAACAGTACTGGAGACGGCCTTCGTCGGATCGCGCGGCGTCAAGTTCAACATGGCCAGGACAGCAAACATCCTGGACCGCATTACCGGACTCCGTCCCAATCCCAATGACCTTCAGGCCACGTACTACGACGGTTCCCAGCAGACGAACTACAATTCGTGGCAGACCACCTTGAAACAGCGGATGACACGCGGACTGCTGCTCAACATGAACTACACGTGGGGCAAGGCATTGGCTTACACCGGCGGTGATGTCTCCGCCGGATTCTTTGGCGACACGACCAACAACATCGAAGATTTTGACAAGGTGAAAATCGAACGCAGCCTTTCGGCCGGCGACATCGCCCATTCTTTCGTCCTCGATTGGGTCTACGCGATCCCAACGCCGTTTGCAAGTTCGTCTGTTGGGCGCCGGCTGCTTGGAGGCTGGCAGATTTCCGGCATCGGGAGAGCCGCCACAGGGCGGCCGTTTGGCGTAACTCAGACGGGTGGCCGGCCGGACATTATCGATCTTCAAGGCGGGGTTAATCCGAACTGCTGCAGTTTCGGAAATCTACAATATCTGAATCGGAGTGCCTTCCAGCTGGTGGATATCAATCGAAACTCCAGTCGAACAGTTCGGAGGGGATATGCGAACTCCACCGCTTTTCGAGGTCCGGGGATGTACAACGTGGACATCTCCCTGGCGAAGAATTTTCCCTTAGCCGAAAGGAAAAACCTCGAATTCAGGTCGGATATGCAGAACTTACTCAATCACACGCAATATACAAACGTATCGACGAACCTGGCCAACGTCGATTTCGGACAAATTGCAGGAGCGCGTGCGGCCCGCTCCATTCAACTGCAATTGCGGTTGACCTTCTAGCCCTGGAAAATGGAGTCGTAAAACACAAAGGCACGAAGGCACAAAGAAAGGCCGCAAACAAAAGTTCTTGATGCGGCCTTTCTTTGTGCCTTCGTGCCTTTGTGTTTTACGACCCGAAAAAACCTCCAAAATCCCGGCCCCTGTAGCGGAGCCTCGGACACAGGCGTATCATGCCCGGTAAGCGCTTAAAGTCCAGTTGCGAACCAGTCGGCCTCGGCAAGTCCGCTCTCTTCGAAGAGCAAATTCAAGGAGTCTTGAATGGACGTAATCGTTCAACTCTCTCGAGACGCAGCACGAGTTTTGCAGAAGCGCGGGCCATCGACCACTGAAACTGAGGAAGTCCGCAGGGTATTACAAGAGATCGGAGTGGATCTGCAGCCTCTGCATCCAGAGTCAGGTGATCCAACTCTGGACACCTACTTTTACGTGCGTGTTCCTGACGAAGCGGCCGCACGACGGGTTCTGGATGCAGTTCGGAGTTGCAGAGCGGTGACTGCGGCTTACCTCAAGCCACCGGAAGGGCCGCCCTCCTAGGGCCCTCCACTATTCAAGACAAGGAGATTCAATATGGCTTCGGAAAAGGGGCAACCCGGCGGAAAGCAGTCCCGTCGGGTGACGCCCCCGTCCCAGACAATCCCTCATGAACGAGAGTTGATTGTTATCGCCAGGCAAGAAGCCAATCTGCGAGCTACACCGGAAGCACTCAAGGCGGCCCCTGGATTTCAGGTAGAGCCGCTAGCCAACTCGCTTGCATCTCAGGGGCTGGTTCTCGAGCCGCTATTCGGTGTGAGCGAAGACCGTCTCAGGATGGAAGCGGCCAGTGCGGCGCCATCGGGTGAGGGGACACCGCCAGACCTTTCCGTCTACTATCGCCTCCAGGCGCCGGATGAAAGGCTGGATGAACTGGCCGCGAGCCTGCGGAAGCACCCCGCGATCGCAGCCGCATATGTCAAACCGCCGGCGGAGCTGGCGGTCATGTCGACCACAGCGGTGGCGGCTCGCGTCTTTAACGACATGGCGCCGCTGCCTGACGAAGCACCGCCAGTCTCGCCTGATTTCTCGGCCAGGCAAATCTATCTCAACGCCGCTCCGGCAGGCATTGATGCGCGGTATGCCTGGACGGTCCCCGGAGGCCGAGGCGCGGGCGTGCGCATCACCGACTGTGAGTGGGGATGGCGATTCACTCACGAAGACCTGACTCAAAACCAGGGCGGCGTCGTGGTGGGCGCGGCAATTTCGGACGACAATCATGGCACCGCCGTGCTCGGCGAATTCAGCGGAGACCATAACGGCCGCGGCATTAGCGGTATCTGTCCCGACGCTGTTGTAACCGGCGCGGCATTTTCACTGCCTACAGCCTCTGTTATCCGGCAGGCCGCAAACCGGCTCGGGCCTGGCGATATCATTCTCCTCGAGATTCATCGCGCGGGGCCGCGAGCGACGGGCGTCGGGCAGCAGGGCTACATCGCAATTGAATGGTGGCCGGATGATTTCGATGCCATTCGATACGCCGTCAACAAGGGCATCGTCGTCGTCGAAGCCGCGGGAAACGGGGCCCAGAATCTGGACGACCCCGTGTACAATACCCCATCGGCAGGTTTTCCGGCGACCTGGAGAAATCCATTCAATCGAGCCAACCGTGACTCCGGCGCTGTTCTGGTTGGCGCAGGAGCTCCTCCTCCCAACACTCATGGCCGCGACTGGGGTCCCGATCGGTCAAGACTCGATTTCTCGAATTATGGTTCGGCGGTCGATGCCCAGGGCTGGGGCCGCGAAGTTACATCGACGGGCTATGGGGACCTCCAGGGCGGCTCGACCCGTGACGTCTGGTACACGGATACCTTCAGCGGCACCTCCAGCGCGTCACCCATAGTTGTCGGCGCGATTGGCTGCGTTCAGGGAGCCTTGCGTGCGGCCGGCCGAATCCCGTTGAGTCCCGCCCGTGCACGAGACCTGCTAAGAACCACAGGTTCTCTGCAACAGGACGCGCCGGGGCGTCCTGCGACCCAGAGGATTGGAAACCGTCCGAACCTCCGGCAACTCATTCCGACGGCGCTTCAGACGAATCATTTCATCGGCGTCCAGTTCACAGGAACGGTGCCCGCCGGGCAGACTCGCCGGTGGTTCACTTTCAACTGGCCCGCTCATTGGCATGTGGTCTGGACAGTGGTTCCTACCAGCATCACTCCGGGCGGACCTCAAGTCCGGTGGAAAGTCCAGGTCGAACGCGCGTCCGATAAGTACATCACCTACTGGATCAACATCACTAACTTCAGCTCCGCGGCCGCCAATATCGAGGCTCGCTATGCGGTGCTTGGATGGTAACGAAAGGAGAAACACAATGACCGTCGGAGTGCAATTCACAGGAACAGTTGCGGCAAACGCGACTCAGAAATGGTTCACCTTCAATTGGCCACAACAGTGGCATGTTGAATGGAATGTTGTGCCGATTTCGCCCGTACCAGGTGCGCCACAAATCGACTGGGATGTGGAGGTCGAACGCGCGAATGCCAACAACATTACTTATTGGATAACGGTGAAGAATCTCTCCGCTGTTCCAGTAAATATCGAAGCCCGTTACGCCGTTCTCAATTAGGAGGAGCCGTATGCGAATCACCATTGAAACCGATGAACATTCGGCGACCACCGTAACGGAGCAGTTGCCCAAGTCAGCCGCCACGCAAGCGTTGAACGCGGGTCCGCCCGCGGCTTCTCTCGTAGAAGCCATTGCAGCGCAAGCGCCGGAATCGAGCTCGTCGCCGCAGGTACTCGACAGCACGAACGGCGGCCCGCCGTCGCCGGACCTGGTCGCGGCAATCCAGACACTTTCTCCCGCGCAATCCAGCCTTGCGGAAAAGACATCACAAGAGGTGATCGATGGAGGCGCATCGGGCGCGGTGAACTAAGACGGAGTTGAAATAAACACAAAGGCACGAAGGCACAAAGAAAAGCCGCAATTCAAAGGATCATTTGAAGCGGCCTTTCTTTGTGCCTTCGTGCCTTTGTGTTTTATCCATTCGCGTAATTGGCGGCTTGTCCCACGTGATGTAGAGTAAGTCTTGTGCCATGAATGCTTGTTCTGCGCTTCGTCCATTCCTGTTTATGATGCTCGCCTGTATTCCAGGGGAGGCTCGCGCGCCACAGTCAACTGCAACCGTTCCATGGTCGCCGGAAGCGCGCTGTGTGCTTAATCCAACCCATGACAAAGGCCTGCACCCGAATGCACTCACCGCTCTACGCGAAATCGCAGTCGCGCACCGGGTCACGCAAGGCATTAATCATTCCGTGTCGCGCGGAAATGTTCATGACACCGACGGAATGATAAATGGGCAACCGTACACGGGCGCAGCCGACATCAGTGTGCGCTGCCTCACGGCCGCGCAGATCAAGACATTGCTGGACCGGCTTGGCAATGCCGGGTTCGCGGCCTGGTATCGCAAACCCGGCGAGGACGATTGGACCGGCCCTCCGCATATTCATGCCGTCTGGGCGGGCTGTTCGCTCAAGCCCATCTTGCAATATCAAGTCAAAAGCTGGCTTGAGGGCAGGAACGGTCTGGGCTCCAATAAACCCTATCAGTTTTGGCAGCCTTCTTCCGCCAACAAGGAGAAGGTACAAATGCTCTATGGCGCGAATAACCCCTGACAGCTTGCGGTAGTGATTCGGGTTGCAGAATTCGGATGGCAGGTTTAGATTGGTGCCGTATTCCATTACATTGGAGTGAAAAAGCCGTCCGTCAAGACCGACTCCCTGCTCGAACCACTACTGCTGTCAGCCAACGGCGCAGAGGCTGACGAGTTCCTCTCACGACTCATCACTATTCATGCCGACCCGGTGATCAAAAGCATCATCCGCTACAAACTTCATCTCAGATCTCAGCATGCTACGGAACGAGCCGAGGCGGACGACATTCATCAGGAAGTTCTGGTGCAATTGCTGGCGGAATTGCAGCAGTTTCGTCAGCAGCCTGATGCCTATCCCATCGGCGATGTGCGGGCCCTGGCCGCGACAATTTCGTATCGCGCCTGTTCCCGCTGGATGCGCCGCCAATTCCCGGAACGGCACGCATTCAAGAATCGTCTTCATTACCTGCTGACGCGCCAGCGGGGTCTGGCGCTCTGGCGGAATCAAACCGGTAAGCTGATGGCCGGCTTCGCCGTATGGCAAGGAAAAAAGAGTGCGGCAACCGCGGACCGACTGCGACAAGTAGCCGGCGCCGAAGGGCTCCTTTCCAACATCCTCTCGCTCAAAGCCGGCAAACCGCAGGAGTGGGGCGGCGCCCTGGCCGCGATTTTCGACTACCTGGGCAGCCCGGTTGAATTTGATGAATTAGTGAGCACCCTGGCTGCGGTCCTGCAAATCAGGGATCAGCCGATGGAATCGACTGATCAGAACGAAGAGGCCATCGGCTTTACAGCCGCCGCAGGAGAACCGGATACGGCGTGGCAAGTCGAAAAAAGGATCTTTTTACAAAGGCTGTGGGAGGAAGTGCGCCGGCTTCCGCGGAATCAGCGCGCGGCACTGCTGCTGAATCTGAAGGACGCGGGGGGCCGCGGCTGTATCGCCCTGTTTCCTGCGACAGGGATCGCGACACTGCGCCAACTGGCGGAGGTGCTGGAGATAACCGCGGAAAAACTAGCCGCACTGTGGAACGAATTGCCGCTCGAAGATACTATCATTGCCGAGATGTTACGACTGACGCGGCAGCAGGTGATCAATGCCCGAAAATCCGCTCGAGAACGGCTGGCGCGGCGGTTGAAAGGATTTATTTGAATGCGAGGTAATATTCGGAATATTTCGGCAACTTATATTGGGGAAGCTGTCTGAGCCCCGAGCCTTCGAGTTAGAAGGGACTTTGACCGAGCATCTTACCCAAAATCAGATTGAACAGTACGGCCGGCAAAAACTTCCGGCGGCGGAATTACTGTCCGTGTCCGATCACTTGAGCGGATGCGAATCCTGCCGCCGTCTGGCCGAAAGGGCACTCGACGCCGACGCGGTATTCTTTGCACTGCAATCGGAAGTATCCGGCCAGACGGCGCGCACCCATCCGTCTCTTGAGGAGACGGCCGGATATGTCGATGGCACGCTGGACGGCGAGGAGATGCAGGCAGTCACGGATCATTTGACCCGTTGCGAGCGGTGCGCTCTGGCGGTGGATGACCTGCGCGCTTTCCGAACCCAGGTCGCGCCTGGACTCAACCGCGAATATCAGCCAGCTATTGTTGCCGCCCCTGCCGAAAGCTGGTGGCGCGGCCTTTCCCTGCTGAGGCCTCCTGCGCTCGCTTTCGGATCCGCGCTGATAGTGCTTCTCTTGGCGGGGACCGGCTGGCTGATCCGGCACACCCTGCAAAATAACGAGACGAAAGAGACGACAGCGGCGACGACTTCCTCGCCTGCAGTCTCCACTGCGGCGTCCGTGATCGCCGAAGTCAACGACGGTGGACGCCGGGTGCTGCTGGATCAGGAAGGCAAGCTTTCGGGCGCTGATGACCTTCCGCCCGATTATCAGCTCATGGTGAAAGAAGCGCTCACCCGGCAGCGGTTGGAAAAATCACCCTTATTGGCCGGACTCAGCCGGCCTGCGAGTTCGCTGATGGGCAGCGATAAACAGGGCCAAAGCTTTTCTGTGATCGAGCCCGTTGGAAAAATCCTCATGTCCGATCGTCCAACTTTCGGCTGGTCGCCGTTGGATGGTGCGGCGGGATACGTCGTTGAGGTTTACGACGAAAAGTTCAGCCTGGTGGCAGCCGGCCCGCAGCTTACGGCCGTCTCGTGGATACCGCCGCAACCGCTCGCACGCGGTGGAATTTATTCCTGGCAAGTGAAGGCCATCAAAGATGGACAGGAAGTCAGTTCTCCGCGTCCGCCTGCGCCGCAGGCGAAGTTCCGCATTCTGGATCAGGCCAAAGCGAATGAACTCGCGCAGGCGGAGCGCACGTATGCTTCGTCGCATTTGACGCTGGGGCTGCTCTATGCGCAGACCGGTTTGCTGGATGAAGCCGAACGGGAATTCCGCGCGTTGCAGGAGGCCAATCCGAATTCGGCTCCTGTCCGCCAGTTACTCGAGAGTGTTCAGGCGATGCGCCGCTGACGGCTCATCGGCCGTCACCCACCAACACGAATCCCGCCCAATAAAACGGATGACTGGTCTCCGGATTCCTCATCAGCTTCAACGCCGCTTGCCGCAGGGCTTCAGTCCTGGCTTCATGACGTGCATTGAGGGCACGATGAAAGCTCACCATGAGATCTCGCGTGCCGGCGGCTTCGACCTGCCACTGGCTGACGACGGTCGTGGGTACGCCGGCAACAAACAGCGCCCACGTCAAACCGATCATGCCCTCGCCCGCGCCGAACCGTCCGCGCGCGGTTTCACAGGCGGACAATACGGCGAGTTCGGCCTTGAGATCGAGCTGCATCAGTTCCCACGCTTCGAGCACACCGTCTTCGTTCTTGTCTCCCTGGGCGAGCGACAGGTGTGAATACATAGGCGCCGCATTGTCGAGGGTCGCGTGTGTTGCGAAATGCAGCACGCTGGCCTGGCCGGCTTCGGCCTTGGCCCGGTCTTCGCTCGCCTCGGCGCCGACATAGACTTTGCTGTGCGCCGCGCCGTAGACCTGCCTGAGGGTGTTCACTTCCTGTTCCGCTTGCGGCAGTGCCTCCGGCTTTGGTCCTGGATTGCCGAAAGCCAGCAGAGTTGATGCGCCCGCGTCCGTTTCGCGCTTCTTTCGTTGCTTCGACATTTCGCGCAGCACCGTCAGCGAAGGGGTGTACGAGACGGCGGTGTTCTCGATCAGATAGCGATCGCCGGCCAGCAGCGCTTGAAACGGCAAATCCCATAGCTTGTCATCCGGCACGATGACAAGATTCCTCTTGCCCTTGAGTTGTGCCTGCGCCGGTCTGAGCAGCAGGTCGTAGAGCTTCAGGGCCGAAGAGCGAAAGCCGAGATCGCGCCCTTCAAGTTGTTGCCGAAAATTTTCCGTCAGTCTGGCCAGTTCGGTTTGTTTCACCGGCACCGTGAAAACCTTCACTTCGATGGACGATTTGCTCTGGGCTCTGGTAACAGCGAAGAGGTATGTCACCGCGTCGGTCACGACGTACTCCAGCAGCGCGCTCCCAGCATCCGGCAGCAAAGCCGTCAACTCCTCCGGTGTGATGATCGCGGCTTCACCGCGATGTACCTGCAGTTCCGGATGGGTAGCGTAGACGCTGGTTTCCAGGGCTTCGTACTCCAGCCTGGCCCTCGCGATATCCGCCTTCAGCTTTTCCACGCGCGATGCGGAGGGCCGGTCACGCCGCATTTCACCACCGAGTTGCAAGTTGAGCTCGACCAGATGGAGGCGCTTATCCTTTTCGGTCTGCTGTTCCTGAAGTGAAAGCGATTTTCCGGGACTGGCGCGGCCTCCCTGGAGTACATCGAGCAGTACTCGCGCCTTCGAACGCTCAGCAAAGTTCAGGGCTTCGGCGGGTTCGTTTTGCGAGACGAGCAGCCCGATCATGCTGAGCCATGGAGAAAGTTTGTTTTCAAGAAAGCTTTGCTGTTGCTGCGCATCTCCTGCCACTTGATGGCGCAGCGATTCGACGGTGTTGATGGCGTCGAGAAAACTTTGTCGGGCTTGCGCATGCTCGCCCAGCGCGCGAAGCGCTCTACCGATACCCTCCTGGGCAGCCCAGAGTTCTTCGGGAGCATGGATATCCTCAGCCAGGCCGGCGGCTCGGCGGCTGACTTCAAGTAACGCGGTATAGTCGCCTTTGTCCTGGTACAGCAGGCCGAGATCTCTCAGCGTCGCGCAAATTCCCCGCCTGTCGCCCATCTCCTCGCGCAACCGGAGGCTCTTTTGAAGGTATTCCAGCGCGAGGTCATAGCGCCCCTGCCGGCGATGGATGTCGCCGATGTTGCTCAGGCTGCCGGCTATGTCGCCTTTGACGGCCATTCCCTCCGCGAGCTTCAGGCTTTTCTGAAACCACTCCATCGCCTGTTCATAGAGTCCCTGCGATTTGTAAACGACTCCAATATTGTTTTCGGTCTGGCCGGTTCCGAATTTGTCGTTGAGTTCTTCCCGGATCTTCAGGCTTTTGCCGTAGTACTCCAGAGCCTGATCATAACGGCCCTGGCGGCTGTAGAGCATACCGATACTGTGCAGGTTGAAGCCAATCCCCCTCATGCCGGCGCTCCCCAGTTCTTCGTTAATTTTGAGGCTCTTCTGAAAGTAGGCCAGCGCCTCTGCGTAGCGGCCCTGGAAATTATAAACAGCGCCGATGGCGTACAGGACTACCTGCATGCCATCCTTGTCGTTGAGTTCTTCACAGATCGCAAGGCTTTTCCGGTAAAACTCCAGCGCGAGTTCATAGCTTCCTTGTGCCTGATAGACGTTGCCGATGCTGTTCAGGACGTTTTTCAGAGCCCTCTTATCGGTCAGACCTTCACTGATGGCCCGGCTCTTCTGGTAAAACTCCATCGCAAGTTGATAATCCCCGCGTGACCTGTACACGATGCCAATATTGCTGAGGATCACGGCCGTTTGAATTCGATCCCCGATCTCTTCACTGATCGGCAGGGCCCGATTGAAAGACTCCAATGCCTCATCGAAGCGGCTCTGTAACCTCTGCGTGGCACCGATGTAGTTTAGCGCGCGCTCCGTTCCTTTCTTGTCACCGGCCACTTCATAAATAGCCAGGCTCTTCTGCAGGTAATCCAGAGCCTGAGCCGCGCGGTTCTGGCCCATGTGGATGAACCCCAGACCAGTCATCGCATCGGCAAGTCCTCGCCGATCTTCGATCCTTTCGGCGATTCGGGCGGCGAGCTGAAGCAGTTTCTGCGCCGGAGCAAAGTCGCTTTTCTGGAGGAGGAAGTCGGTCTTTTCCTTCAGCGCAGCAAGGAGTGAGCTGTTCACCAGGTTTTGTTCCTGCACAAGCAGCCTGTCCTGTTCTTCCTCTGACGTGGCCGTCTCCAGCGCTGCTGCCAGCGCGCGCACGGCGGGTTCGGCTGTCGGTTGCACCTGCGCCATGGCAGGTTTCATGAGGCCCAGGCTCAAAGCGAATAAAAGCAGCGAGGCACGGAACGCGAAGGACATGGAGCACACTTCTACCACATTTTCGAGCACTCCGTTCCGCGTGCCAAAAAAATCTTTCACCCCTCCTGGAACCTCAAATGACCGATCACCATGAGTGATCGGTCATTTGAGCTGCCTCTCAGGGAGTCGAGATGTCGATGTAGCAGATCTTGTTGTAACTGCCGGCCAGATTTCCGACGGTCAGTTTGCCGTCGTTTACCGAAACGGTTACGGTTGCCTGCAACCATCGATTCGAACTGCTTGTCGTCCCGTTGACGGCCAATACGCCTTCCACCGTAAGTTTCGAAACGACGTCGGCGAAACTGGGATCACCGACCACGACGTGCACCGTGTACGTGCCATTTGGCAATGCGATCTCCCACACGGCATTTCCCATATGAATCAGCGTGTCGTAACGCTGATCGGGCGAGAGGGCATTGCCGCGGCTGCGGACCTCGGCGGCGACACTCACGTTCCAGCCGTAGGTTTGGCCATTGCCGCGAGCGGCAAAGGCCAGACCACTATCGAGTAGATAACCGGGAAATGCAGGACCGTCTGGCTGGAAGTTAATGTTGACATGAGTGGGTGGCGCCCCCGTCGCTGCAGTCTTGAAGACCTGATCTCCGGACATGACGAGATTTCCGGCAGCGTCCCTGGACTTTACCCGGAAATGATAGGTCGTATCGGCTGCGAGGCCGCTGACCGCCTCGGAGTGAGACGTCACCTGGCTCGAGTTCAGTGTCGTTGAGGTTCCATAGTCTGCGGTGGTTCCGTATTCAACCTGCGAATTCGACGGTTCGTTCGTCGTCCAGAGGATGGTCGCCGATCCACTGGTGACGCCGGCCGCCGACGTACCCGATATGACCGGGGCAGTGATATCGGATGCCGGATCCAGAATGTCGATGAAACAAATCTTGTTGTAGCTGCCGGCCAGATTTCCGATCGTCAGCCTGCCGTCGTTTACTGAAACTTTCATGGCTGTCTCGAACCATCGATTCGAATTGCTCGTGTTGCCATTGATGACCAGTGCACCCTCTACGGTCAGCCTGGAAACGACATCAGCAAAATTGGGATCGCCTACCACCACGCGCACTGCGTACGTGCCATTTGGCAGGCCAAACTCCCACACGGCATTCCCCATGTGAATCAGCGTGTCGTAACGCTCATCGGGCGAGAGAGGATTGTTCCGGTTGCGGGCGCCGCTGGCAATGCTTATGTTCCAGCCGTAGGTTTGATTGTTGCCGCGAGGACCAAAGACCAGACCACTATCGACAAGGTAACCGGGGACGGCCGGACCGGCGGGCTGGAAGTTTACGTGGACGGCCGAAAACGCGCCACCCCCAGCTGTGCTTACTGCAATCGTTCTGGAAGCGGCTCCTGTTCCCCCTCGACCATCATTAACGATGAGTTTCGCAATAAAGGAACCGCCGGCCTGGTAAACGTGGCTGGCGGATGCACCCGTACCTGCCGGAGAACCGTCCCCGAAATCCCACGAGTAAGTGAGAGCATCGCCGTCAGAATCGGAGCTCGAGCCGGCATTGAAGCTCACCGATAACGGCGGTGCGCCTGAAGCTGGTGTTGCGTTGAAGGACGCGGTGGGAGGCCGGTTGGTGCTGGTGATGTCGATTTTGTAGACCGAAGCATTGAAGATGGACAGGTAATAGAGAGCCCCGTCCAATCCCACCTTCAGGTCTACGGGCCCGTTCTGAGGATTCCAAAAATCCGTTACCTGATTGTTCATGTCGAGCCGCTTGATCCATCCACCCAGATAATCCGCAAAGAAATAGGATCCGTCGTACTGAGCCGGGAACCGGCCTGCACGGTAAAACGCCCCGCCGGTAATGGCCTGTCCGACGGAGTGACTGTACGTGTAAATCGGATTGGTGAAGTTGGGATTGCTTCCGCAGTTCATTCCTTCACACGTGGGCCAACCATAATTCGCGCCTTTAATAGCAAGGTTGATCTCTTCCCAGGAACTCTGACCAACATCGTTGATATGAATTTTCCCGGTCAGCGGATCGCCGGCAAAAGTGTAGGGGTTTCGCAATCCCAGAGCCCAGATTTCTCCACGCGCTCCGGCGGTTGCTACAAAGGGATTGTCTGATGGAATCGTTCCGTTGGAATTTATGCGCAGAAGCTTGCCGGAAAGAGTCCCCAGCGACTGCGAGTTGGACGAGTTCGAACCGCCGTCTCCCGCTGCAACGTAGAGTTTTCCATCAAGACCAAAATGAATCGCCCCGCCGTTATGGTTGCCCGCATCGGAAGCAATGTTGTCGAGAATGACCAGTTCGCTGTTTGCCTGTGCTACGTCGGGGTTGGAAGCACTTGCTGTGAACCGGCTGACCCGATTCTTTATCGGTGAGGCGGAGCGCGTGTAATAAACGTACACGAAACCGTTCGAAGCGAAGTTTGGATCGAATGCGATGCCAAGAAGACCGCGTTCACTGTTACTCGCAACGCTTAACGTAACGAAGTCCGCCGGCAAGAGCGAGCCGTTTTTGATAACGCGAAGATGTCCGGACTGCTGTGCAACAAACAGCCGGCCGTCGAGAGCGAATTCCATTGCTGTAGGAGAATCGAGGCCACCGGCTACCAGTGTTTGTTGAAAGCCACTTGTCTGGAACGCCGATGTTTGATCAGGACATCCGAAACCGCACAGTACCAAGAGGACCACGATTGTTAGAGTTTTATGCTGCGCACACATATTCTTCTCCCTTTTCTGAACCACGAGTTTGTTGGAGTTGTTACAGTTGGTTGGCGACTGCTAATGCACGCGGGTCGCCAGCAAGATCAACGTGGTTAATGTGTTGGCGTGGCATCGGGAATCGCTAGCTTTTGGATAGATTCAACCCCGCAAGGTGGAACGCGACTTTTGAGATCCTTTGTTTCCTGCGAAGGTCCAGCCAATGGCGAGAAGTTCGGGGGTCGGAGTTAAATGGAAATTCTCCATACAATCTCGAATCGGAAACCGGACTCCGAGAGGAGCGGAAGATGGTTCTGACGAATCTTGTTCAGGGTGTTTTAGGCGGGACGATCTTAACCTGGCGGAGTACCTCAAGATCCGGGACCAGTTCATTCTCTCCCGGCGGATATCCATTGATTTGCAGCAGGAATGTCATGATGTCCACATAGTCCTGCGGCTTCATCGGTTCAGATCTGGTCGGCGGCATTTTGCTGATCTTGCTTCCAAGGTCGCTTAGCGTGAAGTCCTGCCAGTGGCCTATGAATTCCGGCCCGACGAGTGGCGGTGTGTCCCCTGTGCCGCCCCGCAACGTGCCTCCGTGACAATTCACGCATCCAACTGTTTCGACGACAAGCAATTCACCACGGCTGGCCTGGGCCGGCGTATAGACGCCGTCCGTCACCGAACGCAGATTTTGCGATTGAACGCCGGGCGCCGGCTGAGCCAGAGCGATGACCAGACCTAACAGGATACGCACTTGTGATTGTTTTTCGAGCCGAGCAACTCCAGAAGAGCTACTGTCTCGGGGTAGGGTTGAAGGCGCTCTCTTGGGCCATTGGCCATATCCGCCACCGTCATTTTATTCCTGCTGACAGCGTCCACTCTGGCGCCCCTGGACACCAGGTAGAGAATCATTTGAGGGATCGCATACCTTCGCGCAATCGCAGCAGAGCTTCGCGGAAGCTCTTCGACTTCGAGATACCGATCAAAATCTTTTGGCGGGTTTCTCCTGCCAGAACTGTCTCGAGAAGGAGACAAACTGCATCAAAACTGATCTGCAGTTCGGCACGAGCGCGTTTGTGTTTAGACATCGTTTCATCCGATGGCTGTCCACCGGAATGTCGAAACCTATCATACGTTTTACCGGTTTGATCACCGCCCATGCCGTGCATCTGTCGCACGCTGGGTAGACATAACTACAACATCACAGAACAAAGGCAGCTATGATCTGGGCCATATGATACTGATAACACCTGATAGCTGTATATAAAATGCCATAGCAGCCATTAATGATGATCATAGGCGTTAAATAGATATACATATTGATCGGTTAGCTCTTCGTATCCGCTAATGCCAAGATCCATATCTACTGAAATGTAGATATATCCAATCAGCTAGCAATCATTATACGAACAATAAAATACTAAATATGGCTAGAAGTTGCTCGGAAATGAATTGGCTGTGTTCTAAATGACACTGATTTTATTCTAAGTTCGACTGTTTAAGTCATGAAACGCCTTCCGGCAGTAACCAGAATGCCACCGTTACCCCGGCTACCTTCGAAGCATATAGATCGGCAATCATTCAATATATGTTGCCGATGTTGCATTAATTGTCAGAATGTCAAATATGTTTTAGGATTGTCGATCCATGCTATCCACAGTATTTTTTGTGAGGACACAATGAGTGAATCACGATTAAGGATCAAGTTCGGCGAACATGAGTTCCAGGCCGAAGGTTCGGCAGAGTCTGTTGAACGGCAGCTGGAGATTTTCAAGAAGCTTGTCGTTCCTGAAGCGGAACCGAAGCCTGCGATGGAGCCGATGCCTGAACCTGTGAAGGAGGCGCCGGCGCCTCTTTCGCTGGAGAAAATCATGCACGTTGATGGGGCAATTGTTTCGCTCAACGTCACGCCAAAGGTCGAGGAGGCGGTGCTGCTCCTGCTTCTGGGGCATAGTCAGTTTCGTCAGCACCACATCCTGAGCGGCACGGACGTCATGAGCGGCTTGCGAGCGTCAGGGTTTAAAGTGCGCCGTGCGGATCTCATTCTGAAAAGGCTTTCCGGCGAGGGAAGCATCATCGCTATCGGTAGATATCGGACGCTCAGGTATCAGTTGTCGAAGTCCGGATTTGACCGCGGGGAGCAGATTGCGTGCCAGCTGATTTCGCAGGTTCAGTGAAAGAACGCGAACGTGGTGAGTGTTGACCCGTCCAGTTCAGGCTGATAAATTGCCGTCATGCATAAACGTATTCCTGCAATATTCGCTGCCGCCGTGATTCTGCTTTGCGCCGCTCCGGCGATCTCGCACCACAGCAACTCCGCCTACCAGGTGGATAAGGTAATGACGTTGACGGGCGTCGTAAAGGAATGGAAGTGGTCGAATCCGCACACCTGGTTGTATCTGATCATAGACGATGACAAGGGTGGAAAAGTGGACTGGGCAGTCGAAGGCCGCGCCCCCGGAGTGCTTGGACGCGTTGGCTGGGACAGATCCGTGCTCAAGCCCGGCGACAAGGTCACCGTGCATATGAGTCCTGCGAAAGATGGAAGCCACGTGGGCATCATCGCGCGAGTCACCAAAGAGGACGGAACGATTCTCGGCAATGGCGGACCGAATCAATAGGCGATTCGCCTGTATTCGCTCATACGAAAGGACGTGATAACCATGCACCGAACCATTAGCTCGATATTCTGCGTGATTGCGTTGTCCGGCCTGGCCGCGTTCGCGCCGGTCAACCTCAGTGCCCAGGGTGCATCGGCAAACACAAATGCCGGCACGCCGGATTTCTCAGGCGTGTATTATCCGTTTCAGCAAGGCCGCGGCGGAGGCGGCGCAGGCGCAGCCGCGGCTCCGGCCCAGGGACAGCGGGGAACGCCGCCCCCGCCAACCCGGTCTGCTCCGACGGGCGACTTGTCCAACGGCCGGGCACCCAATGCTCCTTCGCTTACTCCCGAGTACATGGCCAAATGGGAGATCATCCGGAAATCGCGAATGAGCGGATCCTACGAATTCGATCCCATCGCAAATTGCCTGCCGCCGGGAATGCCGCAAATGATGTCCATGGCCTACGGCATGGAAATCATGCAGACGAAAGACAAGATCACATTCTTCAGCGAGTGGCAGGACGCTTTGCGGCGCGTGTACCTCGATGGTCGCAAGCCGTCCCCCAAGGTTCTGAACGATCCGACGTACGCCGGCTATTCCACCGGCCATTGGGAAGGCGACACGCTGGTGGTGGACACGGTCGCGCTGCATCCAAATTCATTCATCGATAATTCGTCGCCGCACAGCGAGGAGATGACGGTCAGGGAGCGCATCCGATTCACGGCTCCAGGCATGCTTGAAGATCGCATCACGGTCAACGATCCCAAAGCGCTGACGAAGCCCTGGGAGACCGTGCACACGTACAGAAAGGCGGCCCAGCCTAACGATGAACTGCGGGAATTCGCGTGCGCGGAAGGCCTCGGACACTCTCCGAAGTAATTGAGCCGCTAAACCACAAAGGCACGAAGGCACAACGAAAGGCCGCATGAATTCGGAGTCTGTCCCTCGAATTCATGCGGCCTTTCGTTGTGCCTTCGTGCCTTTGTGGTTTTCTTAGCCCGCTTTCTCCAAAATTCTCCGCGAGATGGCCGTCACAAGCTTGCGTGGACTGAAGCGGACCGATTCAGCGAGGACCCAATTTCGAAATCCCGGAATCACCATCACCTTGCCGGCCATGAGCCCCCGATAACCTTTGCGCGCCACAGTCGCGGCATCCATCGGACGCATGGTTTTGAACAGGACGGTTTCCCCCGTTTCTGCCCTTTGATGGAAACCCGTAAGCGTTACGCCCGGGCACAGGCAGGTTACGGTCACGCCTTTGTCCTTCACTTCGTCAGCCAGAGCCTCGGAAAACGACATCACGTAGGCCTTCGTCGCGTAATACACGGCCATATGCGGGCCAGGCTGAAATCCTGCAGTGGAAGCGACGTTCAGGATCCGGCCGCCGCGGCGCTCGAGCATCGGCGCAAGGAACAGTCTGGTGAGGCCGGTCAGCGCAGTGATATTGAGCTGAATCTGGCCGAGTGATTCTTCGATATCGATATTCGCAAAGTCGCCGAATTTTCCGTAACCCGCATTGTTCACAAGGATGTCCACCGCAAGGCCTTCGCGCTGCAGTTCATCAAACAGCGCCCGCGATGCCGCGACATCCGAAAGATCTCGAGCGACCGGCTTGACCGAAATGCCAAAAAGGCGCTGAAGTTCTGCCGCCACCTGCGAAAGTTTGGCTCCGTTGCGCGCCACCAGCACCAGGTTGTGACCATCCTTTGCAAACAGTTTGGCGAATTCCAGTCCGATGCCGCCGGAAGCGCCGGTGATAAGAGCGGTATTGCGGCCATTCATAGTGAAGCTCCCAGGGAATATCCGCCGGAGACACTACTGCCAGCGGAAGATCTTCAAGGCGGTCCCGAATGTGACAACAGCATAGACGGTCAATAACAGGACCCGGTCCACCTGCGTAAAAATCGACGCGCCGTCGGTCATCACCGCGCGGAGCGCGTCGTTCAGCGCCGTCAATGGCAGTGCCCGAATAAATGGCTGGGCCACGTCCGGGTAGCGGCTGGACGAAAAGAAAATGCCAGACAACAGCCACATTGGGAGCATCACGAGATTCATCAGTCCGGAGACGGCTTCAATCGTCTTTGCCCTGCTCGCAACCAGAAGACCCACGCCGGAAAATGTTGTGGCGCCCAGCAAAATCAGGAATGTCGTCGACAGAAGACTTCCGTAGATTCTCACGCCGAAAACAATCACCGCAAAAACCACCAGGATGGCAACTTCCGGAATCAAAAAGCACATTCGGCTGAGCATAATGCCGCCCAGGAAATGTGTCTTTTTCATCGGGGTGGCGAGAAACCGTTTGAGCAGTTTGCGAATCCTCATATCGACGGTGACGAATCCGACTCCCCACAGGCCGCCGCCCATGATGCTCATGCCAAGCAGGCCCGGGACCAGGAAGTCGATGTAACGGCCGCCGGGCTCTTTGAACTCGCGATCCTGGGGAGCGAAGGCGTCTTGACGGCCCGCGGCACGCTGCAGCGCTTCATCGGCTTCTCTTCGAGCGAGTACGCTCTCGGCACGAGTGGGATCGTAGAGATAATCGAATGAGGGCTTCGATTCTCCGGTGGAGACGATCACCAGATCGGTCTTGTTGGTGCGAAGCCGCGTGCGGCACGTGCTCTCATCAAAGACCTGAACCTCGAATTTCTTCGCCTGCGCAAGGGCGGCGCCGGCGACGCTCGCGAATGGCCCTTCCTGCACGTCAACCCTGATCTTGTCGACCGGTCTTTCGCGAAAGGCGATGCCCAAAAGAATCGCCATCAGGATGGGAAATCCATAAACCCAGAACACCGCTTCCGGCTCACGAAAAAATTCGCGCAGCCGGGCCAGCGTCAATTGCCCGATCGGCGAGTATCGCGGTGAAGATTTTGGAGCTGCAGGGTGGCTCATGAACCCGGTGACTCCTCTCGCAAATGACGGCCGGTCAGGGTGACAAACACGTCCTCCAGGCTCGCATGCCGGGTCGTCAAATCAGCCAGGTCCCGATTCATTTGCCTGAGACGGTCCAGCAGCGCCGGCAGCGCGATATGCAGTTCGGTAACCGCCAGCGAGTAAAAGCCTGCCTCCTCACGAACGCTCCGAACGGCCGGAAGGTCCATCAAGCTGGATGGAGGCAGCGGCTCTCGTCCGTTGGAGTTCATCAGACCAAAGTCGATCACGTGCTCGCCGCCAAGACTCGCAATCAACTCCCGCGGAGAACCCATCGCGATGATCTTGCCGTGATCGACGACCGCCACTCGATCGCAAAGCCGCTCGGCCTCGTCCATATAGTGCGTGGTCAGGAGAACCGTCCGACCGGCATCCTTGAACTGGCGTATGATTTCCCAAAGCTGGCGGCGCGATTGCGGATCGAGCCCCGTCGTCGGCTCGTCGAGGAATAGAAGCCTGGGATCCCCGATCAGGGCGCACGCCACGGCTAGTCGCTGCTTCTGCCCGCCCGACAGTTTGCCGACACGAGCGCCGAGTTTCTCTTCCAAAGACACACGCCCCACGGCGTCCGCCGGCGCGAGTCCCTCGCGATAAAAGCTGCGAAACAGAGTGAGTGTTTCCAGAACGGTGAGTTTTTCGGAGAGCTTGGTTTCCTGCAGCGATATGCCGATCTGCTGCTTGATCTCGTCGTCGGACCGGCCCCACTTCATTCCGAGGACTTCGACCTCGCCGCTGGTCAGCGCCAGAAGGCCTTCGAGGATCTCGATCGTTGTTGTCTTGCCGGCGCCGTTCGGCCCCAGCAGCCCGAAGCATTCCCCGGTTCCCACGGACATATCGAGTCCGTTGACGGCATCCACGGGCGGTTTTCCGGGATATTGTTTGTAAAGCTGTCGGCAGACGATGGCATCTGTCATGTGTAGATAAGCTTAACTTGGACGAACGCGGGCTAAAGCCCGCGACTACATTCAGGACGAACGTTGATCCCAAATGGAACGTTGATCCCAAATGGAACGACCCCAAATGGAACGACCCCAAATGGAACGACTCCAAATGGAACGTTGATCCCAAATGTAGTCGCGGGCTTTAGCCCGCGTTTATCGGAGCCCCTATCGCCAGACACGACGAACCAGAAACCGCAAACCCGAAGAGGCAAAGTGTGTCAGTGTGTAGCTGGGATTGGCGTCCGGCCGATCCTGAATCGTTATCTTTCCCGGATGTTCCGTTTCCACAAACACGCCTACGGCCGTTTCCGCCGTGCCCGTCTCTTTCAAGTAACAATCTTTGGGCAGGTACCGATTGTGTCGTCCACCGAGAACCATGTAGTTTCGCCAGACGACGATTTCGGACTTTGGAACCAGGCTGCGGATGTGATCGATCAATTCGGACAGGTTCGTCACAATGTACGGCATCCATCCGCTGTAGTGATATTGACACGATTTCTCCGGATCCCATTCCGTCCCACCGCGATCTTTCGTACGGCATCTCATGATGGTCATCTTTGAGGCGCACGTTACCAGGTCCGTCACAAACTCGAGAGGTCTGGTTTGGTGATGGACGACATCTTTCGCGTAGACGGTTTGGGGTGTTTCTGTCAGACCGGCTTTCATCAGGACATCCGAAATTTTCCATTCAGGCTGCGTTACAAAGAATCGTCCCTGCGGGAACTTGTCTCGTGCCCGAGCCACAGCGGGCTCGGAAATATCGATGCCGAAATAAGCCAGCCCCGGGTGCCTCATGCGGAGGTACCTGTAAAACTCCCCCGTCGCACAGCCGATTTCCAGCACCAGTTGCCCGCTCCCGGCACGAATCCTTTCGTTTAGAAGCCGTACATCATTCAGACACTCGAAGTCCCGCTGCAGGTCCCTATCCCGCAGTTTCGAGCGTCCATCGAAATGCTCAGCATGCTGAATGTGACTCCAGTCGTCGAACCAGGGTTCCATATTCAGGTCGATTATAGCCGTGAGAGTGGGGCGAGGGTCGGGTAAAACACAAAGACAAAGAATGAGAGGAAAGATCTGACCAATGCTCAATTCCCAATTCTCAGCCGATTAATTCGGAGTCTGCCTCCGAATTAATCGGCTGAGAATTGGGAATTGAGCATTGGTCAGATCTTTCCTCTCATTCTTTGTTCACCCTTTCAGAATCTAGCGCTCAGTCCCATGCGTACAGCACGGGAAGAGCCGGGCGAGATGTTATTGTTGCCGTCGGCATTGACGTAGTATTTCCTGTTGAAGAGGTTCTCTACGTTTCCCTGAAGACGAACCTTCTCGCTGAGGGAGAAAAACACGGCCGCATCCGCGCGAACATAGCCCGGCAAAATCACGGTGTTGTCCACGGCTGCAAACATGTCGGATCTTTGAAGGATGCCCAGGCCGGCTCCAACCCTCGGCACGATCTGATAGTTGTTCCACAGTGAAAACATGTGACGCGGAACCATCGCGACCTGAGCCCCGGCAGGGGCGGCGGTCGTCGGGCTGGCGATGAATACATCCTGAAACGCGTAACCTCCGGCGATTCTCCAGGAGCGCGTGACTCTTCCATTCAACCCGAATTCGTATCCGTTGCTGCGTGTTCTGCCGGTCTGAATAATCCTTGTGGGATCGTTGGGATCTGTTGCTCTCGTATTCGAGCGGTCCAGTCGATAGACTGCCGTCGTCAGCGCAAGATCACGATACAGATCCCATTTCGCTCCCAACTCGTAATTGCTGAACTTTTCCGGTTTCACCTGCTGCGTGATGGTCGTCAGCGACGAAAACTGATCTCCGGAGCTTGGAAGATACGACACGCTGTAGTTGCCGTAGATCGAAAGCAGCGCAGCAGGTTTGATGATGAGGCCTGCGCGCGGCGATACGAGATTGTCGATGCGGCGCAGAGTGTCGCTATTTCGGTTGTTGTGATACTGCAGGTCGAAATTGTCGAATCGGAGACCGGTGATCACCTGGACATGGCGGGACAGTGCGATCTGATCCTGGACGTAGGTCGCCGCGACATTGGTTTTGAGGTGATTGTCCGCATCGGTGGCGCTCTGCCGGAATGTCACGGGCGTGCCGATCGTTGGATTGGAGTAGGGAACCGAAATCGAGGTTGCCGTGTTGTTGAAAAAGCCCGTGTTGCGAAAATTGTCCGTCAACTGGCGGCCGGCTTCGGCGCCGCCCAGAAGCGTGTGGCGGATCCCGGCCATGGACGCGGTGTACGTCAGATCCGTCTGGTTGAACACGTTCCGCCGTTTTGTCGCGTTGTTGTAGACGGAAAGCGAGACCTGCGTTTTGTCTGCGCTCACTGCGCCCGGCACAAAGTTCTGATAACCCCTGTCATAGTCGCCGACCATCGTACGGTTTTGAATGTTCAATCGGCCCGCCTGGTGCACGAGCGTGGCCGAGCCGATATTTACCATCGCTCTCACGCGGCTGGCATCGGGGTCGCCGAAGAAGGTGGAAATGTCGATGTCGGCCGGTCTGCCCTGAAACGATGGAATGCCACGATCCGCGACCCGGTGGTCTCGAAAGTGTTCGTAGCCGAAAGTGAGCAGTGTTCGCTTCGTGGGAGTAATCGTAAAAGTCGGATTGATTCCGTAGCGCTCCAGGTCGACGTATTTGCGAAAAGTGCCGGAGCTCTCGTACATCCCATTGAAGCGGAAGGCCACCTTATCGCTGAAGGGGCGGTCGAAATCCGTCGCCACGCGCTTGTTGTTGTAGGAGCCTCCGAGCAGCGTCAGTTCGCGAAACGGCATGAAGCCGGCTTCCTTGGTGACCCGGTTGACCACGCCACCACCGCCGCCTCGTCCAAAGATCATGGCGTTGGGTCCCTTCAAAACTTCCATGCGTTCAAGGTTGTAGAGATCGCGATAGTACTGCACATCGTCGCGCACTCCGTTGACGAAGAAGTCGGCGGACGAGCTGTTGCCCCGAATGATGACCTGATCGCGATTATTTTCGCCTTGATGAGTGGCGATGCCGGGTACATAGCGCACCACGTCGGCCACGCTCATCATCAGTTGATCCCGGACCTGCTCCTGCCTCACGACGGTGATCGATTGCGGCACATCGCGCAGGGGCGTGGGCGTTTTCGTGGCGCTGCTGACGGTTCCTACGTCATAACCTGCGGACTCCGTAACGGTGACCATGTCCCGCACGCCGGCGAGTTCCAGAACGAAGTCGCGCAATTCGGAGCTGCTCTGAAGGTCGACCTTCTGTGCCGCTTCCGAAAAACCTCGCGCGGCAACCTTGACTGTATATTGGCCAGGCTCGACCGTCAGTGAGAACTCGCCGTTCCGATCGGAGACCGCGGAGAGCGCAGTTCTGCTGCCGTCGCGGATTGCAGTGATCTGAGCGCCTGCGACGGCGGCGTTCGTGGGGTCCAGTACTCTTCCCTGAACAGTAGTCGGCGGGGCCTGCGCGTATGCGGCGTGGAGAAGTGTTCCCGATATCAAGACAGTGAAGAAGAGCCGAACGATTGCCTTCATTGTGTCTCCTGGTTTGTTTTCGGTTCGGGATTCGGCGCGCAGCAGTTAAATGGACTAGCGAGGCGGGTAGGAATTAGAATAATACCCGCGTCGGCTGGGACTCCCGAATTGGATTCCACCGCGCAACCCTGAGGAAGGCGCCGTTGCCTCGGCGCCTTCCTCTTTCCGTTTATCGAACGACTGCGATTATTTGGCCAGAGCCCAGTCGATGTCAACGTGAAATTGAAAATCGTTCTCATTTAGGAACAGTATTTTCCTCTTTGAAAAGGAGGGGAGTAAGTGGTTCCCTTCGCCCGTCCAATTGGAGATTTCGGATTTCGGATTTGAGATGCAGGATTCGTCCAATTTCGAAATTTCCTTCCGCCGTCCTTGACCTTGGGCCACCAATGGCCACATATTCTCTGGTTCGAAATGGCTCTTCATATCGCTGTCTTTTTGATCACACTGTCGGGACTCGTTTTCGAGATCGGTCTCACGCGCATCTACTCGGCCACAATCTGGTACCACTTCGCATTCATCGCGGTTTCGGTCGCGTTGCTGGGATGGGGACTGGGCGGCCTGGTGGTGCATGTGCTTCGAAGACGCGTGACACCGACGATGGAAAAGGCGGCGCTCCTCACTTTGCTTTATGCGGCGGCGATCGTACTTTGCCTGTGGCTGATCGTTCAGTTTCCGTTTCGAATCGAGTTCCTGCCGCTCTATTTCATCGCGCCTCTGCTTCCGTTCGTCCTTGCGGGTATGGTGCTGTCTTTCATCTTCCACATGCACCGGGAGACCGCTCCCACTCTTTACTTCGCCGACCTGCTTGGAGCCGCGCTTGGAGCGCTGGCGGTCACTTTTCTTCTCGAGGCGTTTGGCGGCGAGACCATGCTTCTCCTTGTCGTCGTCGCGCCGCTGGGGGCCGCGGGGCTTCTATGGCGGCGGTACCGGATCTTTGCTTTGGCCGGTGCCCTCGTCGTGCTGGTCATTGCATTTTCGAACGAACGGGTGGGTCTCTTCCGCGTGACACCCGGAACGCTGAAGGCCATGCGACGGCATATGCAGGAAACGCCGGGTGCGCGCGTGACGCAGACCGGCTGGAACGCCTATTCGCGCATCGACGCCGTGGAAGGATTTCCGCCGCCGAATCTCGCCCGGCTCTACATTGACTCGGATGCGTGGACCAACGCGCAACAGTGGGATGGACGGATCGACAGCATCCGCTATATGCGCGATTGGTACCGAGCCCTGCCATTCCGCCTTGCACCGGGCGCCGAGACGCTGGTCATCGGGCCGGGGGGCGGGTCGGATGTCACCGTCGCGCTCGGCTCGGGCAGCCGCAAGGTCACGGTTGTCGAAATGAATCCGCTGATGCTCCAGTTTGTCCGCCGCTACGGCGAGAGGGCGGGCAACCTGTACGACCGCCCGGATGTCGAGGTGATCCAAAGCGAGGGGCGCAACTTCATCAGCCGCACAGACCGCAAATACGGCGTCATTTTCCTCGGGTTCGTGGACACCTGGGCGTCGGTCGCCTCGGGCGGGCTCTCGCTGTCGGAAAATTACCTCTATACCACCGAGGCATTCCAGGCTTATTACGATCATCTCACCAGCGACGGAATACTGGTGATCATGCGGTGGCGCGTTGATCTTCCCCGGCTGGTTTCCAATGCAGTGGCTCTCCTCGGCGTGGATGAGGCGTCGAAGCGCATCGTGGCGCTGATCGAGAAGCGCAGCACGCCCGACGATCCCCCGCAGATGATCTTCATGCTGCGCAAGCGTCCCTTCAGCGAGGAGGAAACTGCCGAGATCATGGGGTGGACGCAGGCTAATCCGCTGATCGTCCCGGGCCGCTACGCGGAAGCGCCATACGATGACCTGTTCTCGAGACGGAAGACGCTTGATCAGGTGATCGCCGAATCGCCCCGGCGCGTGGACCCGGTCTTCGATGACAGTCCGTTCTACTTTGCGACCGAACGTCCATGGGGCATGCCCCACCGGATGCAGCAGGCACTCGGCGGGATCGTTATGCCGATGCTCGGGCTTCTTGCGGTCTTCGTCGTCGCCGGCAAACCGGTGGGCAAGCCTGTCGGACCATATGCCGCATCGATTGTCTATTTCGCATCGCTGGGGGCCGGCTTCATTGCCGTAGAACTCACGCTGCTGCAGCATCTCACGCTGCTCCTCGGCCATCCCATCTTCACGCTCTCCATCCTGCTCTTCACGATTCTGGGAGCCGGCGGCGTTGGCAGCGCTCTCAGCGCCCGTGTTCCCACGCACTGGGCCTGTCTCGCCGTAGCGGGTCTTGGCACAATAGCGGCGTTCGCTCTGCCGCGATTCATTCCTGCCCTCCTGCCACTTGCGCTGGGCGTTCGTGTGGCGATTGCGGTCACACTGATAGCGCCATTCGGTCTGATGATAGGGATGCCGTTCCCCAAGGGGCTGTGCCAGACCGGACAGGGATCGCTTCCGGCGCCGCCATTCTACTGGGGCCTCAACGGCATCATGTCGGTGATTGGTTCCATCGGCACAGTCGTCGCCGCCCTGGTCTTCGGCTTTCAGTTTGCGATGCTCGCCGGCAGCGCCTGCTATGTGCTGGCCGCGGTAGCGTCAGGCGCCATGAAGCAGTGAGCGGAGCACAGTCGCGGAGCGGCGTGAGAATGTAGCCCCGGGCGCAAGCCCGGGGCTGGGATTTCGACGCTATCTAATCCACGGGCTTGCGCCCGTGGCTACATTCTTACGCCGCTCCGCGGCTGGGGCTGCGCCCGTGGCTACACTCTGTCGCCGCACCCCGGCTAGCAGTGGCGGCAAATTTCTAACGGGCAGCGATCTCCGACGATTTTTTGGAATTAGCGGCAACCGGACTGAGAGCCTTCTCGAATTCGATATTGTTCTTCTTCAGCGTCATGCCCGTGGCCTTGTCCAGATCGACGAGGGACTTGTTGAAGTTCACAACGGTCTGCAGTTCGTTCGTTTCCGCCTGAGCGACGTTTTGCTGTTCTTCGAGCACGAACCTCAGCGTGGATGTGCCGAGTTCGAATTTTTGCTGCTCGGCGTCCAGCTTCTGCCGGGCCAGCTTCAGCGCCGCTTCGGTGGTGTCGATGCGGGAACGATTCATCTGGACCTGGGTCAGAGCATTGCGAACATCCAGGGCGACTTGCTGTATCACGACGTCAAGCCTGTTTTGCGAAATCTGGCGGTCGTTCAGAGCGCGCGAGAGGTCCGCGTCTGCGGCCTTGTTGTTCAGGGGGATCGTGACTGAAAAACCGACATTGTAACCCGTGTACCCGTAACCGAAGAGTTGCTGCAATGCATTCGCGATGCCGCCAGGTATGACGTTGAGGACCTGGCTGGCTCCCAATACGTTCCCGCGAACGGTCTGCACGCCACCGGTCCCGTTCTGTACATAGGAAGCCGTCACGTCGAATACCGGCAGCTTCTGGTTTTTCCGGTATTGGATATCAATGTCTTTGTTATCCCGATCCAGCATAGCCTGCCGAATCTCCGGACGGTTCTCGAGCGCTATTCTTACCGCGTCTTCCAGCGCCGGAATCTGAACTTGATTCGGGCCGACCGGTGAATCTGCGGGGCGAAACCTGACCAGAAACATCGTCGGGTCCTTGTCGCTGGACGTCAGCTTCTTGATCTGATCTTCCGTGGTCGTGACGTTGGAATCGGAGATCACGATTTGATCGCACCACGTTGCCATTTCCGCTTCGGTCTGAACGAGATCGATCGGAGCAAGCGTGCCGATTTCGACCTTCAGCTTGTTCTCATCCAGTGTACGTTGCGTGAGGCCGAGAGCGCGTCTCTTCACGTTCAGATCTTCGTTCGCGAACGTGAGGTCCCAATACGCCTTCTGCGCAGTCTGAACAAGCGTCATGAGCTGCGTCTCGAACTGGCTTTCCGAAATCTTCTCCGAGTTCATACCCTCGAGGATCTGGTATGTGTTTACGAGGCGGCCCCGGTTCTGCAGCAGATGTTGTCCAACCGAGTAGACAATCCTGCCCGTGTAGGACGGGTTGAACGTACTGAGAATACTGTTGGAGGAAAGGCGGTTCATGGTGGCGGTTACGGCCAGACTTGTTCCGGTGGGAAGAAGCTGTGAGAAACCCGCAGAGTAGCTGCCCGAGAGCTGACTGGACGCTGTGGCCCCGTTGAGCTGCGTCGTGCTGAGAATGGTGTTGCGGCCGACCAGTCCGGAAAACGTAATCGCCGGTTGAAGCGCTTTGTAAAACACGAGACTCTGGAGATAGGAAGAGCGTGGGTTCATACGATTCGTACGGACATCGAGATTGTTTTCCATGAGCATGTTGACCACATCGTTCATCGTGATGGGCACGACGCCGGTCTGGAGGAGTTGCGCCAGATCTGCGGCAGATTGCCCCGGCCTGGCCGGCTCGCTTTTCGAGGGATCGTACCTGCGGAGAAATTCCTCCACCGAGTCACTGTAGGCCATGGCTGGCGCCGCGAAGGACAGGATGAGCAGAGCGCAGATAACTATTTTCGTAACTTTCATTGATGACTCCTTGTAGAGGTATAGGAATCAGCCGCGAATTAAACACAAAGGCACGAAGGCACAAAGAAAGGCCGCAAACAAAAGTTCTTGATGCGGCCTTTCTTTGTGCCTTCGTGCCTTTGTGTTTTAATTCGCGGCTGATCCTTCATAATCTAAAACGTTCGTCCGACCGTGAACTTGAAGTCGTGGGCAGGTTGGTGAATGCCGAACGGTATGCCGGTTACTGGCCCGATGAAGTTCCGGTCGATCCTTGCCGGATTGAACACGAAATCGAGCCGGAACGGCGCGTTCACAACGGGCATTACAACCTGGAATTCCAGGCCGGTGCTCATGCGCAAGCCGGAATTCGTTCCTGTCAGGAACTGGGCAGGCAGTGTCTGAATCAATCCCGGCGTGATGATCTTGCGCTCCAGGGCATCCTTCTTCAGTACCCAGGTATTACCGGCATCCATGAATGGGACCAGTGAAACGGTCTGCCCGATGATGGGAATCCGGTATTCCAGGTTGAAGACCGCCTGCGTATCACCGCCGACATAGACGATGTCGTCGTAAGGCTTGTTCACGGTTTTCAAGCTGATTGGATCCACAGTGGCCAGAGTCCGCGTGATGAATGAAATCGGACTCAGCGTCCGGAAATCGAAGCCGCGGATATCGAAGTCACCGCCGGCAAAAAAACGTTCGTAGAATGGAACGCTGAGGTTGGTGAAGCTTTGAACGTAAGATCCCGTCAGGCGCATCGCCAGGGTGTTCCGGCCATGATACATGGGCCTGTAATATCTGAAATCTCCCGTCGGCCGGTAAAAGTTGATATCGCCGCGGAGGAAGCCGCCGGTAAATTCGAAGCTGCCGGTGAAACTATGTCCGCGAGTGGGATTGTAGGGGTTGTTTACGGTGCTGTAAGTATATGAGGGAGTCAGCCGGCGCGCATGAAACGTGGTGAAACTTCCTCCGGTGATGAAGTTCTGATTTTGCGTCGTGACCGTAGAAAAGTACGCCTGCGTGGCGGGGTTGATGCCGGTCGTTTCTGAATTGTCGAGCACATAACTCAACCCGATGCGCTGAAATACTTTCACCGGATAGCCCGTTGAAAGGTTGAATCCCGTGTGCTTTTGTTCAAAGTTCAGCCGGTTCTCGAGGCCGAGCCCCTGTGGCAGGCTGCCGGGATTCAGGCCGAACAGTTCTCGCGCCTGATCGTAACGGAAACTGGTCGAATAAACTGAAAACCCCAGGGATACAGGACGATCGTAGAGGTAAGGCTCCGTGAAGCTGAGCTCGTATTGCGACTGCCGTGTCCCCCCTTGCAGCGTCATTCCGATGCTTTCGCCGAGGCCGAGAAAGTTATTCGTCGCATAGTTCAACCCCACAAAGCTTCCGCCGATGCCGCTCACGCCACCACTGAATCCGATCGAATTGCGGCCCTTCTCCTTGACTTTGAGATTGACGTCCAGCGTGGGGTCGGTCGGATGCGGTTGTATCTCTGCATCCTCGTTCTTGATCTCTTCGAAGTAGCCGAGTTGATTGAGCCGCAGCAGGCTCACGTCCCACAGTTGGGAATTGAAAACCTGGCCTTCCTCGACCAGAACTTCACGGCGGATGACCTTGTCTCTCGTCTTCGTATTGCCCGTGATGTTGATCCGATTGACTGTGAACTGCCTGTCTTCGTCGATATTGATACTCAGGTTAACCAGCTTCTTCTCTTCGTCCAGATCCTGGACTGGTGTCGGCGTGAAGTTGACATAGCCGCGCGCGCCGTAAACCTTTCTCAGGTTCTCGAAGCCGTTTCGAAGCGCCGTCTCGTTGTAAATCTGGCCCGGAACGAGGCGGAGTACGAGCCGTATCACGCCTTCATCGAGAGCCTTGGCCCCGGTGACCTTGACCTCACCGATCTTGTATTGGCTGTTTTCCTCGATTTTGAGCGTGATGTAAAAGCGATTGACCTTTTTCTTCCAGAAGGGAAGCGGGATGCCAAACGGCAAGGGCGGCTTTATCAGCGGCAGTGTCCGGTACACCGACTTCGATCGGGTTTCCACGACCGGATCCGATATATTTGCCCGGACGAATCCATGGTCCGCGTAGAACATCCGGATGCGTGTAACGTCGTCCGCGAGCTTCAGATCGTAGTAGGTGTTCTTGCTCGTCAAGACGGACAGCGGGCTGATTTCCTTGACGAGCTTCATGGCTCTTTTGATCTGCTTGCCGGAGAAAACCTCATTCCCCTGGATGATGATCTTCTCAACTTTGATTGCGGGGCCTTCGCTGATTTTGAACGTGAGCCGGATACCGTTGGGAGCCACGTCTTCGGTCACGGTTTCGATGGTCGCTTCCTGATGGCCTTTCTCTGCAAGCATCGACTTCAAGACGCTTTCGACTTTCTTGACGCCGGCGGGATCGTACGGCGACTCCTGGCTCACGCTGATTTTCTTTTCCTTGAGTTTGGCGAGGATGTCGGATTTTGTGATGGCGCTGGAGCCGGTAAAGTCGATGCTGCGAATCAGCGGTTTTTCCTTCACGATGAAGGTGACGATGAGCCCTCCACTCGTGGTGTCCTCGGAATTGACACGAATGTCGTCGAAGTAGCCCTGCGCGTATAGCGTCTTGACGTCCCGCCCGACGACATCCGCGTTGAGCGTATCTCCGACCTTCGTTAGCATGTAGTGTTTGATCGTTTCTGTAGGGACCCTGCGATTCCCGCTGATCACGATGCTTTCGATCGTATTCGCAGCCGGAGGTTGCGGCGCCCGCGGCCTGAGACCCGATAAAACCAGGGCCAGTAATACTGATGCGACCGTCATTTCAAACCTCCAAAATCAGTTCGGGAGCGGCGTATCGCGAACGAGTGGCTGAATCGTGGTAAACACGGTTCCGGTGAATTGCAGGCCGACAACGTAGTTCTGTCCGCCAGTCACACCGACGAGTTCGAGAGTGCCCGCAAAATTCGAAGGCAGAGCCATCATCTCGTCCGCAAAACGTGAGATCTGCGACCACGGCTCGATGGTTCCGTAGGCTCGATTGACTTCGTAGTTGAACTGATCGCGCGCGATCAGCGTGAACTGCCCCTCGACTGCCGAGTCGTTGGCCAGAGAGAAACCCAATCGGGTGCCGTCGCGCCTGTCGATCAGAAATTGGAATGACTTTCCCGGCGTTGCAGGCTGGATTGCAGCTTCGCCCAGCTTGTTCCCACTCGAGTCCGTCAGCGAAAACTGGAGCTGGGTGTCCACGCTCCCCGGGCACGACAGCTTCGCGTAACCCGTCTTCAACGGCGATTGCTCGCCGGTTCGAAGAATTTCCCACGGAAGAAATTGATCGAGTGTGATCTGGGTGACGGCCGGCGGGCTGGAGCCTGCGTCGAGGACATCTGCGGAATAGAAGTTGCCGTCCACGCCCGTGAACGGAGCAGCGGTGTTGCGCTGGGTAAGCGTACACTGCAGCGGGTTGCCCACGCTCGTTTTGGTAATCCTCAGCGTGGATCGATAACTGCTTCCACCGAGCCCTCCGTCAGCGAACAAAGGAAAAACGTAGACCGTCGGAGTTGGGGACGACTGTGCGTTGGCAGGTAAGATGCCCGCGCACAGCAGTAGCAGCAGCACGATGAAGAGACGCCACCACATGAAGCGCCTCCACTATTTATCTGTAGCGGCGGTCTATGACCGCCGACGGCACAACCATAGGAATCGGCGCCGACAGCCCGCCGCCAGGTTGTGGGTTCTCCACTTCAATCGAGTACGTTCCTGCGCATCGTATGGGTATCGTGGCGATGATCTGGGTCGAACTGTTCCTCACCGTCGACAGGGCCTTTCGGAAACCCAGAGAGTCGCAGGGCAGGTTTACCCACGCAACCGCACTCGGCGAGAAGTTCGCTCCCGTGACAACGACAGGCTGATTGAAAAAGGCGTTCGCCGGAGTATTGGGATTCCATGTCACATTGCCCGCATCCACCGAGGTGACCGTCGGCGCGGGGTTGATTACGAAGAGCGGCGCCGCGTTTGAAGGAGCAAGATTCGGTTCAGGATTGGCGACCGTAATCTGCAATACGCCAGGCATTGCAACGAAGCTCGGCGGAATGAAAGCAGTGAGTTTCGTAGATGAAATGTACTGAGTCACGACAGGCGTGCCGTTCACGAGGACTGTGGCCGTGTCCAGCAGGTTGTTCGGATTCTGACCGAAGCTCGCGCCGGTAATGGTCGCCTGTACGGGTTGGGCATTCAATGCAACCTGCGCCGCCAAAGAGCCTGGCGAAACCGAAGTCACGACAGGTATCGGATACAGAACGGGGAGTTGGAATGGCGCCGAATCCACAGAATTGGGGTTCTGCACGGTGATTGGAACAAAACCCGGCAGGGTCACGTCGGCGGGCAGCACTGTTCCAATTACCTGGTTCTGGTTGACGTATGTTGTGGGGCGTCCCTGGAAGTTGACGCGTACCTGGGTCGCCGGTGTAAAGCCGGAACCGTTGACCACAACCGTAAATGAGTTCGTGACGGTACCGCCGACGATCGGACTGAGCTGGCCGGTAACACTCGTGAGCGTCGGCGGCGAGGTGCCTACGATGAATGTTAGTGGAGCGGAATCGATGAAATCACCGGATGGACCCAGGTTGCGGACACGCACCTGAACCGTGCCTGTGGTTACAAGAAGGGACTGGTCGATCGACGCCGTCAAAAGAGTGGGATTGATAATGGTGGTCGGCACCTGCGACGCTCCAAACACAACAACGCTTCCGGTAGTGAATTGGTTGATGTTTCCAGTGAAGACATTCCCGGTGAAGGTCGTCGAGGGAGTGAAATTGCTGCCCTGAACGGTGATTTGAACCGGGCCGGTGCCCGATACGGATGTGGGATTGGCAGTGGAATTCACCAGCGCCGATGCCGGGTTGATGCTCACGAGCGTCGGCGTTGTCAGGCCGATTGAAAAATCATTGTTACGGCTGTTGCTGTTGGTGATTACGATCGTGCTTCCGCCCGGCGACACTGTATAGCCCACCGGCAGCGGCGTGAGGCTGTATCTTCCCGCCCGGAGGTCCCGGAACATGAATGTGCCCGCACCGTCAGTCGCAGTAGTTGCCTGGAGTGGACCGGTGAGTCCGAATGCGACGTTCGGCACACCGATGTTTCCTCCATTGACTCCGGTATTCGGATCCCGAACCGTTCCAACGACCGTGTAGCTGTCCTGCGGCGGCGGCGTGAAATTCTCAGAGGCGTACAAAGGCAGGCGCGGCGCAAGCGCCGAGTTATCCGAGCGGCCATCCAGCCCGGCGGCCGTGATCGGCGCGTCGGATCTGACCAGGATGAAACCGTTTCCCTGCGCTTCTGGAAAGATGTCGGCCAGGCTGCCGATCAGTTGTTGAGAATGCGGCACCACGATGGGAATGTTCGAAATGGTGGCTCCCTGGTCGAGTACAAACGAAAGCGTCACATGAGCGTCGCTGGTACCGCCGTTCTGGAACGCCAGCCCGGTGAAGAACTCACGGCCGGTTCCGCGCAGCTGGAACGCGAATGCGGTCTGGGCGCTGATGGGAAGCATGACCGCGAAGCCGGGCTCCGAGACATTTCCGGCCGCCACCGATGCGGCCACCGGTGAAGGTGCGACACCGCCGGCACCCGTCGCCTTCACCGAAATCGTTCCCGTCGAAAAACCCGTCGCGGTTGTTCCGAACATGGTGAGCATGTCCTGGCGGATCGAGCCGTAGGCCGGGAGAACGATCGATGCCGGATTGTTGGTTCCCGGCAGCGGCGTGCCATCAGCTCGAAGTGCCGTAACGGAGACGCTCTGCTGGGAGTTCGAAAGATTGTCCACCTGAACGATTGAAAAGTAGTCAGGACCTTGAACGAAGAACGGAACTACCGCTGACGTGGTGAACTCGCTCGCCGGGACCGCCGGGACGACGGCGAAATCCGAGCGGGGAACTGCTCCAGACGTCCCCGGCGCGAAACTACGAATTACGGCGTCCGCAGCCACCGGGCTGTTTGGGCGCAACAGGTTCGCCGTCACTACAAAGGCATAAGAAATATTGCTGGAAGAAGGAATGTTGATGGTCGTGCTGTGCAGTGGGTCCAGCGTTGCCGTTCGAACATCGGTGTGCGCGCCGCTGGACTGCATAAGGACAACTTTCACTTCCGCTTGATTGGGACCGGGGTTGAATACATTGACGTCGACAGAAGCACTGTCGCCGGGCGCGAATGGAATCAGGAGATCCGTCGAGAGTTCCGCAGGATAGATGAAGTCGAACGCTGTATTGCCCTCGAATTGGTCGGCTGACACGGTCAGCGGTTGAGGTCCGCTCACGACAACGCTTCCCGTGAACGTAGTCAGCGCGACCGTTGCCGGTGTGACCCGCGTTTGCGTGCCGGCGCCAAGCTCAACCGTAAGTGAATTCAGCTTGCCCGAGGAGTCATAGAACGCAATCGTTGCCGTAGTGGGTTGTGGATTGATATTCCCGATCGTTATGGAGTTATTCGTTGTGATTCCGGGAAAAATGTAAGAGAAGCCGCCCTGGGCCAGTATATTCAGCAGGGCAGAAATCAGCGTGACGCCGAATAGCCGAAACACAATTTTTTCCATTGCTCATTTTCCTAAATAGATAATCAGGCCGGCGGAAACGCGGAAGCTGTGCACGAGTCCGCCAACAGGTAAGACAGTGGCATTCGCCTGTGCTGAAGATTCGGGCAAACCAAAAGTCGGCACTTTCGTGAACACGGCATCTGCATCGGCCCGGAAACCGAGCTTTCTGGTAAGAGTTCTCTTTACGCCGCCACCCCCCATCGCCGCACCGCGAGAGCTTTCAAAGAAAGTATCGAAATTGCCTTGTAGGGGATCCTTGGCCGAGGCCTGCCCACCGGTGCTTGGCCGGTAGATCACAGCGCCGCCGCCGACGTTCACGAAGGGACGCCACTGCGAATCGGTTTTACCAAGCGGGTAGTAGAGCAGGTTCAAAGCGAAGTTGTGGACCACAAGCGGAACGGAAAAACTCGAAGCGGGCGCGGTGTTTCGATTGAAAGTGACTCCGGAGTACTGGTAGCCATAGAGGATTTCGGAGCCGATGCGATTCGACGTGAAGAAATTGATGCGTGCTTCGTACATCGTTCCGGAATTCAGCTGCATCTCTCCGTTAATCGGGATGGAGGATTGAGGTGGGCCGATTGTAAAAGTCTTTTTTGCGGAACTGGTTTCTCCAATGGACAGACTCAACTCGGCGCTCTTGATGCTCAGTCCCTGTGCCGGCGCGCCTTCTGTGAGAGTAAGAACAGCGAGGAATGTCATTAACAGGTGCCGTTTCATCACACACCTTTCGATTTGGAATGATGGTCGTCATGAAGATTTAATAAAGAACGAACAGCTCATATCGAAGGTGCTTTGACTGGTGAAGCTAATGGATGCTTGGTCTTCGACCTGTAAAAAGATGTAAAAGCCAATGAAAGGGAAATTGGACGAAACGCCGGGTTAAACACAAAGGCACGAAGGCACAAAGAATGGCCGCAAAACAAAAGTTCTTGATGCGGCCTTTCTTTGTGCCTTCGTGCCTTTGTGTTTAACCCGGCGTTTCGTCCAATTTTCAAACCTCCTTCTGAATTCGGCCACTACGATTTCACTGTTACAGACCACTGGAATGAGCAAGAATCGCAGGCCACAACAGGAGTCTCCGCGTGACCGATATAGTTGCCGAACAGCCAAGACTGCTCAAAGGGATTGTTGTCCAATGGATGTCAGGGGAACGCGTACGAGTGCTGCGAAACCTGATTCTCTTCGAGATCGCGTTCTTCTTTGCTTACCGGTATGGAATGAGCTTCTCCTCGAACTATCCATCTCCTCTCTGGTTTCCCGACTCAGTGATGCTGTGCGCCTTCCTTCTCACGCCCCGAAAGACATGGTGGATGTACATCGTTGCGACGCTCCCCATTCGCCTGTTCGTGTCCGTTCCTGACTTCCCGGTCTGGTTTTTGCTCGCCACATCTTTCAATGATTCCCTGAAAGGAGTGCTGGCCGCATGGCTTCTAAGGCGTGGCTCGGAGCAGAACGTGTGGTTCGACAGTCTTCGCGGCTTCGTCAAATACGGAATAATTGCCATCGGGCTTGCGCCGGCGCTCTCGGCTTTCGGCGGGGCGGCGGCGCGAGCGGCGATCGGCGCGGACTTCTCGATCGCCTGGAAACAGTGGTTCCTGGGGGATGCGCTGGCGAATCTGGTGCTGACCCCGGCCCTGTTTTGTTTGATGCGGGACTTTCGAAACATCCGCGACGCAAAGTGGACGAGGCATCTGGAGGCGCTGCTGATCACCGCGGGTGTCATCTTCGGCGCCTTCGTTTGGTTCGATCAGAACTTCGAGGGCGTCGACTATCCTGCACTCCTTCTTTATCTACCTGTTCCCTTCCTGCTCTGGGCCGCCGTCAGGTTCGGCCCTCTCGGAGCCTCCAGCGTCCTGTCTTTCATAAGCGTGCTGGCGATGTACGGCGCTTTGAACGGACGAAGACCCTTCTCCTCGGCTTCATCAGAGTCTATTGTTCTCTCGATTCAGGTTTTCCTGTTTGTTCCATCCATTCCGTTCCTCCTCTTATCCGTCCTGACACAGCAGCAGCGGAAAACGGATACAGCGCTGCGCGAAAGCGAACACCGTTTCAGGTCGCTCGTGGACACAGCTCCGGTCATGGTCTGGATGTCCGACACAGACGGCCTTTGTACATTTCTCAACCGGCAGTGGTTGGATTTCACCGGTGAACCGGAGGGGCAGCAACTGGGCGCCGGCTGGTCGTCATGTGTCCATTTCGAGGATCGCGAACGCTGCGTCCGGGATTATTACTCTGCATTTCACGCGAGAAACAGGTTCACACTGGAGTACCGCCTTCGACGGTACGACGGTGTGTACCGCTGGGTCCTGGTTACGGGAATTCCTCGATATGCCCCGGATGCTGACTTTCTTGGTTTCCTTGCAAGTGGCATTGACATCACTGATCGGCACGAAACGGAAGAAAAGCTACGGCGTATCCCGGGGCAATTGATCAGCGCGCAGGAAGCGGAGCGGAATCGTATCGGGCAGGAGCTTCACGACGATCTCGGACAGCGACTGGTCGCTCTGTCGATCGGAATCAGCCAGCTTGCCCAGCAGATGGATGGAAATGAAAAATTGGCGAAAGAGTGCGCCAATTTGCAACAGCAAGCCTCCGAAGTCATTATCGATATCGCCAACCTTTCGCGCCAGCTTCGACCAGTTACTCTGCAGAGGCTTGGCCTTCCCGCCGCTCTGCAGAGCTTGTGCGACAAATCGGCAAATCCCGGTGGCGTAGCCGTCGTCTTCTCTCAGTACGGCAAACTGAAAAAGGATGTCCCGTGGATCGCTGCGATTGCACTCTATCGAGTCGCACAGGAGGCGCTGCGAAACGCTCTCGCCCACAGCGGCACGGACCGAATCAGCATTGACCTGCACATTTCAAGAACCGGCCTGGCTGTATTGATTACAGACCGAGGCTGCGGCTTTGTGGTCGAACAAGCCTCGGCAGGATTGGGCTTGTCCGGTATGGCCGAACGCATGAAGAACATCGGCGGAACATTGAGAATCGATTCCAGTCCAGGCGCCGGCGTCACCGTGGCAGCATCCATGTCGATTCCCGAATGGGAAGCGACGTAGGTGGCAGCCTCGAATTAAGCGGGAGTTGACACAAAAAGATCTGACCAATGCTCAATTCCCAATTCTCAGCCGATTAATTCAGGGAATTCGGAGTCTGTCCCTCGAATTAATCGGCTGAGAATTGGGAATTGAGCATCGGTCAGATTTGTGCCTATGTGGTCTATTTCAAGTCCGGCGTCATCGTTAACTTCGAAAGGGCCAGCTTCACCCCGGCGCCTATTAAGAACATTCCGGCGATTCGCTCGGGAAGTGAAGAGAGTCTGCTGCCCGCAATCAGTTTTTTCCCGCGCTCAGCGGCCCAGCCGTAGCCCAGCAGTATTGGAAATTCGACGGTTATGGAAACAACGCCAAGCACGATGAACTGGCTGTACAGGTCCCCGCCGGGGGTGACGAACTGCGGAAGCAGCGCTGTGAAGAAGACGATGGATTTGGGATTGGCCAACTGCGTAATCAGCCCTTGAAAGAACAATCTCATGCCGTGATCCGATTCCGGTGCGGCGCCGCTCTCGCCTGACAAATGCCCGCTGAAGAAAAGCATCTTCACGCCCAGGTATGCGAGATACGCGGCACCAACCCAGGTGACGATCGTGAACACGCGCGCGGACGCCAGGAGTATTGCACCGAGACCGATCGCCGACAGCGCAAAATAAATCGCATTCGCCGTGAGAATGCCGATCGTACCCCTTACGCTTCGCGCCGCGCCGTACTTCATCCCTTGCGACACGACCAGCATCACTGCCGGACCTGGAGACAGCGAGAGAAAAAACTCGGTCAATGCGAAAACGAGCAGAACCCTTGCAGACATGGAGTAATTCGGGAACAGACGTATCGTAAAACACAAAGGCACGAAGGCACAAAGAAAGGCCGCATCGAGAACTTTTGTTTGCGGCCTTTCTTTGTGCCTTCGTGCCTTTGTGTTTTACGATACGTCTGTCCTGTGCTATTAAGACGCCATGAAAGCAGCAGCCGATCTCGTTCCCGTTCTCTTCCGCCACTACGTTCCCGCGAAGCCGCTTTCTGAATTTGTTGGACTCTTCTGGTATTGGCAGGGCCATGATGTGCCGTACTCCAAAGAACGGGTCCTGCCCATGGGGACTGTGGAACTCGTTATCCAGCTTGGAAGTCACAAAACTTCCGATTCCGGCATTTCCGGCGCAAGATCGGAGTCCCTTGTCATCGAAAGGACGTCTCAGGATCAACTCCTGGGCATTCATTTCAAGCCTGGCGGTGCTTTCCCGTTCCTGGGATTCCCTTTCGGGGACTTGCACAATATCGGCATCACCCTGGGCGATCTTTGGGGAGAAACAAGAGCCCGCCACCTGCTCTGCCTTCTCCACGAGGCAAGAACAATCGAAATGAAGTTTCAGGTTCTTGAAAATTGGCTGCTGCGCATTGCGGACCGGCCTTTGAAACATCACCCCGCGGTGTCCTTCGCAATAAGGGAGTTTCAAAACAATCCCGGGTTGCTCACGAGCGCCGACGTGGCGGAAACAGTCGGTTTCAGCCAGCGTCGTTTCATTGAGCTTTTTCGAAACGAAGTCGGGCTTACGCCAAAGCTCTTTTGCCGCGTCCAGCGATTTCAAGAGGTCCTCGGGATGATTCACAAGCGCGACACGGTGGACTGGCTCGATATCGCTCTCTCGCGCGGTTATTCCGACCAGTCGCATTTCATTCATGATTTCCGGGAGTTCAGCGGATTGAGTCCCACCGAGTATCTCGGGTTACGCACCGAGAACCTTGGCCACGTCCAGTTTCGGGACTGAGGTCAATTTTTTACAATACGGGCCACTCCGATTCCCTATATATTCTCGCGACATGATTAAGAAAATTCATTGGGGACGGATTGTGATTGCGGGGCTTCTGGTCGAAGTGGCCATCTTTGCAGTCTTCATTCCTGTCTTTGTATTCCTGGGCGAACAGCCCGGCATCTACATCGCGGTCGTGGCCTCTTTTGCGATGACTTTCCTGTTCGGTATGTGGGTGGGGCGAAGAATCGAGTCACGCTTCGTCCTGCACGGAATGCTGGTAGGAGTCGCTGCCACGCTCGTCTACATTGGTCTGTCTTTCGCGCAGCCTGAACCCTGGCAGTACATCGTTGCTCATGGCCTCAAGATACTGGGAGGCGCACTTGGAGCGTGTGCTGCCGAGAGGCGAAAAAGGTATGCGACAGTTCAACGGGAAACAACAAAACAGGAGGCGATTCCATGACAGCAAGAGCGATTCCAGAGGGTTACCACACCATCACGTCCTACTTCAGCGTGCGGGATGCATCCCGGCTGGTTGAATTCCTGAAACAGGCGTTCGATGCCGAAGAAGCCGAAATGCTCCGGATGCCGGACGGCACGATCATGCACGCTGCATTGCGAGTTGGCGATTCGATGGTCATGATTGGACAGGTCCCAAAGGATACGGAAGAAAACAAGCTGCTGCGCGCCATGCTCTATTTGTACGTCAACGACGTCGACGCCGTTTTTAAAAAGGCCGTTCAAGCCGGTGGAAAATCCATCATGGAACCCATCGACCAGTTTTATGGGGATCGGAGCGGTGCTGTGGAAGATTCGGCAGGAAATCAATGGTGGATCGCAACACACAAAGAAGACGTCTCAGAGGAAGAGATGCTCAACCGGGCTTCCCAGAGGAAGTAGCGTCGATGGCAACTGCGCTGAAAAAATGGGTTCAAGAAGCTGTGAAGCTTTTAATGGAATAAATGAAATCTGAGGACTTCCGGCGCATTGCGCTGGGGATGGAAACCGCGATCGAGAGCGCTCACATGGGTCATCCCGACTTCCGGGCCAACGGGAGGATCTTCGCCACCATCCATGCCGATCACAAGTGGGGAATGGTCAAGCTGACACCCGACCAGCAGCAGAAATTTGTGCGGGAAGATCCCGCGACATTCGTACCCGAGAATGGAGCATGGGGACGAGCAGGATGCACGAAAGTGCGGTTGGATTCAGTCGATGAAGACACGCTCGGAGAGGCGATGACACTCGCGTGGCGGAACAGCAGAACCAAACCGACTCCGCCATCGCGCAAACGGTGATCAAGAATGAAACCGCTGCGTGAGCGCAACGAGTGGAAGTTTTTCGGAATCCTGCCCAGGGCGGACCGCCGCCTCGCCGTTATCTGGTGGACGATCCTTATTTCCAGGGGCGTGCTGCCGGCCATGTTCGCCATCGCGATGGGCCTCGTCGTTCGGAGTGTCCAGAGTGGCGGCAGCCTCAGCGGTCCCCTGACCTTCGCCGGTGTCGTGTTCGTGTTGCTCCAGGTCCTCGCACCGATCCACCAGTCCGTTGGCGCCAACCTCGGAGACTGCATGGCGGCGTGGCTGTACGACCGGCTGACCGAGGCCTGCGTTCGTCCGCGAGGTATGGGCCACCTCGAGGATCCGAAGCTGACCAGCGATCTCACAGTCGCCCGGGACTTCGATCTCGGCATGACGGGGCCGCCGCTGTCGATCTCGATGGACTTCATCGCCGGTGGTCTGGTCGAGATGATCGGCGGCCTCACGTCAGCGATCGTGCTCGTGTGGTATCGGTGGTGGGCGCCTATTGTGCTTGGCGGCGCCTGGCTGGCGACGCACTGGCTGCTGCGCGAGAGCGCGATCTGGCGAGACCGCAATACGGACGAGGTGCGCGCGGCGCAACGCGACTCGGATTACGCGTACCGGCTTGCCGTCGATCCACCCGCCGCGAAGGAATTGCGGTTGTTTGGAATTGCGGGCTGGGTCATCGAGCGCTTTGTTGCCCGGCGAACCCGCCTGCACGAGCTGCAATATGAAGCTACGCGCCTGCGCGAGAAGTCCGTCGTCTCGAGCCTCGTGCTCGTCGCCGGCGCAAACGTGGCCGTGTTCTGGTCGCTCGCGAATGCGGCTTCGAATGGCAGCCTCGATCTGGGAGCGGCAGTCGCGTTTGCTCAGTGCGCGCTCGGCACGGCGATGATTGCATTCGGCGGGCTCAATTGGGCGCTCGACGGCGCGGCCGCTCCTGTTGCCGCGGTGCTGCGCCTCGACGATGCGATGAGCGCCGCAGGTTTCCTGAAGTCGGGCACGCGGCGCTCGGACGCCTTGCCCGGAACGTCGATCCACTTCCGCGACGTCACGTTTGCGTACCCAGGTGGTGGCGCAGCGCCCGTTCTCAAGAGGTTCGATCTCACGATTCCGGCCGGTTCGTCCCTTGCTATCGTCGGCAGGAATGGCGCCGGCAAGACCACGCTCGCCAAACTGCTGTGCCGGCTTTACGATCCGCAGTCCGGCGCGATTGAGGTCGACGGCGTCGATATTCGCGAGTTCGACCTGGAGAGCTGGCGGTCCCGGGTTACCGCCGTCTTTCAGGATTTCATCCGCTTCGAGTTATCGCTTCGCGACAATGTTGCGCCCCAGGGCGCGCCCGACGACAAAGTGCTCGGAGCGCTCGCCTCCGCCGGCGCCGGCGGACTGGCCGCTCTCGACACCGTGCTGGCGCGTGGCTACGAAGGCGGGACGGATCTATCCGGCGGGCAATGGCAGCGGGTCGCGTTGGCGCGGGCCCTGTGTGCCGTGCAGCTCGGAGCCGGCGTCGTGCTTCTCGACGAGCCGACAGCACAACTCGACGTACGCGGAGAGGCCGAGATTTTTGACCGCATTCTCGCCGCCACACGCCACTGCACGACGATTCTCATCTCGCACCGCTTCTCGACCGTCCGCCACGCCGATCGCATCTGCGTTCTGGAAGACGGAGCGGTCATCGAACTCGGCACACATGACGAACTCATGGCCCTTGGCGGCCGCTACCGGACGATGTTCGACCTGCAGGCCCAGCGCTTCAGCGCGACGGAGGACGAGGAGGGTAAGACATATGACGTCCTCGCCTAAGACGCATGGCAATGACCTGCCGCCCGGGCTGTCTTCGATGTGGCGTCTGTGCAAACTCGGCTATCGCCACGAGCCGCGGATGTTGCAGGCTTCGTTCCTGCTTTCTCTGCTGGCCGCGCTGCCGGACTCGCTCGTTGCCGTCTGGCTCAAGATCCTCGGCGACGGCGTGCTGCAGCAATCCCGCCCGCGTGTGTTCGCGGCGGCGGTGGGTCTTGGCGTTTCCGCCGCGGCCACATGGTTCCTGCGGACCGTCAGCACGCGCGTACAGCGGCGCTTTCGTGACAGGGTTACGATCGCGCTTGAGTCGCACGTCGCGAGGCTCCAGGCGTCGGCCGCGACGATCGAGCACCAGGAGCGGCCGGACTATCTCGATCGGCTCGCCATGTTGCGCAACCAGGTGTTCGTGCTCGACCACATGTACATGTCGTTGTTTTCGACGTGTTCGTGGATCCTGCGTCTCGGCGTCACGATCAGCCTGCTCGTCTCCATTCATCCCGCGCTGATCCTGCTTGCGGTCTTCGCGCTGCCGACCGTGTGGACATCGACGTGGCGGCCCACGGTCGAGCGCATCGCCTGGGAAAGCCGGGCGTCCGCAAACCGTCTGGCTCGCCATCTCTTCGTTACTGCCACGACCGCCGCTCCGGGCAAGGAAGTGCGCGTTACTGGCATCGGTCCGCGCCTGGTCAGGGGACGCCGCAGCGCGTGGGAATCGTGGTACGCGAGCGTGTCGAAGGCGAGGTGGGACTCGGCGATGTGGCATGCGCTCGCGTGGGCCGTTTTCGGAAGCGCCTACGTGGGCGCGGTCGTGTTCGTGGCGAGCGGCCTGCGGTCATCCGCCGGCGACGTGATGCTTGTGCTGGCCGCCGGCGCGCGCCTATCGGCATATATCGGCGCTACGGTCGGTGAGATCGGGTTCCTGCGTGGCTTCTGGATGGATGGGTCCAGGCGTCTTGCCTGGCTCGAGGACTACGTTGCTTCGTTGACGGCTGCGGCGGATCTGCCCGTGCCGGCCCGTCTGACCGAAGGCATACGTCTCGAGAACGTTTCCTTCGCCTATCCGGGAACCGAAAAACTCGTGCTCCAGGACGTCTCGCTCAAGCTGCCTGCCGGAGCGGTCGTCGCGATCGTCGGCGAAAACGGGGCAGGGAAGACAACACTCGTCAAGCTGCTCGGCAAGTTCTACGAGCCCTCATCAGGCGCAATCTACGTGGACGGCCGGCCGCTGGCGCGAATGCCCGCCGACGCCTGGCGCCGTCGTCTGGCCGGCGCGTTCCAGGACTTCTTCCGTTTCGAGCTCCGGGTTCTTCACAGCATAGGTCTGGGCGACGTGCCGCGCCTGGAGGATCGACCTGCGGTGACTGCGGCAATCAATCGCGCCGGGGCCGGCGATGTCGTCGCCCGTTTCGCGGCGGGTCTCGAGACTCAACTCGGTCCCACGTGGCCCGAAGGTGTCGAGGTTTCGTTCGGCCAGTGGCAGAAGATTGCGCTGGCGCGCGGCTTCATGCGCGATAACCCGCTGCTGCTCGTGCTCGACGAACCGACTGCAGCCCTCGACGCTGAGACCGAGCACGCACTGTTCGAGCGCTACGCGGCCGCCGCGCGAGGCGGCAACGCGGAGGGCCGCATTACGATTCTCGTCTCGCACCGGTTCGGCACGGTTCGCATGGCCGACCTCATCGTTGTGCTCGACGGCGCCCACGTCGTCGAAATGGGCTCGCACAGCGAACTCATCGCAAAGCGCGGCGCCTACTCCGAGCTGTACGGTATCCAGGCGGCTGCCTATCGGTAACTGAGAACGGATTAAACACAAAGACACACAAAATCTGACCAATGCTCAATTCCCGATTCTCAGCCGATGAGAATTGGGAATTGGGAAATGAGCATTGGTCAGATTTTGTGTGTCTTTGTGTTTAATCCCATGCTTTGTGGCATCAGACCTGCTAACGGGAACACATGGTTAAACTGGCGGCTGCCGAGGTCGCGATCGTTTTTGGTGGAGTCATTCTGTTCATCTGGCGAGTGCAATTCACGTTTCCGGATTTCGCCCTGTATCTCCTCGGGTTCCTTGTCCTGACGTTTTTCATTCATCGCGACACATTGCAGAATTTGGGCATCGGTTCACGGGGCCTGATCTCCGGTCTGAAGACTCTCGCAGCACCGACCGCGGCGGTGGCGGGCATTCTGTTATTTGCAGCCACCTTATCCGGTAAACTGGATATCAACTCCATGGCGGCGGATAAATGGTGGGGTCTCGGCCGCTATTTTGCCTGGTGTTTGTTTCAGGAGTTTGGACTTCAGTCCTTCTTCACCAACCGGCTATCCGCAATTTTCAAGCAGCCGAATCGCACCGCCTGGGCATCCGCCGTGGTATTCGGGTCGTTCCACATACCGAATCCTGTTTTGATTCCGGTCACACTGGCTGGAGGCTACCTGCTGACAAGAATCTTCATGAAGCATCGGAATCTTGTCCCGCTTGCGGTTGCGCAGGCCATTGTCGGCAGCCTGCTTTCAATGGCGCTTCCGCCAGGCTGGCATCATGGCCTGCGGGTCGGGCCGGGCTACTATCGCTAGATAATCATTGTTCGAGGGTTACTTCGAACCGGGCTACATTCGAGGAAATCTTCAACGTGTCGTCCACAACCCACACTTCATGAGTCCCGGGTGAGAGAAGCAGCGTGTCGATGTCGTGGGTAAACGCTCCGCGATCATCGGTGAGGATGGGGAGAACCGGAAACTCTGTCCCATCCGGCCGGCGAAGATGAGAGGTCACGTTGTTTTTGGGGGTGAATCCGGTGCCCTGCATGCCGACGTGTCCGTGGTGCTGAATCCGCGCGGTGGAAAGAGTCAATTTCGGAGTGTTCTGAGCACAGGACCCGGTGACGAAACAAAGCGATACGAAGAGGACGAGAAAAAAAGTTTTCCGTAAATTCATTTACATCTCGGACCGTAACAGCGACAAAATGAGCCGCGGATGACGGGAACCAGCCGCCAATAACGCCAATTACGCGAATGGGCGCATCAACGACTGTTATGCGCCCATTCGCGTAATTGGCGTTATTGGCGGCTGGTTCCCGTCATCCGCGGCTCAGGCTCCGTCTATGTCCAGCGATAGCCCTGATTGGTCAGGGGCAGCGAGCGAATTCGTATGCCTGTCGCGGCGAAGATCGCATTAGAGATCGCCGGCACTGCGGGCGGCAAGGAGGGTTCGCCCAGACCGGTTGGACTGAAATCGGTCTTGAGGAACTTCACCTCGATCGACGGCGGCGCCTGGGCCATACGAGTCGGCTGGTACTGGCCGAAATTATTCTGCACGACTCGGCCCCGGTCGATCGTGATTTCCCACGCCATCATGTGACTCATGGCCTCGATGAATCCTCCCTGGACGAGGTTGACGGACTCACTCGGGTTCACGATCTGACTTCCGATGTCGATCGCCGCCCAAGCCTTGTTGACTTTCAGCTTCTTGTCCGCAGTAACAGCGACTTGTACCACATAGGCGACATAGCCGGAATGCGCGAACTGGAATGCAGTGCCGAGGCCTGTACCTTTTGGAAGCTTTTCGCGGTTCTTCCAATCCGACATGTCTCTTACAGCTTCGAGCACCCCAATGGCGCGCTGGGCGTTGAACGGGGCGCCGAAAGAGTTCGGACTGGCAGGAGGAGCAGGCGCCAGTGGACTGGCCAGCAGATCCAATCGGTACTGCAGCGGATCCTTGCCTGCCGCGATCGCGATCTCATCGATGAACGACTGCATGACGAACGAAACACCGTTGGTGCTCGGCGCACGCAACGCTCCGGTCGGAATGCCGTACGGGGTGATCTGACCTTCGGACACCCAGAAGTTCGCCACGAATCCTCGGGGGAATTCATTGGCGGGAATGACCGAAGTGGTGCCGTGGCTTGCAACGTAGTCGCGGAACGC
>Ga0137394_10000097_pt1 | contig 60017 bp, 43 predicted proteins | sample czobulk116metaG_FD_108278 | JGI IMG/M metagenome (GOLD analysis project Ga0137394, IMG submission 108278) | Vadose zone soil microbial communities from Angelo Coast Range Reserve, California, USA - czobulk1.16 metaG | ecosystem: Environmental > Terrestrial > Soil > Vadose zone | place: USA... | reverse complement strand
GGTTCAACCGGAGCGCAGTTTGTAAGTATCGGTGCGCATACTGCCGGCGAGGCAGCCGGCGCCGGCACCGTTCTGACTGACTACACCAGCGTGATTGGAGGTGACTGCGATGCCAGCGGCAACGTCACCCTGGCGGCGGGCGATAACAAGACCTGCACCATTACCAATACACGCAAACCCAAGCTGACGGTCACCAAGACCGTGGTGCCATCGAACGATAGTGGGAAGTTCAACTTGAAGATCGACGGCACCACCTTCGCGACCGATGTCGGTGACACTGGTTCAACCGGAGCGCAGTTTGTAAGTATCGGTGCACATACTGCCAGTGAGGCAGCCGGCACCGGCACCGCTCTCAGTGACTACGTATCGGTCATCGGAGGCGACTGTGCAGCGAATGGCAGCGTAACATTGGCAGCTGGGGGCAATAAGACCTGTACCATCACTAACACCAAGAAGGGTATGGCGCAGGTAATCAAGACGTTCAATGGTGGCGCTCTTGGTGCCAACTCCTTTAACTTCCAAATCAGATCCGGCGCGTCAGCGGGCTCGGCCGGAACCATACTCGAAAGCGGTACGGCAAATTCGGGTAACAGTGGAACCATTAACTTTGCCACGAAACTGTTACCAGGAACGACCTACCAAATGTGCGAGCAGATGCAGCCGGGCTGGCTGACGACGCTGGGACCACCGCTTTATTCGGTGTTCAATCCAAGCGGCGACAACAGCGTGGTGTGCACTGACTTCACAGTGACTGCGGGTCAGACTAAGGTCTTTACCATTAACAACCAACCGCCACCGGGCGGAATGGGGCTTACGATCGGTTTCTGGAAGAACTGGTCAGCATGTGCCAAGTCGAACGGCGGACAGAAGCCTACCCTGGATAGAACGCTCCAGACGGGTACGCTCACCCTTGGGTCTCTGGTGTTGACTGACACCAATCCGAATCCCGACGTTGCCAGCGACTGTCAGCCGGTTGTGAATCTTCTTAACAAGATGACAATCAACGGCGGCAAGAAGGTGGCAAGCGACCCGATATTCAACATGGTCGCTCAGCTTGTTGCCGCTGATCTCAACGTCCTGGCGGGAGCGGGGCAGAGTACGAACTCCATGAACGCGAGGGCATGCGCTCACGCGCTTCTGGTTGCCATCAGCTTCAACGGCAACACATATAACAACCTGACGGCAGCACAGACGGCGCAGGCTAACTGCCTGGCTACACAACTCGACAGGTATAACAACAATCTGTCTGTGGGAACTTGTCCTGGCTGCCCGTAGCGTCTCTGAAGTTAACCGAGGCTCTCCCGAAGGGCCTGACTCCAAAAAGGGCTCGGCGAAAGCCGAGCCCGCTTTTTGTAAGAACGTTTTCTGCTACTGAGTAGATTGAAGACGACTGTCGTCTACTTTACTGCGAAGGTCACTACGCCACTGCCAGACACTCCGCCTGAGCTTGCCTGTGCTCGCACTTGATAAGTGCCCGCAGGGTCCTTCTTCCGATTAAAGACGTACGCAAAACTCGCGACTCCGTTTGCTCCGGTGGTGGCAGTGCTCGTCACAACTGAGCCGTTCGACCTGGTCATCGTGAACGTCACCGCTGCTCCAGACACAGGAGAACCGCCAGCCCTGACGGTCGCGTTGACGGCGGCAGTCTGGTTCCTCATGTATGACGTTTGACTCGGCACAACAGCTACCGCCAGCGCTGAGACAAGCGAATAAGTCGCAGAGCCGGATGATAAATTCGCAGGGCTCGAGCCGTTCGCAGCGCTCATGTTGATCCCATAAAACCCATCTGCCGCTCCAACTGCCGAGGTAACCTGCAGGTTTGTTGTGGCCGTCGACCCGGGGTCAACGGACAACACTGGTGAGCCGAAGCCAGCAAACCATCCACTGGGAACTACGGCTTGCCAATTAAAATTAGAGGCGGTGCAGCCAACGCCGTCGTTATTCTGGAGAGAGACGGTGAAGTTAGCCGTACTACCTGATGGAACCCAGGGGCTTTGTGATGGAGAAACAGTTAGCGTCGGATTTGCGCGCACACAAGGCTGAGGGGCTAACGTCACGGCCACCAGAGCTCCAGTTGCGTCTGCCGACAAAGTTGTAATCGTCACACCGGCGTCCGGGTCATTGAAGCTCTGGCCAGCGGTGAGAGCCGGGTCATACCACGAGGTGGTGGAAGGCGTCATGTCGAGCAGATAGTTCTCCTGGCCGCCCGATTCAGAGCCGGTATGGACCACGACACCACTCAGCACATTTGTGTTACCCGACAAGAAGTTGTCAAACCCGAAGGCGTAACGATGCTCGACGTAGTACCACGTTTTCATTCCCGTAACGGGATCTGTTGACTTCAAGATCTTCAAGCCCTTGGAAATCAAACCGGCCTGCTCGTAAGAATCCAACCAATAGGTACCACTGGAAGTTACGTTAGTAATCGGCGGCGAAATCGCTCCGTTGGCCCAGCCCAATCGCTCCTTCTGATAGAGATTGAAATGAGCGGTACCGCCTCCCATTATGTCCAGAGTATCTCCGTATTCGTTTGTAGTGCAGTTAGCGCCGACGCTGACTGCGCCGCAGTCGGATGACCTTGAGTGATATAACCCAAAGTTGTGACCAAGCTCGTGACCGACGATCCCCAACTCAAACCACTCATTGATCCAGGCCTCCGACGGAGTGCCGCCCACCGATCCGCGGCCCTGCCAACTGCACGCATTCTGCGGAAAGGCGTAGACGTAGTGATCATATGCGGATAGATTTGCACCCGCGGCGGCAGCTGCCTGTTGCGCATAGCTGGCAATCGCGGCCGTATCGCAGGCGGTGTAGCTCACGGGTATCGTGTACCAGCCAAACACATCGCCGGTAAGCCACGTTTGGCCATATGAAGCCTCGCGATAGAAGTCGCTGGTAGTACCGAACATAACAGTCTGCGCGTCCGCTTGAGTGAACGGCTGGGTCTGCTTGTCCTGAAAGTTAACCATAATAACCAGCACTCTGTGCTGGCCCATCGGATTACCCGAAACCGCTGGAGCGCCAGACGTCGGAGTCATGCTGCCGCCCGAATTCAGTTCCAAGGTCTCACCAACTTGAATTCCCCTAACGTCGACACGCATGCCGGTGCGAAGCGTTGTGGGCGGATTCCCGGGGAGATGAAGCGAAAGTTTCTTTCCGTTGGTGTGTAAAAAGTAGAGCAAACGACCGCTGGGATGGGCATCTTCGTATATCACTTCGAGCTCACCCTGAAGTCGAACCTCTTTAGCGGAGCCGTGATCGTTCAGGCCCTGCCCCCCCTGCGCATGTACGTTTTGTTTTATTGCGATTAGCGTCATTGCGGTCATAGCCAGAAGGACTACGACGCAGTTGAGCTTTAGAGCTCCATTGATTCTCTTCATTGTCTTCTCCGCACGGGTTTTCGCCCGAGATCAAGTGAGTCGGTTAATGGTCGGGGCGATGACCATGTCTTTGGTGAAAAGATTCACCGCAGACAGACGCGCGAGGACAAGAAGGTTCACACTGCGGAATGCAGGGGGCAGTAATTCCTTCCAAGGCCTGCCGGTAAGCCTAAACGGAGATTGATTTGCAGAGTTAAGGAGAAAGAAAGAGACGCGCAGGAAAACGCGAAGCTCTCGAGATCTTTCCCTCATTTCGGTAACCCAGCCAGGTCAAGTTGGTTTTGACCTCCGTTGGCTTTGCGGCCCCAGCTCACGCTGGGTGTGCCTTTGTCGCTTGAGTTCAATTATCAAGCCGGCAGCTCTCTTGTGTCGGAAACTGCCGGATATTTCAACCTTACCCGACGCACCCTGAGGTGGTCAAGAGTTTTCTAAGGCAGGGTAAGGGGGTCGGTTTGAAGGAGTGGCATGGCCGTTCCGCCGGTTGAACTTATGTTGTCACGGGTGCTGACTTGACCTTGGCCATTAAGTTTTTAAATGGTCACGGCACTGGCGCCAGTGCGATCTTGCTTGGCCAGGTTTTGCGAAACGAGCCTCAGCCTGATGGAGATCATGGCCTCGCGTTGGCGATCAAGGAGCATCATTTTCTCTAGGGCCGAAAAAGCACCTTATCGATCTTCTTTTGGAAAACCCCGATGATGTGTGAACTGGCTAAGGAAAATTTGAAGAAGTATGGTGCCGAAGGGGGGCAACGACCTCAGACGATCTCCTGAACTATTCACATTCAGGAGTCTCCTACAACCAACTACGGTGGCGCAATTTGCGAGTCTTCTCGCTCGTGCTCGTAATTCTCTTTAGTCTCTCTGGTGCTCGCCAATAGTAGACACCAAACAGACACCAAGAACATCTTTGATTATTTCTCTCGATGTCGAATTGGTACGTCGGCCGCGACCGCCAGATAATATACTTCCATTTGATCGATCAATCTTTCGGTCCGAACCTACGGCAGGCTTAAGATCGAACCAGGTCACGCAGCCGCGCGCATTGATCGAGCAAGTTCCGTCAGATAATGGTCAATGGCAACTTCGACGGCTCCCCCCAATCCTGCACCTGTGGGTTGTCCTGGTTCTATGGACCAGTTCGACAACCGTCCGGCCATCGTCTGAGCTACTGCTTCCTCGAGTGACTTCCGGATAAACATCCAGCCATGGACGATTCGTCCACTTATCACTACTCGGGACACTCCCAGACCGGTAATCACATTGCTGATGCCGATCCCGAGATTTTCACCGATTCGCGCCAGGGTGGTCTGCGCTCGCAATTCTCCTTCACCGGCACGCGCAACTATCTCGATAAATCGTGGGGGCGTTCTGCCTCGGGCGGACGCCCCCGAGCCCAAATAGATTGAGGCGGCACCAGCGGCTGAGGCATAGACTTCCCAACAACCGCGATTCCCGCAGGCGCACGGATCGCCGCCGGCGACAATTGTCATGTGACCGAACTCGCCGAGCAAACCGCGATCGGTTCCGCTTCCTCGATAGACCTCACCGCCCAATACCAACCCGACGCCGATACCGGTACCCGCCCGGACCAGGATGAAATTGTCTTGCGTCCCAGGCGTGCGGGCGCGCAAACGCCGCCGCGCTTCATAGATCGCCGCGGCGGTCGCGTCGTTTTCAACAATGACCGGCACTCCTTTCCTGGAGTTATCAGAGCCTGCCTCATTTTCGATCAACGCATCGGCGACCGGGACATTACGCCAGCCAAGATGCGGAGCAAAAAGCAGCTTTCTTCGTCCGGCATCGGTGGGGCCGGGGACGCTTACGCCGATTGAGACCAGCGAAAGCTCTGGCAATGCAGTTCGCAGCTGCCCCACCACGGATCTTATTTGGGTCATTGCCTTGTTTGAATCAGCAGGCGTGTCGAACGATTTTTCATCGAGCATTCGCCCATCGGTTGCCGCAGCGCCTACCTGCGTCCGGCGTACGCCAATGTTGACGCCGATAAGAAACGAGCGGTCGCCGCGTAGCGTGAGACCGATTGGCGGCCGGCCGCGCCGGTGTAGCGGCGCCTCTTCCGGTGCTGCTTCGCACAAAACGCCCGAAGCAATCAAGGGCGAAACAATCCCAGATACCGTGCTACGGTTAACTTCCAGTCGCCGGGCCAGATCAACGCGGGAAATGGGTTGCGCGGCCCGGACAATCCGCAACACGGTGCGCACGGTATCACCTGAGAGATGGGATGAAGCCTGAGACAAGTCTCTGCGGCCCGTTGCGGGACGCAAGGCAAGTTCGCCCTTAACGATCGCTTGATCGCTTGAGTAACCGACCACCTCGCCGGAATCACATCGAGTGAGCGACAACCTGGTCCGGCATTTTTGTTGAGCCTGCAAACGGCCTGCTTCGCCGGGAACGAAACCCAGCTGAGCAATCGCGCTCTCGACGCGCGCGCGCGTATCTGCTTTGACGCTCCGGGATTTGTTCACCACGCGGGAAGCAGTCATGGTCGAAACACCTGCGCGGCGCGCAACGTCACGTAAAGTCGTCATGAAATCTAATCCTCCTGGCACTACTCCTTTAAATCCGCTTTGAAACATGCAACTGATAAGCCAGCTCTCGCCGTCGGCAACCGACTACCTGGAAAACCCGGCTTCAAGAAAAGCAGATTCGTTTTATGCGCCAACTAGAACCTGGAACTTAGGGTACGAGACGATCATACACGCACAGTGTTACAACCGGATGAATTCGTGCTGCTTGAGATCATTTGATTTCGTCCCCGCGCAACGTTTGTGTCGATCTGGAAAAGATATAGTGACGAATTTGTAGGCTGCAAGAAACAGAGAGGCGGGATTCGTGAGTGATTGCGCGATAGAGTTCTACGATTGCTCGATCGTCCGGCGGCCCTTCATTCGCTGCCCATAAAGTTCGGTAGCTTCGCGTTGGCGCGTACGATCGCAAAGCGAATGTTTTTGACTTGCCGCCGTTCGTGTCGCAGAACACAATTCGTCGCGGCCCGCCGGACAGCGCTGCGCGCAGCGTCTCGAGCGCGTAAAGCGGATCGTTTCGGTAGCCGTCAAAGAAGTGCTCAGCATCGTAAATCACAAACGACACGCGGGCTGACAGATAACTAATCGTGTCCGCGATAATCTCGAGGTTCTCTTCGCAGCCGACTCGCAGGGCGTCGGTGACGTGTAGCCGCCACGATTTACCAAAGACGCTGACGACCGGGGTCTCGGCTTTCAGCAAGGCCTGTATGCTCGGGTTTTTATCGCAGGTAATCTGCTTGGAAGGGTAGCGCCAAAACTTGCGATTTGCGCCTGGCTCAAGTGAAGCGTGCGCGCCTGTTCGAAGAATGAAATGTCGCGCGGATTTGAACCGGGCCAACCGCCCTCGATGAAATCTACGCCGAGCGCATCGAGGTGCTCGGCCACGCGGCATTTCTCCGCGACGGAAGAGTTCACGCCCTCGCCCTGCGCGCCGTCGCGCAAAGTCGTGTCGTAGATTTCGATTCGCTCAATCATCGCTTCTTTGGTTATCGGTCACCGCGCCGACACTACTACTGGAAACCAGCGCCGCGTACTTTGCCAACACACCGCGACAGTAGCGCGAGGGCGGCGGTAGCCACGCGGCGCGGCGACGTGCCAACTCAGCTTCCGCGACGTTCAACTGGAGCAACCGCGCCTCGGCGTCGATCGTGATCGAGTCTCCTTCCTTAACCAGCGCAATCGTTCCCCCCACGGCGGCTTCCGGTGCGACGTGTCCTACGACCATGCCATACGTCCCGCCCGAAAAACGACCATCGGTGATTAGCGCGACTGAGTCGCCCAGGCCGGCGCCGATGATCGCGGAAGTCGGCGCCAGCATTTCGCGCATGCCGGGACCACCCTTGGGGCCTTCGTAGCGAATCACCAGCAACTCGCCGGCTCTTATCCGGCCACTGAGAATTGCTTGCTGGCAACCCTCTTCCGACTCGAACACGCGGGCGGGCCCGGTGATTTTCGGATTCTTCACGCCGGTGATTTTTGCCACGGCGCCTTCGGTCGCGAGATTCCCTTGCAGGATGACGAGATGCCCTTGCGGATAAAGTGGATCATCCCAATGGCGAATCACGTCCTGCTCCGAATGCGGTTCGTTGGGCACGGCTTTCAGCGCGTCCCCAATACTTTCTCCGGTAATTGTGAGTGCGTCACCATGTAGCCGGTCATGGACCAGCAACATCTTCATCACCTGCGGAATGCCGCCGGCGCGATGCAAGTCCGTCGCGACATAACGGCCCGAAGGTCTTAGATCGCAGAGCACCGGAGTGCGAGCACGAATCACTTCGAAATCATCGATGGACAACCGCACCTCGGCGGCGTGCGCGATCGCCAGCAGATGCAGCACCGCATTCGTCGAACCGCCGACCGCCATCACCACCGCGATCGCATTTTCAAAAGCCTGGCGGGTGAGAATATCGCGCGGTAGAATTTGTTTGCGAATAGCTTTGGCTAACACGGCGGCGCTGCGGGCCGCGTTCTCAGTCGCCTCTTTGTCTTCGGCGGCCACCGTTGACGAGTAAGGCAAACTCAGTCCCATAGCCTCAATCGCCGCGGACATGGTATTCGCCGTGAACATGCCGCCGCAGGAACCGGCGCCGGGGCATGCGCGGCGCTCCACCTCCAACAGATCGTCGGCGCTGATCCGGTTCGCGCAGAATTGGCCCACGGCCTCAAAGGCGCTGACTATGGTCAAGTCGTTGCCCTGGTAATGGCCGGGCTTGATCGTGCCGCCGTAAACAAAGATCGCAGGAATGTTTAGCCGGGCAATACCGATCATCGCGCCCGGCATATTCTTATCGCAACCGCCGATCGCGATCAGGCCGTCGACACTCGCTGCCTGACAAACCGTTTCAATTGAATCGGCAATCACTTCACGCGACACCAGGCTGTACTTCATTCCTTCGGTGCCCATCGAGATGCCGTCGCTCACGGTAATTGTGCCAAAGCTTTGCGGCATGGTGCCCGCTTCACGCAAAACACTCATCGCGCGTTCAGTCAGCCGATTCAGGTGCATGTTGCAGGGCGTGATCGTGCTGTAGCCGTTGGCCACGCCGACGATGGGCTTGTCGAAGTCCGCGTCACCAAAGCCCGTCGCTCGCAGCATCGAACGGTTCGGGGTGCGCTCGACGCCGCGAGTGATAGTGTGGCTGCGATGATTGTTCATAAACGATCTACGAGCTCCGCGGAACTGGTTTCGTATCGTACCGCAGGGCACTTGCCCGACTGTAAGGGAGGGCTCATTGTGGCAACCTGAAGAATCTGAGCCCTCCCTTACGGTCGGGCTAATGCCCCGTTGGTCGAGCAACTACTGGCAATTACTGGAAAATTCTGGACATCAACGTCAATTCTTCGCTTTATCAACCAGCCGCCCCTCGGCCAGCCAAGGCATCATTTCGCGCAGACGTGCGCCGACACGCTCGATTTGATGCGCTTTAGTTTGCGCCTCCAACTCCTTGAACCGTGGACGCCCACGTTTGTTTTCTTTCATCCATTCATTCGCGAATGCGCCCGATTGAACCTCTGCCAACAGGGCTTTCATCCGACGCTTCGTCTCGTCGTTGACTACCGCAGGCCCGCGCGTCATGTCACCGTACTGGGCCGTGTTGGAAACTGAATAGCGCATTTCCGAAATCCCGCCTTCGTAAATCAAATCAACGATCAGTTTCATTTCGTGAAGGCACTCGAAGTAGGCCATCTCGGGCGCGTAACCGGCTTCGACCAGAGTTTCAAACCCGGCCTTGATTAATGCTGTCAACCCGCCACACAGTACTGCCTGCTCGCCGAATAGATCTGTTTCCGTCTCTTCGCGAAAGTTGGTTTCGATCACGCCGGCCCGGCCGCCGCCGATCGCGGAAGCGTAAGCCAAGCCAATCTCACGCGTGTCGCCGGTGGGATCCTGTTGGACCGCGAGCAGGCAAGGCACGCCGGCGCCGCGTTTGTATTCGTGACGCACCAGATGGCCCGGCCCCTTGGGCGCCACCATAAACACGTTGACGTCGGCGGGCGGCTTGATAAAACCGTAGTGCACGGAGAAGCCGTGTGAGAACCCGAGATACTTTCCGGGGGTCATCGATTCGGCGACATCGCGCGCATACACTTCGGGCGCCAGTTCATCGGGGACCAGCATCATCACGACGTCGGCTTCAGCCGCAGCCTGCGCCACAGGCAGGACACGCAGGCCCGACTGTTCCGCCTTCGCCACCGAGGGACTCTCCGGGCGAAGGCCGACCGTCACCTCGCAACCCGATTCGCGCAGGTTATTCGATTGCGCGAAGCCCTGGCTGCCGTACCCGATGACGGCAAGTTTCTTTCCCCGCAACGCGTCCTGATTACAGTCTTTGTCGTAATAGATTTTCATTGATTCGATCCTCAAAAGTGATTCCAAAACTCCCTGATCGGGTTCTGAACAAGTTCGCTACAGAGACGCAGAGATGCGGAGAAAGCGAACGGGCAACCGACTCAAATGTATCCGAACTGCATATCTTCCTCTGTGACTTTGTGATTTGATTCTGTGGCTATTTCGCATTTTCAACAGGCACTACACCAACAAACGTCCAATTGCGATGCGACCGCCGCGGGTAATCTCGTGAATACCGACTGGTCGCAAGAGCTCGATAAAGGCTTCGACCTTTTCCTTACTCCCCGAAGTCTCGACAATCATCTGAGTGTGCGAAATGTCGACGACTTTGGCACGGAACACGTCTACCAAACTCAGAACTTCTTGTCGTTGCTTTCCGGGCTCAGCATTTACGGTAATCAAAGCCAGGTCACGCTCGATGTGTGGGCTGGTGGTTACATCCAGCACTTCGCGAACGCGCGCCAGGCGTTCGCACTGTTTGACGATCTGCTCGATCGTGCGATCGTCGCCGCTGGTCACAATCGTGACCCGCGCCCACTCGGGATCGAGCGTAGCGCCGACCGAAATCGTTTCAATATTGAAACCACGCGCGCTGAACAGACCGACGATGCGGGAGAGTTCGCCCGGCTGATCTGCAACGACGATGGAAAGAGTGTGATTCATTTTCGGATTTCGGAGTTCGACTTGCGGATTGCGAATTTGTGCTTCTGCTGACTCGCCTCTTAAATTCGCGACTCGCAATTCCTAAACTCCTTCACTCTGAAAAATCATGTCACGCGAGCTGGCGCCGGCGGGAACGATGGGGAACACATTCTCCTCCCTTGCCACCACGATCTCGATCACCGCGACTCCCTTGTGCGAGAGACCGGCTTCCAGCACCGCAGGCAATTCGTCCGGCAGAGTTGCGCGCACTCCAAACGCGCCATACGCTTCCGCCAGCTTGACGAAGTCAGGCGCCACGGACATATCCACTTCCGAATAAGCCCGGTCATAGAACATCTCCTGCCACTGCCGCACCATCCCCAGGTATCCGTTATTCATAATGACTATCTTCACCGGGAGATCGTATTGAACGGCGGTGGCCAGTTCCTGATTAGTCATTTGAAAACCACCATCGCCGACCACTGCGACGACGAGCTGATCGCGAAACGCCAATTGCGCCCCGATCGCCGCAGGCACGCCAAAGCCCATCGCCCCCAGCCCGCCACTGGTGATCCATTGGCGCGCGCGTTTGAACGGATAGAATTGCGCGGCCCACATTTGGTGTTGCCCCACGTCGGTCACAATGATCGCTTCCCCATTCGCCAGGCGGTGCAATTCGCGAATGACGTGCTGAGGTTTGATATGGTCAAGTGATCCAGTGAATTGCATCGGCTGCTCGCGCTGCCACGACCGCAGTTGCTCCCACCATCGATTGCGCCGTTGAATGCTCTGCCTAATACCTTCCGGGCCGGTTGACTCCACTTGCGCGCGCAAAGCAGTGAGCGCCTCACGTGCATCCGCAATCATTGACAGATCGGGCACCCGATTCTTTCCGACATTCGCCGGATCGATGTCGATATGAATCACCTTCGCATGCGGAGCGAACGTCGCCAGTTTTCCGGTAACGCGGTCATCAAAGCGCACGCCAACTGCGACCAGGAGATCACTATCGGCGACTGCCATATTCGCGGCATAAGTCCCGTGCATGCCGAGCATTCCCAAACTGAGCGCGTGCGAGGAAGGAAAACCGCCGAGGCCCATCAATGTGGGCGTGACGGGAAGTTGTAACTGCTCCGCGAAATCCAGCAGTTCCGCACATGCGCCAGAGCTAACAATACCCCCGCCGACATAAAGCACCGGCCGCTGCGCCTTGAGAATTGCGGCAGCTGCTCGCTCGACATCTAAGACATCGGGCGCCGATGTTCTCTCAATGCACGGAAAACTGATCTTTTCCAGTCGCGAGTAACGTGTTTGATCGGCGGAGACGTCCTTCGGTATGTCGATTACGACTGGTCCAGGCCGTCCCGTCCGGGCCAGATGAAACGCTTCATGAACGATTGCACCTAAATCGCGCACGTCGCGCACGAGATAATTGTGCTTAACGCAAGGCCTCGTGATCCCCACCGTATCCACTTCCTGAAAAGCGTCTGTACCTATCAGAGGCAGCGGCACTTGCCCGGTGATGACTACGATTGGAGTTGAATCCAGATAAGCATTCGCGATCCCGGTGATCGCGTTGGTAGCGCCTGGTCCAGAGGTCACCAGGGCAACGCCAACGCGGCCCGACGCGCGCGCATAACCCTCGGCCATATGCACCGCGCCCTGTTCGTGGCGTACCAGGTAATGCGTGATCCGATCGCGCTTGCGCCACAGTTCGTCATAAATGTGGAGGACCGCGCCGCCCGGATAGCCGAAGATCGAATCGATGCCCTCGTGAAGGAGACCTTCGACCAGGATCTCCGCGCCGCGCGGAAAACGTTGGTCTTCCGTTTCGGTCGGTAGCCGGGGCCGTTTCACAGTTTGTGGTCTTGCGCTCATGCTCTCTAGTACTTTCAAGCCGCCCTGTGATCGTCGGAGTGGCGAGTGTCAGGACTGCAACTAAACAAACAAGCCCAATTGAAGTTGGTACTCTGAACACCGTTTATCTAAGCACTGTTTCTCCCATCAAGTACTTGTCGACTCCTCTTGCCGCGCGGCGTCCATCGGCGATGGCCCAAACGACCAGCGACTGTCCGCGAGTCATGTCACCTGCGGCGAACACTTTAGGCGCGCTCGTCATTACATCGTCGTCGACGGCCACATTGCCGCGATCGTTGATTACTACTCCAAGCTGATCCAACAGCCCTTTTGTTTCGGGTCCCAGAAAACCAAGGGCAAGCAGAACCATCTGTGCCGGCCATTCTCTGCGGCTTCCCGGAATTTCATGCGGGCCTCCCCGCCCATTCTTCGGTGCCGCCAAATGGACCTCGACCGTTTCCACTGCGCGCAAACGTCCCCCTTCGTCACCAATGAAGCGCTTACTCAGGATTGAGTAGACGCGGGGATCGCGGCCGAATCGAGCCGCGGCTTCTTCGTGCCCGTAATCCAGCCGAAAGATTTTGGGCCACTGTGGCCAGGGATTATCCGGGGCGCGCTGGTCCGGTGGTTGGGGTAAGATCTCAAACTGGATCAGACTGCGGCAGCCCTGACGCAGGGCCGTGCCGACACAGTCGGTGCCGGTATCGCCGCCGCCAATAACGATTACGTCCTTATCTTTCGCGGACAGGTAACGGCCGTCTTCGTGTTTGCTGTCCAGGAGACTCTTTGTATTGGCGTGAAGAAACTCCATGGCGAAATGCACGCCGCGAAGATTTCTTCCTTCCAAGCGCAGGTCGCGCGGTTTGGTTGCGCCGACGCAAAGCACAATCGCGTCGAACTCGTCAGTAATCCTGTCCGCGCCATAGTCAACTCCGACATTTGCTCCATTGACAAAATTAATGCCCTCCGCCGCCATCAGATCGAGCCGTCTTTGCACCACGCTCTTGTCCAACTTCATGTTAGGAATGCCGTACATCAAGAGACCACCGGCTCGATCTGCGCGCTCAAAGATCGTCACCAGGTGTCCCGCCTGATTGAGTTGACTTGCGCAAGCCAGGCCAGCCGGGCCAGAGCCTATAATCGCCACTGTCTTGCCCGTACGCGCAACGGGCGGCTTTGGCACGACCCATCCCGCTTCAAAGCCCCTGTCGATAATCGCCTGCTCGATGCTCTTAATTGTTACGGGAGCATCGTTGATGCCGAGTACGCACGATCCCTCACAAGGCGCCGGACAAACACGACCGGTAAATTCCGGAAAATTGTTCGTCTGGAGCAGGCGGTCCAGCGCTTCACGCCATTGACCACGATAGACAAGGTCATTCCACTCAGGAATCAGGTTATCGATCGGACAGCCTGACGCAGAGCCATTAATGATTTGCCCCGTATGGCAGAACGGCACTCCACAATCCATGCAGCGCGCCCCCTGTTCGCGCAAATGACCCTCGGGCATCTGCTCATGAAACTCTTGCCAATCAAACACGCGTTCACCCGGCGGCCGTGCGACCGGAACCGTGCGGATGTGATCCATGAAACCGGTTTTAGTCATTGCCAATCGGTGCCGACAAAATCTTTCTCTTCTCCCTCTCTCAGGGGGAGAAGGGAGCACACCCTATCTCCCACCAACTCGCGCCAGGTCATGCGAGTTCGATTCGAATGCAGCCATCACGGCTTCGTGGTAAGTCATCCCGTCGCGCTGTCCTCGGCTCTGCGCCTCGAGCACCCGGCGATAGTCATTAGGGATGACACGCACGAATTTGGGCAGCCACTCATTCCACGAAACCAGGACCTCAGTCGCACGCACGCTGCGCGTGAGTTCGACGTGGCGAAAAATCATGTCCTTGACTGCTTCCATTTCTACTTCGTCGTCCAGACTTGTAAGCTCGACCATCTCGGTATTGCACCGCCGAGAAAACTCGCCGTCTATGTCGAGCACGTACGCGAGTCCGCCTGACATGCCCGCCGCAAAGTTACGGCCGGTTGTCCCGAGCACAACGACTCGTCCTCCAGTCATGTATTCACAGCCGTGATCGCCAATTCCTTCAACCACGACAAAGGCGCCGCTGTTGCGCACGCAAAACCGTTCGCCAGCAATTCCACAGATGTACCCCTCGCCACTGGTGGCGCCATAGAACGCAACGTTACCAATGATCACATTCTCTGAGGCGTTGAAAGTCGCCGAGCGCGGCGGGTAGACAATGATCTTTCCACCCGACAAACCTTTGCCGACGTAATCGTTCGCGTCGCCTTCCAGACTAAGCGTCATTCCGCGGGGCACGAACGCTCCGAAACTCTGACCGGCCGAGCCCGTGAAGTGCAGCCGTATCGTGTCCTCGGGCAATCCTTCGGGGCCGTAAAGTCGCGTGACTTCGCTGCCCACCATCGTGCCGACCGCGCGATTGACGTTTCGAATCGGCAGCCCAACCTCAACCTGTTCTTTCTTCTCCAGAGCAGCCCGGCAGAGTTCGATTAAGGTAATAAAATCGAGCGACAGTTCCAGTTCGTGGTCCTGTTCGACTCGACCATATCGGCCTACGGATTCGGGCACGTTTGGTTGAGAAAGAATTTGGGAGAAGTCGAGCCCGTGCGTCTTCCATTGATCGATTGTGGTCCGTTTTTCAATCAGCTCGGTGCGGCCCACCATTTCATTGATGGTGCGAAATCCAAGCTCGGCCATCAGCTCGCGCACTTCCAGCGCGACAAAGCGCATGAAGTTCACCACGTGCGCCGGATCACCAGCGAACTTGGCTCGCAGTTTTGGATCCTGAGTGGCGACGCCGACCGGGCACGTGTTCAAGTGACAAACGCGCATCATCACGCAACCCAGACTCACCAATGGTGCGGTTGCAAAACCAAATTCTTCTGCGCCCAACAGCGCAGCCATCACAACGTCGCGCCCAGTCTTAAGCTGGCCGTCGGTTTCCAAAATGACGCGGCTGCGAAGATCGTTGAGCACCAGAGTCTGGTGAGTTTCAGCAAGACCGAGTTCCCACGGCACGCCCGCGTGCTTGATGCCGGTGAGGGGCGCGGCCCCGGTGCCACCGTCATGGCCACTTATCAGGATGACATCGGCGCCCGCTTTGGCGACGCCGGCCGCGACGGTGCCGACGCCGACTTCGGCAACCAGCTTGACGCTGATGCGTGCCCGCCGGTTCGCGCATTTCAAGTCATAGATCAGCTGCTTGAGGTCTTCGATCGAATAGATGTCATGGTGCGGAGGCGGCGAGATGAGACCAACGCCGGGAGTCGAATGTCGCACGCGCGCAATTTCCGGATAGACTTTGTGGCCGGGAAGTTGGCCGCCTTCCCCGGGCTTTGCCCCTTGCGAGATCTTTATTTGCAGCTCCTGGGCGTTGACCAGATAGTTGCTGGTAACACCAAAGCGACCAGAGGCGACTTGCTTGATCGCGCTGTTTCGCGAATCGCCGTTGGCTTCGATGAAATAGCGCCCGGGATCTTCACCGCCCTCGCCGGTGTTGCTCTTGCCGCCGAGACGGTTCATGGCGATAGCCAACGTCTCGTGTGCCTCTTTGCTAATCGAACCGTAGGACATCGCACCAGTCTTGAAGCGTTTGACGATTTGATCGACTGGCTCAACTTCATCGATAGGGATTGGTTTGCGCTCAGACTTAAGCTCCATCAAACCGCGCAGCGTGCACAGACGCCGCGACTGATCGTCGATCAGCTTGCTGAATTCTTTGAAGACTTCATAGCTGCCCGATCGACAAGCATGTTGGAGTTTGTGAATCGTCGCGGGATTGAACAAGTGCAGTTCGCCTTTGCGGCGATAGCTGTATTGACCTCCGCCATCGAGCGTTTGTGCTTCGGCATGGCGATCCGGAAAGGCCAGCTTCTGTCTCATCCTCACTTCTTCGGCAATTGCATCAAGGCCGATGCCACCAATGCGAGACGGCGTCCAGGTGAAGTAGCGATCGACAAAATCCTGATCGAGGCCGATCGCCTCGAACACTTGGGCGCCGCAATAGCTCTGAACAGTCGAAATGCCCATCTTGGAAATAACTTTCACCACGCCTTTGTTAATGGCCTTGATGTAATTCGCCACTGCTTGGTCGGGTTCCGCGCCATCGAGCGTCCCCTGATTGATCAAATCGTGAATACTTTCGAAGGCGAGATAAGGATTGATTGCCGCCGCCCCGTATCCGAGCAACAAAGCGACGTGATGCACCTCGCGGGGCTCGCCGCTCTCGATCACAAAGCCGACCTGCGTTCGCGTCCCTTCACGGATCAGGTGATGATGAATGGCGGACACAGCGAGCAGCGCCGGAATCGGAGCCTGGTCCCGCGTGACTCCACGGTCGGAAAGAACCAGGATGCCGTAGCCCGACGAGATTGCTTTGCTCGCCCGGCGGCAAAGGTGGTCCAGTGAGTTCTCCAGTCCCCGCCTACCTTCCGCCGCCGGAAACAACATTGAAAGGGTGATCGACTTAAATCCTGAAAAGCCCACCGCCCCAAGTTGTTTCAACTTTTCCAGCTCTTCATTAGTCAGAATGGGCGAACTCAGTTTGATCTGTCTTGCACACTCGGGCGTCGGCTCGAGCATATTAGCTTCGGGGCCGACGGTGGTGTCGGTCGACATAATCAGCTCCTCGCGAATCGCATCGACCGGCGGATTGGTAACCTGCGCGAAGAGTTGTTTGAAATAGTTATAAAGCAGCTGTGGCCGCTCAGAGAGCACAGCCAGCGGCGTGTCCGTGCCCATCGAACCGATGGCCTCGTTCCCATCGAGGGCCATCGGCGTCAGCAACAACCTGAGATCCTCGCCGGTGTAGCCGAATGCCTGCTGTCGAGTGAGCAGCGAGGAACGATCTAAATCCGCAATTATCTCTGGCGCTGGGATACTCTCGAGGGTAATCAGGTTATCCTTGAGCCATTGACCGTACGGATGCTCGTTCGCGAGTTGCTGTTTCAGTTCCTCATCCTCGACGATTCTGCCCTGCTGGGTATCGACCAGAAGCATTCGGCCTGGCTGTAATCTTCCCTTCCGCAAAATGCGTTCTGGCGGAATATCCAGGACGCCGACCTCGGAAGCCATCACTACCAGCCCGTCTTCGGTGACGTAGTAGCGCGCCGGGCGCAACCCGTTGCGATCCAGCACGGCCGCGATCTGTATGCCGTCGGTGAAGGCTATCGCCGCCGGTCCATCCCATGGTTCCATCAAGCAGGAATGGAATTCGTAGAAAGCCTTCTTAGTCGCACTCATCGATTCGTCACGGCTAAATGGCTCAGGCGTCATCATCATCATTGCGTGAGGCAATGAGCGACCGGCGAGAGTCAGCATCTCCAGCACGTTATCGAACATCGCCGAGTCGCTGCCGTCGGTATCGATCACGGGCAAGGCCTTAGCCAGGTCCGCACCGAAAACATCTGACTTGAATTTGCTTTCGCGCGCATACATCCAGTTGATGTTTCCGCGTAGCGTATTTATTTCTCCATTGTGGGCGATATATCGATAGGGATGCGCGCGGGCCCAGCTGGGAAAAGTATTGGTGCTGAAGCGCGAATGGACCAGAGCCAGCGCCGATTCGAACGACGGATCGCGAAGATCCGGATAGAAAGTCGTCAGCTGATCGGTTGTGAGCATTCCTTTGTAAACAATGGTGCGCGACGAGAGACTGGCGATATAGAACATGCCGCGTTCGTGAATTCCACGCCGCGCGCCCTTGCTGACTCGCTTGCGAATTAGGTAAAGCTTTCGCTCAAAAGCGGCATTATCCGCATGCTCAGTTTTGGCACGCGCCGCTTGCGCGTGATTCACGGGCGGGACGCCCGTGCCACTACCTCTCTCCCGCGCAATGAAAATCTGCCTGACTATAGGCTTTGAAGCTCGCGCTGTCGGCCCAAGACCTGCCTCGTCCGTTCGCACCGTGCGCCAGCCTAATACGCGCTGGCCTTCGTCTCTCACGATCCTTTCGAATAGTCGCTCGCATTCACGGCGGCTGGCGCCATTCCGCGGCAGGAATACCATCCCCACGCCGTAGTCACCCACGGCCGGTAAACTGAATTTCCGATTAGCACACTCGCGCGCGAAAAATTGGTGAGGGATCTGAACCAGGATGCCCGCCCCGTCGCCCGTGTTGGCCTCGCAACCGCAGGCGCCCCGATGATCCAAATTCAAGAGCACCTGAATCGCTTGCTCGACAATCCGGCGCGAACGGCGGCCTTTGACGTCGACGACGAAGCCCAGGCCGCACGCGTCATGCTCGAACTGCGGGTCGTAGAGTCCCTGCTTCGAAGGGCCGTCCGTTTGTTTCATTTGCTTCGTGTTACTGCGAAAGCTCTCGGAACATGAATAAAGCCACCAACTGATTTCGTTGATGGCCCGGTAAAGTGATTAGCGTGGGCGACGGCCATCAAGAGCTGTCCTTCGTGTCCCCCACGACGGCGATAGCGACGCTAAGGCGATCAACGACAAAAGAGGTGGGCGAGCAAAAGGCCCCGGCCGGTAGCGGCACTAATCCTGGACCGTTCACCGAAAAAGATATTTGCCGCATGCCCACCACGATCCAGCTACGCTCACCCACAGATTGAAATCGCACGAGCCCAATCTAACTCGTTAACGACTCTTTGCATAATTTGAAATTTTTCGCTTCCTATAAATGTCACGCACGATGCCCGGGCCGTAAGTCCCAATCAGACATTTCTGTATCGAGCAGGGCTGGCGACGACAACAATGTAGCCGCTGAAGATCTCTCGTCCGCTGGAACTCGTGAAAAGAATTGAGGTCGACGAGCAAGGGACGCGGAACAAGACTTGCTCTACAACGTCGACATTGTTAGAGCGACTGTGCGGCGTACGCCGCGCCAATATTTGCGGCGTTGACTGAGGGGAAACATGACATCAGGTATCGGAGCGGCCTCGTATTTTAGAGAAACCTACCGGCAGAAAGTGCTGACGCACGCCGCGCTCCGGCTCACGCCGGTGACAGCCGAAACCGATCCAGCTTCCCTCTCTCGTCTGTTGCGACGGTTTCTTACGATTGAAGACTATCGCCTCAGAATGAATCACAACTTCGGCGCCTCCGGGTGCGAAACAGCGGCCGCAAGGAGCTTCGTCCTCGACCTGACAGTGAAGCACGCGTTCGCACATGCCTCTTTGGCTTTCCAGTCAAACCGGATGGCTGATGGCCTGCCCAACGCCTGCGCTTTGTTGGCGATCGGCGGCTATGGACGGGCTGAGCTGGCGCCCCACTCAGACATTGATCTGCTTTTCCTCTACAGCGGCCAGCGGCTTGGCCAGATGAAACCGGTGCTGACGAATCTTCTCCAGCTATTGTGGGATGCCGGACTGACCGTCGGCCATAGCTTTCGCACGGTGGGCGATTGCGTCACCACCGCGCTTGACGATGTGCACCTGCGAACTGCGATGGTAAACACTCGCCTCCTGGCCGGAAACAAGGGACTCCATCACTCTCTGCAGGAGGCTTTGGAAAAAGATCGGCGCCGGCGGGTGAGGCCATTTCTCACCGCGATCCTGCATGAACGCGACGCCCGCTATCTTAAGTTTGGAGGATCAGTTTGTCTCCAGGAGCCCAATATCAAGGAGACGGCGGGCGGACTCCGCGACTTCCACACTGCCGTTTGGTTGGCGCACGCGCAACACGGATACAAGAACCTGGCTGAGATGCGCGCGCACGATCTGATCTCGGAGCACGAAGCGCGGAAGATCCTTCGCGCATATGATTTTCTGTGGCGCATTCGTCATTCCGTCCATTACCGGACCGGGCGAAAGACCGAGCATCTCTCTCTCGATATGCAACCGAATTTGGCCGAGCAGTTTGGCTATAATCCCGGAACTTATCTACTGGGTTCGGAAAAACTCATGCGCGACTACTATCGACATGCGCGCCAGCTGCAGCTATTCAGCGAAGCCATAACCGCCCGCGTCACTGATACCGAACCGCGCACTTCGCGAAGATGGCTCAGGCGTCCGGCCAACGCGACGAATGAGCCCTTCGCAATTCGCAGTGGCCGGCTGGACTTTGACGGCGAATCTGAGTTTTTTGATAAGAAGCCGCTGGCCATCTTTAACGCATTCGCACTCGGACAGGCTGCTCGAGTCCCCTTCGACTATCGTCTGCGCGAGCTGATCACTCGGAGCTCGCGCGCCATTGGCCCGACGTGGCGATCTTCGCTTGAAGTCTCGAATGCATTCTTTGCCTTATTGCGCCGCCGCGGGCGCGCCGGTTTCGTGTTGCGCTCAATGCACGACCTTGGATTGCTGGCGCGCTTGATTCCGGAATTCAGCCGGATCAGTTTGCTGGTGCAGCACGATCTCTATCACCACTTCACGGTTGACGAGCATACCTTGCAGGCGATCGAAACCCTCGACGACTTGCATAACAGCGAGGGCAGGAACCGCGCCCACCTGCGCGGCGTGCTCGATCAAATCAAGGACCCAACTCTCCTCTATCTGGCGCTGCTGCTGCACGATATCGGCAAAGGCCAGGGCCGCGGCCACATTGCCCGCGGGGCCCAACTGGCCGAGCGCGTTTGCCGCCGTTTGGGTCTGAAAGAAGAGTCCGCCAGGAAAGTCGTCCTTCTGGTTAAGCAACACGTGACCATGGCCCATCTGGCCCAGCGGCGCGACTTGAACGAGTCCCGATTGATCTCTGATTTCGCGCGGCAGGTTGAGTCGTTGGATGTCCTCAACATGCTCCTGCTGCTTACCTATGCCGACCTCAACGCGGTGGGGCCGGGCGTTTTGACGGACTGGAAAGCGACACTGCTCTGGGACCTCTACCGGCGCACGCGAAAGGTGATGACCGGAGAGGACGCAGTCATCGATGATGTCGCGGAGTTGGCCCGAATCAAAGATGAGATTGGCAAGGCGATCGATCCGGGGGTGCCCTTCAGTGAAGTCGAGCGGCATCTTGCTTTATTGCCGGATCGTTATTTGCGCATCACCTCACCCGCCGTGGCCGCAATGCACATCCAAATGATCGAAGCGATCAAAACCGAGGGCTTTGCCTGCCGCTGGGTTCGGCATAGCGTGAACTCGCTCGAACTAATCGTCGTGACTCAAGATCGGCACGGTCTGTTCGCAGACTTGGCCGGCACCCTGGCCGCGAACGGGATCGAGATTCTGAGCGCTGAGGTCAACACCCGCGAGGACGGCATCGCTATCGACGGCTTCACAGTTCGTCAGGCTTCGACTCGTCGCGCGGTCGAGGACGATCGCTATCAGGCGATCGAGCTCTCACTGCACCGGGCCGCAAAGGGCGAACTGGATGTGTCCGCTTTAGTCGAACGCTGGAGCACGAGAAATGCTCCCCGCAAACGAATCAGAACGAATCCCGGCCGGCGGCGTAGCCTGCCACAGGTGATCTGTGACAACGAGGCGTCCCGATCATCAACGGTGATCGAGGTACACGCGATTGATGAACCTGGCCTCGCTTACAAGATTGCCAGCGCGCTTGCCGAGCTGGGGTTGGAAATCGTCTGCGCCAGGATCGCCACGGAAAAAAGCGATGCCCTCGATGTCTTCTATGTGACAGAAGGCGACGGCCTAAAACTCTCAGATGAAATGATCGAAGCCGTTGAGGGCGCGCTCGTAGCGAAGCTCGAAAGAGTCAATGTGATTATGGGCGGGGCCAAGCCGGCAAAGATGACAGGGGGAGAATTGGATGAAAAAAATCGAAGCGATTATCAGACCGCATCTGCTGGACGCCGTTAGAGCTGCCCTGCAGGAAGTCGACGTGCGCGGGATGACCATCAGCGAAGTCCAGGGCTATGGCCGCCAGCGCGGACACACAGAGACCTATCGCGGCGCCGAGTATCAGATCGAGTTTGTCCCAAAGATTAAAATCGAAGTGATTATTCCCGATGACATAGAGGATTTCGTGGTGAACGCGATTTTGAGATCGGCGCACACCGGAAAATTTGGCGACGGAAAAATCTTCGTCATTCCGATAGAGGATGTGATTCGCATTCGCACTGAGGAACGAGGTGAAGCGGCTATCTAGATGCTGCCGCCGAGTCGTCCCTAGCTAACAAATCCGGGGAACCGAACGTAAGTCAACTTAATCGAGGAGCTAAAGATGATCCGAAATCAATTTGAATCGGCTGGTCTACGTGTGCCTTCTATGTGGAGCGCTACGAGTTCGATGCGGCCATGCATCGCCTGGCCGCAGTACTCAATTATGTTGGTGCTGCTTCTCTTCACCTTGCTGCCCACAGTCGCAGCTCAGGAGCCTCAGCGCGATCCAGCTGGTACCGCCACAGGCGATAAACAACAGGCGGTTGATGCCGGCGGCAATTCGTTCGTTGTGGCTGAGCCAACTGACAAAACTGCCCCGGACTACGCCGCCAGGAAAAAGGCTTATGACGAATACCAGGCACAGGCGGCCAGAGAGCCGTTGGCTACAAAGCTGGCCGACTCGGTGGGACACTTACGAATCGGTACTAACTTTTCATGGACGCTCCTCACCGGATACCTGGTACTTTTCATGCAGGCCGGATTCGCGCTGCTCACTTGCGGGCTGGTACGAAAGAAGAATACTGCTCACCTGATGATGCTTAACTTCGCGGCCTACGTGTTTGCGTTTCTCGCCTACTATGCGATCGGGTATGCCTTCCAATTTGGGGCCGTCGCCATAAATGCGGCTCCGGTTAGTCTGGGCGGTACGCCCACCCTCAACAAGTTCCTAATTGGAAGTGGCGGTTGGGGCTTCCTCGGCGGCAAGGGTTTTTTTCTCACTGGCCCTGGCTATGACGCCGGCAGTCTCTGCCTGACGCTTTTTGAAGTAGTGTTCATGGAGACGGCCGGCTACATCATCGTGGGCGCGATCTGCGAACGGATAACCTTCTGGGCTTTTCTCCTTTGCGAACTTTTCGTGGCCGGGATCCTTTATCCAATCTTTGGTTGTTGGGTCTGGGGTGGTGGTTGGCTTTCACAGCTGGGTTCGACCATGAACCTGGCTCATGGCTACGTAGACTTCGCCGGCTCTTCAGTGGTCCATGCCGTGGGCGGCTTTTGTGCGATGGCCCTGGCCGTCATCCTGGGTCCGCGGCTGGGAAAATACGGACCCGATGGCAAGCCGAGACCGTTTCCAGCTCATAACCTGGCCTTCGTCGTTACGGGCACTTTCATTCTCCTGTTCGGCTGGATGGGATTCAATCCGGGCTCGACGCTCGCGGCAACTGACCTGCGTATTTCCGTGATCGCGGTCAACACCAATCTGGCTGCGGTTGCAGGTGCGGCAACGGCGATGGTGTTCTGGTACTTCCGTTTTGGAAAACCCGATATCACGATGGCTTGTAACGGCATGCTTGCCGGGCTGGTGGCAATTACCGCCTCATGCGCCTTTGTCTCGCCTACTTCATCGGTCATCATTGGGGCCATTGCGGGAATTCTGGTTTGCGTTGGGGTTCTCTTCAATGAACGGGTAATAAAGGTTGACGATCCCTGCGGCGCCATCGCGGTTCATGGCTACTGCGGTTGGTTCGGAGCCATTTGCGTTGGGATTTTTGCCGACGGGACTTACGGTAGCGGATGGAACGGAGTCGGAACCACAGCGTATCTGGGGAACGCGGGTCATGGAGTGACGGGCTTAATCCATGGAGACGTGCGGCAGTTCCTTTGCCAACTGATCGGAGCGACACTGTGTGTGGTTTGGGCATTCGGGGCGACCTACGGAGTTTTCTGGACAGTAAATAGGGTCCGCTCGATGCGCGTCAGTCCCGAGGTGGAACTCGAAGGACTGGATGTGCCTCAGTTTGGATTGCCGGGTTATGCCGAAGACATGATCTCTGCAGAGGCTTGACGGCAGTCCGCTTCCAGCTCCGCGAAGCCATTTTTGTCACGAGCGGAAGCGGTAACGACAAAAATGTTGCGACGCGTTCGGCCGGGTTTTTGGCGGATTGAGAGGTCACCGCTGTTTCTCTGAAAACAAAACGGCTGTGTTAGTATCCGCTCGAACAGGGATGGCTGCGGACCAATGGAGTTTTCGCAACTAGAATTTTTCGTGACCGTCGTGGAGGAAGGAAGCTTCTCAAAAGCTGCCTTGCGCGTCTTTCGCACGCAACCGGCGGTTAGCATCGCGATCCGCCGTTTGGAGGACGAGATTGGTTCCCCGCTCTTTGAACGGTCGCAAAAAAAACCAGTGCTCACCAATGCGGGCGAGCTTCTCTACGACTATGCCAAGCGCATTCTTTCGTTGCGCGATCAGACACTCAACGTCGTCGCCGAGCTGAAATCCCTTCGCCGTGGGCGCGTGCGAATTGGCGCCAACGAAAGCACATCGCTCTATCTTCTGCCCCATCTGATTCTCGAGTATCGGGCGCTTTACCCCGATGTGATGGTGGAGATTTTCCGCCAGTCGTCTGAGCGTCTGCCGCGCGAGGTGCTCGACCGAAATGTGGATTTTGCGGTGATGGCTTTTGAGCCGGTCGACGGCGATCTCGACTCTTTCCCGGTTCTGCGGGATGAACTCGTGCTAATCATGGAACCTGAACACGATTTGGCGAAGCGGCAATCCGTGACGGTCGAGGAACTCGGCAACCAGCCGTTCCTGGCACATAACGTCAAGACCGGTTCGCGCTACAGAGTGATGGAGACTTTTAGCCAACACCATACGCCGCTCAATATCACCCTCGAGTTGGCTACCGTTGAAACCATCAAGCGTTTCGTCCAACTCAAAGTTGGCCTGGCCTTTGTTCCGCGCATGTGCGTCGCCGATGAACTGGAGCGCGGCTCTCTGGTCAGTGTTCCGGTCGATGACCTCTCTTACGTGCGCACGCTTTGGGTCACACATCGTCGTGGGATGACCTTCTCGCATGCGGCATCGGCGTTTCTCGCGATTCTGCAGGATCACGCCAGGACTCATGTCAGCGAAAAGTAGATCCGCCTGTTTCGAACTGCATAGGTTGAGCCCAGCAGAATTAGCCGAATTTATTCGCCTATAAAAACTCTTATTTTGACATTAGACGATCCGACCTCTACGATCGCCGCTTTTGGAGACGCGGCCGCTGGTTCAAGTATGGTTGCGAACTGGTTTGCAGTAAAGGGAGGCAAAGTCATTTCTATCCCAACACAGGTAATGCATGAGCGATACGCAAACGGCGATCTTCCTGGCGCTCCCTTCTCGAACATGAAACCAGGTGAAGAGGAGACCCGCAAACTAGCAACCTTTCTAGAGATCGGGCAGATGCTCGCGGGAACCTATGGACTCAAAGCCGCGATTTCGCGAGTGTTGGAAACGCTGGGACGACATCACGGCGCGGTGCGAGGCGTTGTAATGCTGCTCGACTCTGACACGAGCGACCTTCGCATAATCGCTTCGCACGGTTTGGACGAAAGCGCGGTCCGCCGGGTCAAATATCGAATCGGCGAGGGTATCACCGGGCGCGTGGTCGAGACAGGCAAGCCCGTTGTGGTGCCCCAAGTCAGTCGCGAGCCGATGTTTCTCGATCGCCTCGGTGTTAGAAAGCCCGCGCTCAACCGGCAGGAACTGACCTTCATTTGCGTCCCAATTCTGGTTAACCGCAAGCCGGTCGGCGCGCTCGGCGTTGACCTCCGGTATAAGTCTGATCGCGACTATGACCGCGCCACCAGCTTTTTCTCGATCATCGCCACGATGATTGCCCAGGCCATCAAAGTGGATCATCTGATCGAAACCGACAAACAGCGGCTGCTTGACGAAAACATCCATCTGAAACAGGAACTGCGCGAGCGTTATGACTTCAGTCACATCATCGGCAATTCCAATCCGTTGCGACAGGTTTACGAACAGGTGACCCAGGTCGCTAGAACAAACACGACCGTCCTTCTGCGCGGTGAGTCTGGAACCGGAAAGGAGTTAATCGCACACGCAATTCATTACAGCTCACTGCGTGCAAACAAGCCCTTCATTAAAGTCAGTTGCGCGGCGTTGCCGGAAACGCTAATCGAGTCTGAACTGTTTGGCTATGAAAAGGGCGCGTTCACGGGCGCGCAGAATCGCAAGAAAGGGCGGTTCGAATTGGCCGAGGGCGGCACACTTTTTCTCGATGAAATCGGCGACCTGAACATATCAACCCAGATAAAACTGCTCCGCGTACTACAAGAACGGGAATTTGAGCGACTGGGCGGGACCGAGACCATCAAGATCAACGTGCGGCTGGTGGCCGCCACGAACAAGGATCTTACCAGGGCGATAAACGAGGCACAGTTCCGGGAGGATCTCTACTATCGCCTGAATGTATTCGCGATCTTCATGCCGCCCCTGCGCGAGCGCAAGTCTGACGTGCTGCTGCTGGCCGATCATTTTTTGGAGAAGTTCGCGCGTGAACACGGCAAGCGTATCAAACGCATTTCAACGTTAGCGATAGATATGCTGGCCAGCTATCATTGGCCGGGCAACGTTCGCGAGCTGGAAAATATCATCGAGCGCGCGGTGCTGGTTTGCGAGACTGGAGTTATTCACGGCCATCATCTTCCGCCCACGCTGCAAACTGCCGAGCAGTCGGGAACGCTGATGCGACTTTCTCTTGACGACGCCGTCGGGGCTTATGAGAGCGATCTGATCCAGGACGCGCTTAAGACCACCCGGGGAAATCGCAAACGTGCGGCCCAGCTGCTCGACACGACCGAACGTATCCTGGGCTATAAAGTCAAAAAGTACGGCATCGACTGTGACCGTTTCCGTTCTTAGGCAGATTTCGTCAACAGTTGCGAATGACGGCGATCGCGTCTCGCAGGTTGAATCGTCGTTCGTAAAGGGTCTTGCCGATAATCACGCTGTCAATTCCGCATTGGGACACGGCCACCAGCCGTTTCAGATCTTCAAGGGATGCTACTCCGCCAGAGGCCGTGATCTTCAGCCCCGACGTTTCCGCAATCATGCACGTTTGATCGAGATTAATTCCAGTGAGGGTTCCGTCGCGCTGGATGTCTGTATAAATGATTCGTTCTACTCCGGCGGCGGCAACTCGTTGAGCCAGAGTTAAAGCTGTCAATTGCTCCTCGGTCTCCCAGCCGCGAGTCACTACCTGGCCGTTTCGGGCATCAATCCCGACCGCGACGTGCTCCGCGCCGAATTGCCGGACAATCTCTGCCAGCAGATCAGGTGATTCCACGGCGAGCGTGCCAATGACAACCCTGGCGAGACCCAAACTGATTGCTTGTTCGACGTCTTTGGCGCCCCGAAGCCCACCACCAAATTGCACCGGTATAGTAATGGCATGGACGAGATCGCGAATCACCTCGCGATTGCGCCCGTTAGCTTCCCCGAAAGCGCCATCAAGATCAACTACGTGAAGCATTCGAGCGCCGTCGTTTTCGAACCCTTCCGCGACCTTGATCGGATCGGCATCATAGATAGTAGTTGCCTCTTTACGCCCCTGCGTAAGACGAACACACTTACCTTGCTGCAGGTCAATAGCGGGGATAATTAGCATTGGTCTCTTTTAATTCTTCTTTTCAAGTCTTTCCATTACGCCATTGAACAAGACGCCGTTGGTTGAGATGGCGTTGCCGCCGTGAATTGTTCTCATTCCCCGCCAGTTGGTGAATGTGCCACCAGCCTCTTCGACGATTGGGGACAGCGCGGCACAGTCCCAAAGATTCATCACCGGGTCGAGCATGATGTCGGCTCTTCCCGTCGCTACCAGCGCGTGACCGTAAGCGTCACCCCAGGTGCGCCGCGCATTTACCTGCCGCTCCAACGCCTGCGCGCCCGGTCCAAACCCATATTGCTCGCAGGTGCCGAAATCCGTCGCCAGGAGCAGAGCCTCGCTAAGAGATTGAGTTGCCGAAACGCGCGCCGGCTCATCATTCCAGAAACAGCCGAGCCCGCGCGCGGCGTAGACAATCTCATTGATGGCCGGAAGATTGATTACTCCCAGGACTGACTCGCCGTTGATCTCCAAACCAATGAGGACGGCAAAGAGCGGAACGCCATGGACAAAGGAATACGTTCCATCGACGGGATCGATAATCCAACGCCGCTGAGACGTTCCTATCTTCTCGTCTTCCTCTTCCCCGAGAATGCCATCCCGAGGGAAAGTTCGCTCGATGCCGGCGCGCAGGCTTCGCTCGGCTTCGCGATCGGCTATAGTCACAAAAGAATCATCAGCTTTGCGTTCGGCAACAAACGATCCTTTGAAGTGCCGGCAAGTAATATTTCCGGCTTCGCGCGCTATTCGCACGGCGAAATTCAGGAGATTCTTGAGTTCGGACTTGTCAGGGATCATTTACTTCGCTTCCTACTGCGGCTCAAAAGCTCATCGCGGACTTCCTCCAGAGCTAGACCACGCTCCACGAAAAGCACGAGCAAGTGGTAAAGGAGATCGGAAGACTCTCTAACCAGCGCCGCACGGTCTTGATTCTTGGCCGCGATGATAGTCTCGGCGCATTCCTCTCCGACTTTTTTGAGAATCTTGTCCACTCCCTGGTCAAACAGATACGTCGTGTATGAGCCTTCTGGTCTTTCCCTCTTGCGCGAGTCGATGAGGGAGTAAAGGCTGTTGAGCGTCTCGCCGAAGTCAGGCTTACTGCTTTCAGTTCCAGCCTCTGCCCTCGCTTCTTTTGACGCGCCTTCTATTTGGTTGTGAAAACACGTCTGAGCGCCGGTATGACAGGCAGGGCCTTCAGGTACCACCAGAACTCTGAGCGAGTCATAGTCGCAATCCAAATTCACCTCGACCACTCGCTGTTTATTGCCGGAGGTCTCGCCCTTGTGCCACAAACTTGCGCGCGAACGGGACCAGAACCAGGTCTCGTGCTCTGCGAGAGTTCGTTCGAGACTCTCTCGACTCATATAAGCGAGCGTCAACACCTGGAGCGTATTGGCGTCCTGGACAATCGCCGGCACCAGGCCATGCTCATCAAACTTTATGTCTGCGATGGCAATCTTCATCTCACAACCACCCCTCGTTCGCGCAAATATTTCTTCACATCCGCAATTGTGTACTCGCCAAAATGAAAGAGCGATGCGGCCAGTACCGCGCTGGCGCCTCCTCCGGTCAGCGCCTCATAAAAGTGTTCAGGCTTTCCGGCGCCGCCGGAAGCAATCACGGGAATGCGAACGCTATCGGAAATGGTTCGCATCAATTCAAGGTCGTAACCATCAGTCGTGCCGTCGCGGTCCATACTGGTCAAGAGAATCTCCCCCGCTCCCAGCTTCTGAGCTCGCGCGATCCAGTCGACTGCGTCAAGCCCGGCCCGGCGACGCCCGCCATACGTATAGACCTCCCAGCCTTTGCTCGGGTCGGAGGCGTCACGCCGTCGGGCATCCACCGCAACGACCATGCACTGAGATCCGAAAGTCTCCGCTCCCGCGCGGATCAAGTCGGGTTGCTCTATCGCCGCGGTATTGAGGGAGACCTTGTCGGCACCCGAGCGCAACACGGCGCGAATATCTTCCAGTGAGCGCAACCCTCCGCCAACCGTGAAAGGAATGAACACTTCGTCGGCGACTCGTCTGACCAGGGCAGCGACTATGTCGCGTTTGTCCGATGACGCGGTGATGTCCAGGAACGTCAGTTCGTCCGCACCCTCGGCGTCGTATCGCCTGGCCTGCTCAACCGGGTCGCCGGCATCAACCAGCGAGAGGAAGCGAGTCCCCTTCACCACGCGGCCCTGGTCCACGTCCAGACACGGTATGATTCGTTTTGCCAGGTTAGTCATGTTCGCGCGAAGTTTGATAACAATTTCAAGCCGGCCGCCTGACTCTTTTCCGGATGGAACTGGACCCCGTAGAGATTCCCTCGCCCGACGACGGATGAGTAGGCAACGCTATAATCAGTCTCGGCCAGTATCACTTCGCGTTCAGACGGTTCGCAATAGTAGGAGTGCACGAAATAGAAAAATGCTTCGTCGGCTATTCCTTCAAATAAAGGATGAGTTACTATTTGCCGTATTTGGTTCCAGCCAACCTGCGGCACAACCAGGTCGCCTGTGAAACGCCGGACCCGGCCGGGCAGAAGGCACAGGCCGGCCGTCGCGCCAAACTCTGCCGATTCCTCAAACAGCATCTGCATGCCGACACAGACACCGAGTAATGGAGTTCCTTCAGCGACGCGTTCACGCACGAGCCCATCAAATCCCCGTTCCGTTAGGGCTTTCATGCAAGCCTCGAAGGCTCCAACTCCCGGTAATACCAAACGTTCCGCCTGACGCAGAATTTTCTCGTCGGCACTTACCAGCGCGTCGCAGCCGGTCGCGGCAAATGCTTTTTCGACTGAGCGCAGATTTCCGACTCCGTAATCAATGATGGCTACTGCCGGCATTTAGATAACTCCCTTGGTGCTCAGCACTCCGACGATCCGCGCGTCTCGCTCGACCGCCCGGCGCAGTGCGCGCGCCGTTGCTTTGAAGGTACCTTCCAGGATGTGGTGCGTGTTGCGACCACGCAGGCAGTCGATGTGCAGATTGAACTTCGCTGTTTCCGCAAACGATCGCCAGAAGTGTTCCGCCAGCTCAACTGAGAAGTTGCCGATCTGCTGGCGCCGGGTCTTGACTTCATAAACCAGATAGAAACGCCCGGAGAGATCGATCACGGCCCGACACAGGGCCTCATCCATGGGCACAATCGCCTCGCCATAGCGCTTGATAGCAACTTTGTCGCCCAGCGCCTGAGTCAACGCCTGTCCCAGGGTGAGGGCCACGTCCTCGACCGAATGATGATCGTCGACCGCGAGATCGCCTTTGCAGTTAACATTGAGATCGAACAATCCGTGCTTGGCGAAGAGTTCGAGCATGTGATCAAGAAAAGGTAGTCCCGTACTGATCCGCGATTGGCCACTACCATCGAGGTCAAGCTTTACGTGCACTTCGGTCTCTTTCGTCCGGCGCTGGACGCGGGCAAGCCGCGTTGAGTTCTGAGCCAGACGCTCTTTAGATTTTTTCATAACCCTCACCCGTTAAAAGCCTGTCACCGCACTCCAAATGTTTCCCTGAGTGACGCCAGCAGAAGATCGTTCTCCTCGAGCGTGCCTACGCTGAGCCGAAAGTATTCCCTCAACATCGGATAGCTGCTGACGTCGCGAATCAAAATATCTCGGCTCACCAATTCCGCGAAAACCTGCCTGGGATCAATGGCCGATCGTACCAGAATGAAATTTGCGCGCGAGCTCACTGGCGTCAGGCCGTCGATGCTATTCAGGGTGTCGTGCAAACGACCGCGCTCCGCGATGATCTGACGCACCAGCGGGCGCAGTTCATCTTCGTACATCTCGATGGCTACTTCGGCGGCGGTCTGCGAAATGATATTCAGATTGTAAGGAAGCACGGCCTTGCTGATTTCACGCGTCAGCTGAGGCGCCGCGAGTAGATAACCTGCGCGCAGTCCGGCCATGGCCATCGCCTTCGAGAAGGTGCGCAGGACCACAAGATTGTCATGTGAACGCAGGAGCGGGACAACTGAATGCTCGGCAAACTCGTGATACGCCTCATCGACGACCACCAGGCCGTTCGTCGACTCCAGGAGGGATCGCAGGTCATCATCGCTGATGACGCAACCTGAGGGATTATTTGGAGAGCAGACGATCGTCACTTCGGGCTGCAACTCAACGATGGCATCTCTCAGCGCCTTAACGTCATAACCCAGGTCGGCACTGAGCGGACAAGTGATGACCTCGCCTTCAAGCACTGTGGCAATCTGACGGTACAGAGCAAACGTCGGCTCGCTGATGAGCACCCGCTTTCCTTCTCCCACCGTGACCATCAAAAGCGCCTGAATTAATTCATTGGATCCGTTACCGGCAACGATGCCGTCGGCTGTCCATCCGCTGAACTCAGCCAGTCGTTCGCGCAATCTTTGGGGCACAAAGTTCGGATAGCGCGACCACGCGCCATCGCTGAGGCGCTTCAGTGTTTCCTGCTTGATCTTAGAAGGCGTGTCCCAGGGGTTCTCGTTCTGATTTAACTTTACTCGCGCCCGGTCCGGCCGAAGTGAATAAGGTCGTAACTCACGCACACGGGTCTTGATGCTCGCCAGGTTGTTGTTCATCATCTCTTCTCCTCCAGGCGAATCAGAACCGATCTCGCGTGGGCGTCGAAACCTTCAGCGTGAGCAAGCGCTGCAATCGAGCGTGCCGTGCCCTCGATTTCGGCTGCGGAAAACTTCACTGTATTGGTTCGCTTGAGGAAGTCGTTAACGCTGAGGCCCGATGAAAAACGCGCCGTGCCGCCACTCGGCAACACGTGGTTCGGCCCTGCCATGTAATCACCGACTGCTGCCGGTGAATGCGGGCCAAAAAAGATCGCTCCGGCATTTCGAATGCGTGACGCAATCTCTTCTTCGTCGCGAGCCATGATCTGCAGGTGCTCAGGCGCCAAATCGTTGACAACCGCACACGCCTCCTCCATCGCATCGACAACAATGATTGCTCCGTAGCGGGTCAGTGACTCCCCAATCACCTCGGCGCGGGAAAGTCTACTTATTTGGATTTCCAACTCGCGGACAACTTCAAGCGCCAGCGCTTTACTGGTCGTCAGCAATATTGCGGAAGCATCTTCACTGTGCTCGGCTTGAGCCAGGAGATCACTCGCGACATAAGAGGCAGAGGCCCCATCGTCGGCTATGATCACCACTTCACTTGGCCCGGCTATCGAATCAATTCCGACTACGCCGAATACCAGTTTCTTCGCGGCGGCTACGTAGCTATTTCCAGGGCCCGTAATTTTATCGACGCGCGGCACCGTCTCAGTCCCATAAGCCAGCGCCGCAATCGCCTGCGCGCCGCCAATTGCGTAAACCTCGGTTATATCCAACTCAACCAACGCTGCCGCCACCGCCGGATTCTTCTCGAGTGTTCGTGGTGGCGTACTAACTATCACTCGATCCACGCCCGCGATCTGGGCCGGCACAACGTTCATTACGACGCTCGATGGATAACCGGCAGTTCCTCCGGGAACATACAAACCGGCGCGCTCGATCGCAGTAACACGCTGTCCCAGAAATACTCCCGGATCTGTTTCCACCACCCACGAATGCTGGCGCTCCAACTCATGAAAGGCGCGAACTCTCCGAATGGCTTCGCGGATCGATTCGCGCACACGCAATTCAACGTGAGCAGCGGTCCGGTGCAAGTCTTCTTCCTCGACGCGAAGCTCCGCAGGCTGCATGACGCAATCGTCAAATCGCGCGGCATACTCGATAAGCGCTGCATCGCCCCGCGCGCGCACCTCCTGCATGATTGCCGAGACCCTGCTCAATATCGCTTCATCAAGGGCAACATTGCGGCTCCGAATACGCGCGAGCGTCCCCGCGAGCCGGTCCCTTTCCCTGCTTGAGAGCATCTCAATCACTTTTGCAAGTCTCCTTCGCATCGCGTTCCTTCCAGGGCGGCGACCAGGGCACCCACCGCTGCAGCCTTCAATTGATAGCTGGCGCGGTTTACCACCAGACGTGCCGTAGATTCGGCGATGACTTCAACAATGCTGAGACCGTTGTCGTGCAATGTTCGTCCTGTTTCCACCAGGTCGACAATGCAATCAGCCAGGCCAAGAACAGGCGCCAGTTCGACTGAACCTGAAAGCTCGATGACCTCCACCGGCTGGCCACGTCCACCAAAATAAGTAGTAGCTATGCGCGGATACTTAGTCGCTACCCGCAACATTCCATCGCCATTGCCGGACCTTTCGGCTAGCGCGGCCACCACGATGCGACAACGACCAAAGCAGAGGGTCAGCGGCTGCAAAAGATCAGCTTGCGACTCCATCAGCACGTCGCGTCCGACAACGCCACAGTCGGCCACGCCGTGCGCCACATAAACCGGAACGTCCATTGGCTTAATGAAAATGAAACGAAAGCGGCCCGACTCGTCTTCCAACGCCAGCCGGCGAGACGACAGCGCTTCTGTCGTGTCGCAAAGCCCGGAATTCGCCAACAACTCGAGCGTTCCCCGCTGCAATCTTCCTTTGGCAATCGCGATCGTCAATTGAGTCATGGCTTCACCTCAGCAGAACCAATTACCAGGCGCTCGTCGCGCGCACGTCTCGCGAGGGCCTCAGAAAAGAGCGCCGTTGGGTCATTGTTTATGACGCATTGCGCTTTCTTTTCCGACTGGGCCGTGAGCATGACTCCCTTGTTGCGCGATAGCAGCAGGCCGGAGAGCGCATCCAGATCGAGCACAAAACCAACTGCCGGTTCAGACTTGCCGAAATTAGCAGTCAGGTTGTCGTAGCGTCCCCCGCTTCCAACTCTCGCCCCGGCACCCTCGATGTAGATCTTGAACGTGAGCCCGGTGTAATAGTCGAGTCTCGATACATCACCGAAGTCGATCTCGAAATGATCCGAAATCCCCAGCGACTTGATGATGAGCCACAAACTTTCCAGGCGATCGAGCGCGGCGCTGGATCGCGCGTTTGTGATCACGCGACGCGCTTTGCCCAGCGTTTCGAGCCGGCCTGAAAGCCGAATGAGTTGTGAGAAGGCCCGGCACTCCTCGCTGGAAGCGTATGAGATAAGAAAGCTCTCCAGGTCGGCCACGTTCCGTCCGTCAACCAGCTGTCGCAACTGGTCGCGGCCGTTGGCATCGAATCCCAGACCTTCGGCGACGCCATTGAAGACTTCCACGTCATTGAGCGTAATCACGCATCCGCGATCGATCTGTAATCGTTGGAGAACCTCGCAGGCGATGGCCAGCACCTCGATGTCAGACGAGGTGCTGTTCTGGCCCACCAGCTCACAACCAATCTGCGTTGACTCTCTACGCCATTCGATAGTTGATTGTCCCTGTTGGCGAAAGACGGGCGCGGCGTAGCAAAGACGCAAAGGCCGCGGGCGTTTGGCAAAGAGCGTAGCGGTCACGCGGGCAATTCCAGAGGTGACGTCCGGCCTGAGGGCGAGCAACCGGCCATCAGTGTCGGTAAACCTGAAGGCGTGATGAGCCTCTGCAGTACCCATACCGCGTTCGAAGAGCGAGTAGTAGTCCAGCGTTGGGGTAATGATTTCTTCATACGACCAGCCGTCGAAAACTGCCATTGCGGTTTCTTCGATCTTTCGCCGCAGGCGGGCTTCAGCGCCGGAGTAGTAACGGAGGCCGTCGGGAATCTTGGATAGTGGCTCAGACATAGAGTGAAATACTCCATTCGAAAGTTCAGATCAAAAAAGAACCCGCCGCCAAATACGTTTGGCAGCGGGTTCCTGAAGGTTTGGTTGTGTCCTTTTTGCTACTCTCGTTTACCGATCCACAACCGCCAACGCGCTGCCCTGATGCCAATGATGGTTGGCATGGTGCGAATGGTGGTGGTGAGTCTTATTAAAGCTCATGATTTCCAGCTCAGACTAAAATCGGCACTTGGTCTTATACGTGAGAAAGCGCCTCTGTGTCAACGGCGGTGCGGGGCAACGCAAATCAAGAATAGGAGGGGCTCCGAGAATCGATGACGGAGATCTTGTCATCGCCAAGGAGAACTGACTCCGTTGATAATGGGCGTGTTGTAGTTTGTGTAAACGACGGCGAGGCGTTAATCAAAAAACTACAGATAGAGCCCGATCGGTGCATACTTGTCTCGGCCAATCCAGAACACGCACCTTTCTCAGCGTCCTCTGATTTTCGAATTGTAGGGGAGGTAAAGGCTGTCATGAGCCATAAGGTGCAATGAACATCGTGCCCACAACTCAGCTGCTCGAAAGCAAGGTTACGCCCCACACGCATCAGCACTCCGGCGTTCGAGTCCACCTGTCGTCATCAAGCGCCGGCGGGTTCCCTATTGCACGGTATACATTCTGTGCACTATCCGCACAGAGCTGCTTCCTACAAGTCACACACGTGAGCACTAAGTGGACACTAAATTGAAAACTATGCGGATTCGCTAAGGAAAACTGAAAAGGTATGGTGCCGAAGGGGGGTCTTCGTCGGCGTCTCGAACTCATTATATTACCGACACTTACAGAATGTCCCAAAATCCCGAGTCTCAACGAAGTCTCAAACTTTTTGAGGAGCATCTAATGGTGACTCTGAATTGAGATTCATTTCTCCTTCCAAGAACTCGGGGTTATGAATCCTGCAGCCTAACAGAGCGCCTGTTACGTTGCGGTCGCACTTACTAACATTTACCGCGGATCGCCACCCATTATACTTGCGCTAGTATCTGCCTGTCGCTAGCTCTTTCCGTTTAAGACCGGGCGCAGTTTTCCCCACAGTCCCGAGCGACACACGACGCGCCACTAAACTTGTGCCCTCCTCATTGTGAAAGCGCATAATGCGTCGCTGCATTGACTCAAAATACTCGAACGCCCAAAGGGCCTTTCCCGGGAAGCGCTCAACTATTAGCGCCCAGCCCATCTTTGAGCCGTGTTCATGCAGTTCGTCCTCTCGTCGGACCGCGAAAACCACTAAGCAGAGTAAATAAGGGCGGACAGCGCTACTAGCGATCATAAGAGAGATCCAAAGGAACCGATGAAATGAGATTTTTACTTGGAGTACTCGTTGGCTACAGTATGCGAGGCAAAAAGAAACTACTAATCACAGTCCTTGCGACCGTAGCGTTCATTGTCTTCATAATCTTGCCGGCAATCACACTTTTGGCACTCCGTTTGGACGTACAACATGAGCGCCAGTCGAGACCACCTCAAACCAGAGTTCCGGCGCTCAAGGGATTGAGTTATGAAAGCGCCGAAACCAAACTTCACGCCTCTAACTTGAACATTCGACTGTTGGCGACACGCTCTGATCTTCCACTTCAGGCCGGACTGATTATCGACCAAACTCCACAACCTGGAGAGGAAGTTGATTACGGTTACCCTGTTGGCGTTACCATTACTAAAGCGGATTCCCATGGCCCTGGTCCGTAACGGCAAGACTCTTACCCCCACAGCCCAGGGACCAGCCTTTGGGTGGACGTGACAGTCAAATTCAGGCAACGGCAGATCACACCGCTCTCCACGTAAACCCTACCTCATTCGCCATTCGCGAATTGCGAATGTATAATCGCCACATGGCGCTCAAACCCCAAGATATCGTTGTTGTCCTCAAGCTTTGCGGATACGGTTCGAATCGACCTCCGTTCGCACAGATTGCCGCTGACCTTGCCATGAGTCCTTCTGAGGTTCACGGGGCGCTCAAGCGTGCTCAGGCGGCGCATCTTGTACATGGGTCGGAAATGAACAGCCGTCCGAACATAAGCGCGCTCGAAGAGTTTCTCATTCACGGTGTCAAGTATGCGTTTCCCGCAGAGCATGGCGGATCGACGCGCGGCGTTCCGACCTCTTACGCGGCGGCGCCGTTGAACCGACTGATTGCCGCCGGTGATGAACCAATTCCAGTCTGGCCCCACCCAGAGGGGAAGAGGCGAGGAATAGCGCTGGCACCGCTTTACAAGACTGTGCCGATTGCCGCCATGCGCGATCCGTTGTTGTATGAAAAACTAGCGCTCGTGGACGCCCTCCGCGACGGCCGTACTCGCGAGCGCAAATTGGCCGAACAAGAACTCAAAAAACTCTTGCGCAAGAAGGCCGATGGCTAACCGGAACCGAGGTCAGCGCGCTTTTACTGCGGTTGCTCCCTCAGCTGCTTCTCTGAATGCCGAAACCATTTCGGCTGTCTCAGTAGGAGCAGCTCTGGATATCACCTTTCGAACAGCTTGAACGAGGGGCTCGTTAACTGGATAAGCTGTTTCAGCGACGGCTACGCCGGCTCTAGCAACTGCTACTGGAGGAGCTGCGGCTGCTACAGACTCTACGATGATCTGAATCTGATCGGTAGCCTCAGCTGCCTCAAACTTCCAGCCTTGCGATTGCAGATAAGTTGAAACAAAGGCACCCCAAATCGCCACTAGAAGACCAAGGAAGGACACTAAAATCAACCCCACCGACAGCAACACGAACAGTCCAGCCAAAGACTGCTGTCCGGATGATTGAAATAGTCCAAGCCTTATTGTTATTAGGGTGCAACTAAGACCCAGTATTCCAACAGCAAGGATTCCTGAAATCGTCGCAAGCTTCCGGACGACTTGGCGAGGGCGAACCTCGTCCCTTCCAGTTATCTGCAGTGCCTTCTTTAAAATTGGCGTGGAACCATTTACTTCACTGTACGACAACTCATTAGTAAGATTACTGTTCATTTTTCTACCTCTTTGTTTGCCAGAAGCGCCGCTAAATGACTTCTTCCAAAGCGTCGCAAAGAACGAACGGTTGCCTCTGTGATGCCCATCTTTTCAGCGATTGCCGCAGCCGAATGCCCCTGGATTGTCATCATAACAACTTCCTGTTGACGTGTCGGCAGAGTTCTAACCAATTCCAACATCTCATCAGCGAATATCTCGCTCTCTTGTCTTGGCTGGACAGGCGGTACTAGATCTTGAGAAAACTCTACTGAAGTGCGCCTGGCAAATCGAAAACGATCCAAGATAAGCCAGTGAAGTCTGGCAAATGCCCATCTTCTAAATTCCGCCTTCTCAGAGAATCGCTCGTAGTTTTGGATCGCCAAAACAGCAAGATCTTGGACGACATCACGGGAATCGTCCGGATTGGTACCATATCGGCGAGCAACTCCGAGTAGTTCTTGCTCTGATTCCGCCCACCACTTTCCAAATTCCTGCCAATGACTCACTTGACTTATCCATAGGCCTTTTACCCCCACATTGGATCAAGATGAGCTATTGGCTCACCTGTCACCTATATCTATAGCGGAGATAGGCTCGAAAACGTGCAAATTCTAATGAAAAAAGTCTCCCCACTTCTCTCAAGATTTACCCACAAGGTGTTCCACGAAGACATACAGGTCTCTCAGCATATCTCGAACAACTTTCAGCGATTCAACCGGCCCGCTCTCACAGATTGCACCCAAACAAGCAAATGCGGCGACTGATAGCGCCAAAACAACACCTAGAAGGCCCTTCCCAAGGAATCTCGTTAGGTACAACAAAACGATGAATATCTTCATGGCCAGACGGGGCTCTTTCCTAAGCTCCTCGAGAGTCTCTTTGGCGGTTAGGTATGATCCAGCATCCGGTTTTGCCACCAACCAAATAACTACTATAGACAAAATGAAAACCAAGACTGCGAGGAATGCAGCAATGCACAATGAGGTTACGGACATCACTTGTAGGTCTCCCTTAGGAGGTTAACCAAAGAATTACACGGGAAAAAGTTGATCGAGAAGTGCGCATCCTTGGATTCAGAGCGTCCCGAGAATATTCCCAATAATGCGTTATGTCAAAACGGACTCATTGTCTTTTTGCCTTCCCATTTAACTCAACATCGGCAGAATTGCACAACTGTTGACGTTTTGATCTTAGCACCTATACACGACCGAATGTCACGGTCCGCGTACATGTTTCAGGAGAATGGCGTGGTATCGTGCAGGTCTTGACGGGGGTAAATCGGTAATGGATGAACTTGAAGGTCGACGGCTGAAGGCCGCTATCCTCCAGGAAGAGGTTAGCGACGACGTTTGGGAGAGACTCATTCCATATGCCGACCGCTTATTGAAAGCCATCAAGGCGTTCTTCTACCAATACACGCACATTTACAATCACCCAGACTCTGAAGACGTTTTGAACGCGACATTCGCTAAGGTGGTCATAAACATTGATAAGTATTCGCCGGAACTCCCACTCCTGCCTTGGATTAAGAGGATCGCACACAACGAAGTTGTTAATGTGCTCCGTTCGCGGAGCGAAGAAGTCCAGTTGGACTTCCTGCAATCAAAAAAGAATCGACGAAAGGTTCAGGAGAAGGATCTCAGTAGTGACGTTCCGCCTGACGCCAAAGGAGAGAAACCTGACTTAGATGCAGACGCTACCACCGGCGAATCTCTGAATCTCCTAAGTTATGTCTATGACTACGGTGACGACTCGTCGAAATTGGCGAGCACGACCAAAAGCAAGATATTCAGACAGGAGTTAGAGCTTCTATCGGATCAAGAGCAAACGCTCATCATCGATCATTACAGTAACGGAGTCACTCTGGTTGACTTGGCTAATCGCGAAGGAATTAGCCAGGAAGCGATGCGCCAGCGCGCTTCACGCACGCGCGCTAAACTTTTTAATAGACTAGTTCGTCATCCAGAGTTCGCCCGACTAAGACAAATTAAGGTGGCCAGAGCTCCCTTGCGCAGGTGAGCTTCCACAACAAGAAAGAAGGGGTGATAAATCGTGCCAGAAGAGAGAAAACAAGTTGGCTCTCCCGACCATGTTGAATATGACTCGGAGACCGACCTCATCTTCGACGAGTATTTGGAAACAGCTGAGAAGAGAGAAGAGTTTGCCATACCAAAGATGAGGGTCACGCAGCCATCACAGATCACGCAGGAAATGAGAGAGAGATTGCTCGACACGATGAAGCAGGCGTACGCTGAGAGACTCTTAATGGATCGGCTGGGGCACTGCCGAACTTTCGGCGAATTCTTCCGTGCCATCAAGCAGGCGCGTGGTTTGAACTGGACCGTCATGGCCACACAGTTAAACACACCGGCTGCCGACATCGGTAAGATTGAACGAAATGAGGTGCACCCAACTGGTCTATCGGTCGAGATTCATCAACGGGTCATAGTGCTGTTCAATCTCCCAGTCCAATACTATATCGACGTGCTCAGCAGCATCTTCATTGTAGAGGCAGAGAATGCCGCAGCCAACGCCAGAGTTCAATTCGCGAGGAAGGACGAAAAGATACTTAAGGACAAGGAAAAATACCTTGAGGCACTGTGTGCGAGCGCGCTCGATACCGAGCGCGAGGCGTTGGAGCGTTTCAGGGCGCTCATTCGTAACTTGAAAAATGAATTGATTGAAGACGAAGGAGAAGGTCAATGGGAGCGGTAGGCCGGGCTCGGACCGTGGCGCGGAGTATTCTTAAGAAACACCGAATTACTGCCCCGCCAATTGATGTTAACAAGCTAATAGCGGCCGAAGCGCCGGGATATCGGGTCATCTATGAAGAACGGTGGCCCTCCGACATGTCAGGCCTCACGAATCGGACCGAAAAAACAATCCGCATTAATAAGAAGCATCCACCCCTAAGGCAGAGATTCAGTATGGCCCATGAACTCGGACACATTTGTCTCGATCACGAGACGATTCTGCCCCATCGTATCGAAGAGGAAACGTTAGGCAGAGACTTCGAGAAAGAGGCGGACGAATTCGCCAGTGAACTCTTGATGCCAATCCAAATGTTCAAAACGGCTTTCAATTCAACTCCCAACCTGGATACCCTCGCACAGCTATTTCAAGTCAGCACATCGGCGGTGTCTGTCCGTCTTCTCAAGCTTCATCTCATTTGATTTCTCCTTAAAGTGTCACGCACTTCGTATAGGTGATGGGAGCGATCCCGATCATCTTTCAGAAGGGAGAATTCAAATGGAAAACGAATTAGAGAAGCATGACTCTCCGTGCCACACAATATCTGTCACCACGTTGAGCGGAACAAGCACGGGTTACTTTCACTCAAGTGACACGTTGCAGGAAGTAATTAATTGGGTCGTGCGCAAGCAGAAACTCGTCATTAACGGCCCAATGGTGCTCTCTTACAATGATCGCGCGCTAAATCCGGCGAACACGATCGAGAGAGAGGAATTACCGCAGGTTGCAAAATTAACGTATCTGGCGGTCGTCGGTGGCGGCGGACAATTGAGGTGACTACGCAGTGGACGCTGTAGTCAGTCATGAGCTGTTCGCCGAACAATTGGAAGAAGTTCGGGAATCCGACTTGCTTTCGATCAACCATTGGGAGTTATTGCGGGTGATCTACCCGACGGTTCTAATCCGCATGGGGCACCCGAGCGGCGCAAGGAGGAACTTCTTGCTCGACTTCAGCCGATACGATGATTTCCCCCCGTCCATAAAGCTCGTGGACGAAAGCGACGCACCCATGCTAGACGCGGCGAAGCTACCACAGGGAGGGCCACACTTCTTTCGTTACAACGCACCAACGAGCCCCTACCCGTCTATGTGCTACGACTTCACTTCTGAGTACTACGATTGGTGGCATGCAGGCTCGAATTCGGTATGGCACAGCAAGCGAGGGAGCGCCGAGTACCGCGTTCTTGGCATATTGAATCAGTTGTATCAAACGTACAAACAAACAAATGGATAACGCAAAACTCATCCGTAATGAGTCTGTCGAAGAGTCGGACACTCTTTCCGGCTGGCTCAGCATATCCAAACCCCTGATGACTGCCGAGGAATTCATATTTCTTTTGCCGCATCTCATATCTATTAACGCAATCGAGGAGACAGAGAACTTCTTGCGACAGGCAGGCGCCCAGGACTGCGAAGGAGCTGTACTCTGGATCGCTGAGAGAGAGGTTGACAGTTTTAGGGTTCAGCGAGTGATCGCCCCGAGGCAGAGTGCTAGTCGCTGGCATTTTGATGTTCCGCTCGAAGAACGAATACGGATCGCGATGACCCTAAGAGAAGAGGAGGTCGTTCTGCTGCAAGTCCATTCGCATCCGGAAGAAGCATTTCATTCGCCAACGGACGACCGCAAGGCAATGGTTGACCGCCAGTGGGCTTTGTCGATCGTCGTTCCGAACTTCTGCCGTGATGGAATGCGTGACCTGAACAAGCTATCTGCGTATGCGCTCCGCGGACCACTCGACTGGGTGCAACTATCTTCCGTCCAATTGCAAAGGCTCTTAGTGATTCAGTAGTTATGAAAGAGATACTCGAACAGAACATTCTGGCGATCAACCAGCTCAAGCTAAACCTAAATGCAGTCGAGCTAGGCGAGTTCCTTCAGACTCGTCAGGTATCCCTGATTCTCTCGGACGAAACACCCGCTCACATGGCCGCATTGAGAACCGCCACTGATCTTTTGGCTCGTCTTTCCTTTCAGGTCAATGTAAGTGCCAGAACGTCATCTCTTGACCGTCAAACGCGCAAGTTAGTAGAAAGCGCCAGGAGTTTCGGCTTCGACAATATAAGTCAAAGAAGACCACCTAATCCTGATTTGATTGTCGCGATCGGCATTGAGTCAGCTTCAGAAAGCAGCCTTCAGGCCTACGCTTCTGGTTGGAACATAGGCATTACTAGTTTGCCGGGGAAGAGTGACCACGTCCAAGCTTCAAATCCTATTTGCGGCGCGATGCTGGGAATCCTAATCGCGTCAGAGGCTTTCAATCGAATGGTCGGTCCGCTGCTTGGAAAGCATGATTTCCCGTCCGAAATTCTTGTCTCATTGCTCGACTATTCTTCCACGGTATCTGAGGAGCCTGCTGAGCTAACGGACTTACTCATCCCTCAGGCTACGCTAATCGGCTGCGGCGCCGTAGGTGGCGCTTTCGTGTACGCCCTATCGCTCCTTCCAAGCGTATCTGGCGAACTTGAAATCGTTGATCCCGACTGGTTCACAAGAACAAATCTCCACCGCTATCTTCTCGCCATGCCGGACGATGTCGTCGACAATCGCGTCTATAAGACTCAGCGCGCCCGGGATGTACTGAGGCATCATCGCGCACTGAACGTGTCAGAGTACCGAAAGAATTTTTCTGAATTCCTGGATGAAGACTGTGACGAGAGGAGAATCCCTTTCCTCATTTCAGCCGTGGACAGCCATGGGAAGCGCAGAGATCTCGGTCGTGAGACACCGCAGGAGGCGCTAAATGCCTCGACAGGCAATTTTACGCTCGCCTTATCAACTCACTATCAAGCATATAGAGACCAAGGTCCTTGTCTGGGCTGTCACTATCCTGCGAGTGACGCAGAGCAAGAGCACTTCGCCATGATCGCCCGCGAGATCGGCCTGCAGATTGGTGAGGTTCAGATGTTAAGCAACGCGAACGCCCGAATGACGAGCGACTTGTTAGCGAGTATCGCAGTATTTCGCGGTCAACCCCCGCATAGCTATTCCGAATTTGCAGGCCAGCCATTCGACAGCTTTTACCAACATGGTATCTGTGGGGGGATCGAAGTCGAAACGCCCTCAGGTCATGCGGAGATACCGCTAGCCCATGTTTCTGCGGCCGCTGGCATTCTCCTCGCGAACGAAGTCGTAAAGCGGTTTTCACCGGAGTTGGAACGCTATGCTCTTGATAACTTTCTGCAGCTTGACTTGTTGAATCTCACTAGTTGTTGGTTCTCGGAGAGAAGGCCTTCGCGCCCAGGCTGCGATTGCCAGAAGCAAATTTATCGGCGACGTTTTGGGCAAAAATATGAAGCGTGGCCGGCGGCACCGTTGACCTCTACTACCCGCAGCTCGGGTGTTCAAACAGTCATATAAGCATCCAGGCGACCGCCGGTACATGTCAGGACATGAGGCTAACGGGGGAGGGTCTACTCTTGCCTTCGCAAAAATAAAGCGCCTTGAATCTGTCCATCTGCTTTATTTTGTCTATCAATACTCGTTCCTGTTGCGAGCTGGCCACATTCCTAACCAGCGCTTTGGCATCCGCCTCGGTCAATCGCAAAACGAGGTAATTCGCAATCGCAGAGAACAATGAAATGTTGAAATCCTTTGCCTCTTGCGACGCGAGCACCAGCGATATGCCGTATTTTCGGCATTCCTTTGCCATAGTCGGGATGAGTTTCAATCCCGCAGCGCGATGAGCCTCGTCAAACACCACGGCATGCGTGATCTGGTCTCGGATGCCTCTGCGGAACATGTCCTTGTAAAGTCCATAGAAGACAAGCGACGCAAAGGCCTTCTGCAGATTGTCATTCTGGGTTGTGTGAATTCGAATGACGATAGGCTGATTGCTCTCCCAAAGGCTCTCGCGGGATTCCCCGAGATCGAAAAAGCCGTAGTCACCAAGTTCGTCCAAACGTGCCAGCAATGTGCGCAGGCCACGGTCCGGTTTCGGATCAGCTCGCAGAATTTCCACAAATCGCTTGAACTCGGGTTCCGGCAACTCACTCGGAACTGCGTTCGGATCATCCCACCCCACCTCAATAAAACTGTCCTTGATAGCCCTACGGATACGCTCCGCCTGGATGTCCCCAAGTTCCGGGAAAATCGCGACGAAGATGTCTCGCATGGCTCCGGCCACATCGAGATAGGCCGTCCGGGATTCTCGATCCATGACTTGGAGCGGATTGAAGCCTAAGCCGCGGAAATCGATGAATCGCACAGAGTCAACTAGGCGCTGAAGCTTTTCGTCGATGTCTTGGTGATAAGAGAAAACAATCGGTCGAATGTCGGCTGCGAACATCTGCTTGCAGAGGTTCAGAAGACATGTCGTCTTGCCCATTCCGGGCAGTCCTGCTACCAGGAGATGAGGATTCCCCTTTACAGTTAGATGCCATCGGACCTCTGCACCAGTAAGCACGTCCATTCCTAGACAGACCGAGGGGACTTCATCGACTCTGCTTACCTCGTTCTCTACAGTACTTCCCCTTTTCTCTAGCGATTCACCTTCGGGAACCGGTGCTACCTTGACGACCAGGTCCGAGTCAACATTCGACCTCTGACCTTCTTGTTTCTGCCTCACCGATGGACCACTAGGAGTCCGCCCTCCATCTTTTGGAAGCTGCGCGATAGACTCCAGGCGAAAATCTGAGTCAGGCAAAAGGCCCGAGCCGAACAAGAATATCCGCGTATCCCATCCAGCGGGAGAGATTTCCAAAGGACCGGTGCCGGCGTACTCAGGACAGAACACCCAGCCGCGATCACCGTTCTCCATTTCCCCAAAGGAGTAGTCTCCTCCCTTCTCGATCATGCGATCTATCTCAGAAGCCATGACTTCATACTGTTCTTTCGGCAAGTAATGCCTGTGCGCTTTGTCGGCGTAGAAACGCAATACGCGGGCCAGTCTTGCACGCCGGATGGCCCTGAACGAGGAGGGAGCATTGTCCTGGCAGTACCATTCATCCCAGCGCTTACGAAGTGACTCGACTTGCGCACGAATCCCCTCCAAGACCTCTGGGTTGCGAACGGCGCGGAGATGTCTGCGGTATTTTACCTCAATGAAACGGAACAGCAGCCCTTTGCGCGGAACGATCGATACATGTATCAGATCGGGCCGCGAGTCTCTTTCGTCTTCATTCCCCTCTTTTGCCGCCAGAGGCGGAAGCAAATCACGAACATCATCAACCGGAATGATGAAGCCGCTTTCAAGGGATACCCAACAATCGCTACTGTCCGGAGCATGCCGGCAATTCGCATGGCAGAGTGCAAGGGCAATGAGTTCCGAAGGTGGTGCTTTCTGCCCGGTGAGACGAATGGCCAATCGTCCGCTGAGCGCTTTGAGGTGCTCCATAAGGAACTCAGCGTTCCGGCGGCTGCGGCTGAGGCCCATCTGATCGAGCGCGCGATCGAGCAAATTTCTGACCTCTTCGAGATTGCTTGTCGAGGTTATCAACTGTAGGCAGCCAAGATCTTCGCGTTCAGGAACGCAATCGATCACGTACGCGTCGTAGATATCCCTGTTGTCCTTGGGTGAATCAAAATACTCAACTCCAGCATTCCGGTCTAATGTGATGACCCAATCGCACAGTCGGTGAAGTTCTGCCAGGCTCTGCGCTTTCTCGGGAGAAATCTCCGTTCTCAATGTTGGGAGATCCCCACCTCCGATGCTTCGGGCGACAGACCGTTGTATGGCCTGCTGCAATCGGACCAATCGGTCGGTGTGCGTTCGGTCTGACGGATGCTTTTCCCCGTCAGTAGAGAATAGGAGGGCGCTCCGCCATAGCGGAGAAGGAATGCTTGAATATTCTCTTTCCAAGAATGAAAGAAGGCCGAAAGCATACAGTGGTCTGGACCTTGTCATTTCCTGCTTGCTTTCTAGCACGACCCGTGACTCAAAGGTGTCGAATGCAACGGCAAGATGAGCCGCCGTCTTCGGATCCTGGTCGCTCTTACGCGCCCAGCGCAGCCTTGGTAGATTGACTCCACCCGGCAGGCTCAGCGACTCCAGCATCCAATAATCGTCGGGGGATAAGACTCCCGCGCCGCTGCGGCGTTTTTCACGCGCCTCCGCTATGAACCGTCCGGCAACCCCCCGTTGCTCTTGTGAGGGATAAAGCTCCAGTACGAATGCCGTCCCTGTCTTCCGCATGTCCTCATCGAGGTCTTCATCGTCAGAGGCTCTGCGATAACGCTCATGAACACGGCCAAGCGATCGCGCCACGGTGAGACCATCACCCGCTCGGAGGGCGTGGATATGAAGTAGTCGCGATGTGTTGTGGCAATCCAGATAATTGATAATCTCGTTTCCCAGAACAGTGGCGCTCTGCTTTCCCACCGTCGGCACAGTGTCCGCGGTCTCGCTTTCACCCAATGCTCTTGCGAGAATCGCGACGGCGGCCTTAGGCTCCTTGTCGTAATCGGGAACCATACCAACGGCGTGGAAACCGAGTGTGTCGGCGAATACAAAGGAACTTCCAATGTCGATGCCAGGCAGGAACGCCGGGAACATCGCACCGTCCAAAACAGATAATTCATCTCGAACGTCCTTGGGACTCATATGCTGCTCGAAGGCTGCATAAAGCACGAGGTTGTCATAAGCGACGAGCCAAGCAACACGCAGCGGATGGCTGGGCAGGACAATGAGTCCGATAGTCCGACCCGAAAGTGATTGCACCTCTACAGTATTTGCCAGAGCCAAGGATGGATCGCCTTCATCTAGCAGGGCGGTCCAGGCAAGCAGATATTCCTTCACGACAGTATCGAAAGCTTTCGAGTTCTCATCGTAGACTTGGCCGACGCCTCCCCCACAAGCGGCAAACCTTTCTCCCATCCGGCGGCTTGCTATTGCCGTGCGATCCCAAAGTGTTTCCCACAAAGTTCCCGAAGAGGATTTAGGACGGGCTAAAGCAACGAACTCTGCTTCACTAGCCCGCGCGCCTGAGGCTCGCACCTTTACGCGCCAGCGCCCAATCGCTCCCGCTTGTTCGGCCCATTGCTTCTCCACTTCATAGATCAAGGATGGGCGAAAGACCCGAAAACTCTTGCCGCGCTGCGGTGTCCGTAACACCACGAAGCTTTTGGAATCGATAGGGAGATGATCGGCCGAGGACGCAAGTGCCAACACGAACTCTCGACTATCTAGTTCGATTAGTCCTTCGCTGAAAGTCCGAACCTTCTTGCCAACACCTCGTTGCTCGTGTCCGGGTGGCTGGCCGAACCGAATGAGAAACTCGTCGCTCTCCTGCGGTTCGATCGAATTGTTACCTATAACAGAAACAATGATCTTAGCCGAGATCAGAGCATCCTCACTCAGCATGGAAAAGTCATCGTTGCTGAACCGGCATTTTTCTTCTCTCTTAGCGGAGTGTGTGACCTCGCGCGAAGCGAGTTCCTCGTCCATATCCGTCAGGACGGAGACCCGATACTCCACAGCACCCTGTTCAAGATTCTCAGGTCGGACTCTCCATCTCACTTCAAGCTTTGAGTAGTCGCCTGTTCTGTCCGCATCGGGTTTGAGAATAAGAACGGGCGGTTCGAGGGACTCACCCTCCTCAACAAGTCCTGACCACTTGGCTGTTCTTCCGGCGTTTGTTCGCCATGAGGAAACCTCCACATTCTGAATGACTTGGGCTGTACCCTCAATCCGCAACGAGTTCACCCAGAGATGTTTCTTGTCGAAAAGCTCCGCTAACGCCGTTAGAAGCGGTTTTGTGGCCGCCGAGTTGAGAAAGCGCTCTAAGTCTCTGGCTTGTTGCTCAGAGGGGTTCAGCAGCCTGAGCGGCTCAATCCTCCTAGCAGGAGTAAGACCTGAAACTGCCGTTCCGAGAAGTCGATCCACGAAGATCCTGGAGAGATCCAATCCATTGGTATCCTCTGATTCTTCAGCTTCTTGAACAGGCCACAGGCCCAGGAGATACACATACTCGCCTGGATGCTTCTTATCCGACGCTATCCGACAGAGGAAATCGAATTCCGTCCATAGCGACACACTGAACCGACGACCATGACCGCGCGCGATTCTCACTGCACGCTCGGCATACTTCCGGTTCTTGCCGGACAATTGTCGCGTTACCTCGTTAGCTGCTAAACGGAGGGCCTCCTCGAACAGGATTGCTTCGTCGACTTCTTGCGCTGCACTGTAGATCCCATCCATACCGGCGCCGGCCCGCGCGGTGTCGACTAACAGTAGTGTCGCGTCCCCCTTCGTCTCGCGCATCTCGACAGCGCGATCCGCAGTAGTCGTCCGTGCGTTCAAATTCTCCGAGTCCGCTACTCGCCACACCTGCCAGTCACGTGGAGCGAATGAGGGAGCACTAGCAAGGGCCTGAACTACGTCGGGTGTTAAACAGCGCACGAAGGCCAAAGCGCCGGTGTCGGCTTTACCGAGCACGCGTTCGAACGCAGAGCCAAGTATCCTACCGTGGAGGTCAGTCCATTCCATGTTCGCCTTCTTGTGCAAGATCAAAGCGCGCACGCAGGCGCTTCATCGCTTCGGCATCATTGACGCCCACAAGCAATCCTAAGTCGCGCAAGCGTCGCTCAAGAACTGATCGGTTCGCCTGCAGAAGGTCGTTCGAAATTGTCATACCCGGTGGCGCAACATCCACGCAGAAACCGAAACGGCTCCGAAGTTTACGAACGAATTCTCTAAGTGATAGCGGTCGAACACCCTCCGAATTGCCACTTGGTAGGAGTTGAAGATGAACAAGATAATCTAGAACGGAATCTGTGAATGCAAGGGAACGAAGATCAGTTCTCTTTCGTATACCGGCACCGGCCACGCTTCGTGTCGCGGTTCTCTTCAATGCGAGTCCATTCGGACGTCCTATTAGAAGAACTGAGTCAAGTAGTTCGATAAGGTTTGCTTGAGTATTGCCGCGGCCCTGCAAAGATGTCAGAGATTCAGCAAGGCGCCATATCGGATTGGGCTGGCTGCTAATGTTCCGCAACATCTGTGCTGAATCAGGGTAGTCGTCTTGTAGTTTATCTGCCAACTCCTGCGCTTTACGTGCTAGATCGTAGAGGACCGCAGGGGCCTCTGAGCGGCGATCAAGTAGCAATTCGCCAAGCATGTTGAGCCACGGAGTGGCATAAGGTTGGGTTGGAATGCTTTGTGCCCGAATATCTGGGTCATATCGTGCGCCGCGGTCCAGTAGTCGGATTGCCATAAGGATGACTGGGAAGCGTTCAACACGCCGCATGAAATCATCCAGCGACTGTTCGGCAAGGGCTTTCAGGCGCGGGTCAACTCCACTCGAGCAATCAACAAACAGGTGCGCAGGTTCTTGGTCACACTTTTCTCGTATTTCCCCTGTAGCCGCCCACTCCGAGAGGATCTCGATCACGCTAGTCAGGATTGTGGTCATTCCAACAGCGGTGCAGGATTCCAATAGTTCTACAAACGCATGTCGAGGTATTACATTTGCGTAGGCACGAACGAACCGTCGAATGTCTTCGGAAAAGTCCTCTGCCGCCTTTTCGGCGATTGGCCGCTGATTGGAGATCCGTTCTCCTTCCTTTCCTCTCAGCTTGTCAGGCGCCGCTCCCAATTGCTGGGCCAAGCGGATCATCAACAACTGGTCCAAACCGACGGATGTCTCCTCTTCAAATCGATCCGATGCGCGACTAGCCAACTCGCCGCGCCGAACCACGCCCTGATGGAAAGCCCGCAGAAGAACGTTGTCTTCAAAACCTCTTCCGACGGCGAACCATGTACGACGATCGCCTTCATGATTCTGCTGTACGTAAGCGCCTTCCTGATTGGCCAGCATCGCTACAATCATTTCAGGGACATAGCGAAGGTTCACTACAGTCACAGGTAAATCTATCCAGCTCGCCATGTAATGGGCTGGTGCTACGCGCAGAACTGTCTCTCTTCTGCCGAGGGCGTGTTTCGTATTCTCCAGACAGAAACACAATAGGAGATCGCCGAGGATGGCCTTTTCGACCTCAGCCTCGAACCCCTTAAAACTCTTATTCTCTGCGAGGGTGCCGGCGATCCGTTCTATTGTAGCTGCCTGCCTTTGTTCTCTGGGTGTTCCTGTGTTGGAGCCATACGTTTCAAGAAATTTTCCCTTTCCCCTACGCTGCCCGAAGCGGAACATGTAAAAGACGGCCGGGAGCACTGCGGAAAGATCAAAATCGGCTACCGACATGGGGAGCGCTTTCTGATAGCTTCCCGTCCAGATTTCCCGCGTCATATCGCGGCCAAACACATCATCGACAATGGCGCGAGCAGTCATGTTAACCCTGGTCTCCCCTCCCGACTGGACTTAAAACCATCAGCTGTTGTGCTACGTCGTCCGTGTGCTCAATTTTTGCGGTGACGCAATAGATCGACTCATCCTGCATAGGATTCCATGCCAACATTTCATGCTCATTTTCCCTCACAAGACGCTGCACAAAAATGGATAGGTGGGCGAAGGTGTCGTCTGTAGATACATCACCCAGTTGGTATCCGTCGCTCAACTCCAGAAGAAGATGAAACAGTTCGGCTCCCAATCGCAGCCGCTCCTGCCCTCCATCGCGGTACTCATATACTAGGAAAGCTTCCCGGTGTAGACGCTCAACTCCCTCGGCTTCGGGAGGGACATCGGCTTCAAGCGTGAAGGCGCTGAGAGGCTTCTCGACCCAGAAGGCTGTTTCCGTCGGCGTTCGGGGCGTGATGCGCAAAGGAACAACATTTCGTCGGTCGAGCGCTTGAGGCGGAAGATCTTCAAGCCGCGAGATGCCGCCGCATAGACGCTCGCAGAGCTTGGCTTGTTCCTCGGGATCGCTCTCAAGCGGAAGGTTTCGGAAAATACGAAGATGTCGCCCACGCGCCAGATCGAGGGCGTGAGGCTCGCCCGCGAGCTGTTCAATATGTTCTTCCGTCCATTCAAAAAATGCCCTTCGCCGGGCCGAGTCCAGCGCCAGATGATCGTAGTGTGGCGCTGTGTTGGCACTTTCCGGGGGAGGTTTGCTGAGCAAATGCCGGTCAATCTGGGGGTGCGCTTCAAGGGCTGGATCGAGGCGAGCCAGTTCTCTCAACACTTCACCTTGGCGTCCCGGAGAGTCCGGTGAGAATGCGCGATCCCAATAGGAAAGCGCGGTGAGATCGGATTCACCGTGATAGTCGGAGCAGTAATGTGCTCCGAACAGAACATAAACCAGGGCTGCGCGCAACTCACGCACTGTGATGTGGGTTTCCCCACGGAGATGGACAGCCTGAAGCGCTTCGAACAACCGCTGGCGGGCGCGAGAGCGAATCTGCTTGTCCTCCATACCTTGGAGTTGATCAGGACCGAAGATTCTTGTCGCTCGGAAGACCTCACAGCGATCCTTCGCCGAGCATGAGTGGCAGGGTGCCCAAATATCGGACGCTTGTTCGCCCCCATACAACTGATCCAGCAGACGCTCCAGGAAGCTGGTCAAGACTCGCTTTCGATCTTGTGTGATACCTCCGACAAGCGATCTTTGGTTCAGGCTAATGAACCGGATATGAGATTCCGGGACGGCCGATTCGTTCTCGAGGAGATCGTAAAGCTCATTCGTTAGTGGTGTGACAGTCCCGCCTTGACGCGACGCCACCCCCTCAAGCCACTCCAGCAAACGGCCGTCATTGATCGCTAAGAGATGAACCAGATCCTCGCGGGGCGGGCCTTCCTGAAAGGGTCCTAAGAACTCGTCAAGAAGCTCATCTGCTGAGCGTCCTCGCCATGCTGCAGATCCATCGAGGTTCATACGCACAATTGGGCCATTGTCCATCTGTCCCTCGAGAATCCGCTCGGACGAGGAATGACTCCCAAGTCCGAGTCGAGTAGCAAGGTGCTGAAGCAGCGCCGTCTTGCCGTCACCCGCGTTCCCACACAGGATGACAAGCTTGACTCGTCGGTCTCGAATATCGCGATGCAACGTCTCTTCAAGACTCGTTTCGACGTAGGTTTGAGCTGCAAAATCCGTGTCGAGGCCACGTGTCTCACGGTTCCCCCATCGCGAGCCTGGATAGGATTGCAGCAACGGAAGTAGCCATTCGACTTGTTGCTCGCGCAGTTCACTTTGTGGGACTACCTCCTCATGTGGAGCGGACGATTTCTCTCGCTCGACCTCTTCAATGTGTTCCTTCTCAATCCCGATCTGCGCCTCTGTTAACTGCGCGATCTTGAGGGCAGTGAGCGCTTCAGCGACCGAACCGAAACGCTGCTCTGGGTCGACGTGCGTTGCCTTGTCTAGAAAAGCGGCCAAGATTGGGAACTCTCCGCGATCGATCCCGTCCCAGTTGAAACCGCGTTCTTTGGCTTGAGTGCCGCCGTATTGGAATGGCTCCTTCTCGAAAGTCACATGGAAGAAGCTTGCCGCCAAAGCGTAGATGTCGTCCGAAGGAGAAGCCGCTCGCTTGTCTTGATAGGATGGTGAGCAATACAAAACCGTGCCCGGTGCAGTAATAGGTTCGCCTATTTTGCCGACGAAATCGTAGTCAGTGAGAACCAAGTCACTCCCCGAAACAATGATATTGCGCGGGCTAATGTCGCCGTGAAGGAGGCCATTCCGATGCAGCACATCCAAAGCCTCACACATTGCGCGGAGCCATCGCAAAGCTAAGGCCTCGCCGGAGGCCTCCTGCTGCTCTTCCGCCAGGAGTGGAAAGACGCCAGTGAACTCACCGAGCGGCGCGCCTTCGATCCAAGTCATGAGAGCAATGAAGTCATTCTCTCGCCACTCGCGCGCCACCTCAAAAATCGCTGAAAGCGCACTATGACGACCAAGGTGTGAGCGCGCCAGACTATAGGATCTTAGGACTCGTCGGCCTGTTTCTTCGATGTGGCCAACTTTGGCAACATAAGTTCCGAGCTCCTCATTTGTTGAGCGGTCGATTTCTACTACCTTAAAGGTTGTGCCGACGCCGCCAGAACCGAGACGCGCGACTATCCGATAATCTCGATCTCGGAAGCGCACGACCTGTTCTTCGGTCCAGAAGCGAGCAGAGGGGGGCGCGGGTGGTGGTACGGATTCGCCGAGCAGTTCGGAAAGCCACACTCCTAGATCCTGGAGTGTGCAGCGCTCGTCAGGTACCTTCACCGATCCCTTGGCAAGTGTTTCCGTGGCGCGATGACTTAGTTCATCCTCCCGCCCCTGAAACAGCTCGGTGAGGCAAGTGCAGAGCGAATAGACGTCCGAGCGTTGATCCGCAGCGCTCAGGCCCTGTTCGCAAACCTCGGGAGCGACCGCGGCATCCCACCCGGCAGTTGGCGCTCCCGTGGAAGCCACACTAATATCCGAAGGGATCTTCGTGCGCTCAAAGCCGGTCAGAATAGATGAATTGTCGTGCTTCACAAGGATGGTCTTGGGGGTGAGGTTCCGATGAACCATTGGCTCGTCACCGGTTCCGGATTCGTGCAACTCGTCGAGCGCGCAAACGGCGTTACGCGCAAACGCTAGGCGGCCCGTCGTCTCCCATGAAGAGTCCGAGGCGCGCTCCTCGATGCAGGGTGCGGCGGGATCGACCACCGCGAAGAAGGACATCTCGCCGGCATATCCAGGTGCGGCTTGGTAGGAATCCAAAATTCGCGGTGCCCAGCCATGCAGTTGCAGCCTGTGCAGCGCATCGTATTCCCGGCGGGCTTTGATCTCCGCGTTCCTTTCATCGCCCGCGGACAGGTCGTAGAGATGCAGTACGACCCGATCTTGCCTACCGGAATGGCTTCCCTTGTAAATACGATGAAACCGCTCCTCCCGCAGCGTCTGGAGTTCAAGATTGACGTAGCCGGCGAGTCGCCGCAGTGAACCATCCATCGCAACCGCACTCCTAGGCTCCAAAGCCCGGCCAAGTATCGTCACTTGTTGAGGTGTCAGTGCCATTGAAGAATCGAAGCCAATTGCATTCTGCCACTCGTTCAGCGAATAGAACCGGACTCCACGCACACTCTTGCCGACAAGCCGCTTCACTTTGGACGGTTCTTGAGTCAGCAGGATCGCACCATCCACATGTGGTAGATCACGTACGATCCGCCGGAGCGTCGTTCCAATCTTCTTAGCCTTGTTGGTTACGCGGTCCGCTTCCTGCCCTAGGAAATACTCGTTCGCGTCCACCCATTGCGCGGTCCAATGTTTCACTTCAATGACCCGAACACCCGGCGGTCCGATTGCGACGATATCGATTTCATCTGATTGGAGCTGATGAGTAACTGAGAAAGCGAGATTTGTCAGCAGGACCCATTCGTCATTGCCCGGTGCGGATTGCAAACGGCTGCTCAAGTGCTTGAAAGCCTTGAGCTCGCTTTCATTGGCTGCTGGCCCACATGAAAAGAGGGTTACTTTCATCTTGCGAATAGAAGTTGGTTCGTCAGTGCACTACCAAGTCTTCGCACTGGTTAATCCCATCGAAGCATGAGCGAACAATCTGTCGAAGGTGCTTCATCCAAACTCTCACATCGATGTCAAATTCCCTATCGGCCCACTATGTAACCTTCTCGGAACGCTTCGGAAGGGGAGAGGATTTCGCTTACAAAACCCAAGCCCGTATCAATCTGCTGGAATGCGCACTATAGATCGTAAGCACCTTCGACACAAACTTAAGCGCCCTCGCGTGGGCCAATTCCAGATGTCTTTCTATTTCCGCCTCGTCGTTCGTCCGCTCATCATAAACCGATGTTAGTCTTTTTCTAGCCCGACAAAACTCGGTTCATCGGTCCTTCGGCTGCGAAGCCGACTCAACGCGGACGGTCATCCGATAATCGGGCATTACGTCCTCCAAAAGCCCGCGCCCAGGAAAGGCGCCTGGACGTAATCTCTGTTCCCCCTTGCGCCTCCGCTTCACTCGCCCGCTCGGCGCGCCTCGCCGGGCTCACTTCACTAGCGCTCTCGCTGCCCAGCTACTGATACTCTCCAGCTATCAAAAAATAAGCGGAAGCCAAGGCAATAGACACTTCCAAACAATCGAGAGGTCCGGGGGAAATCCGTCTTCCAAAAACAAAAGTTTGAAACAATCACTGGAGAGTGCTCACCTGAGAACTCAGCATCGAGGGCCAATGTCAGTCCAAATTCCCTATACCAACCAATGCAGGATCATCAACTTTCCGCAACGGCAACGAGTCGCTATCAACGGTTTTTGTCGAGTTACTAAATACCGACCTTGCCGAGTTTGCAAAAAACCCGACTGGTGCGGTTACTCCACCGACGAACAAACTTCCATTTGCATGCGGATCAGCGATGGCTCCAAAGGGACTTCGCGCAATGGCGGCAATATCTTCCACCACAACCGTCTCTTCCTGGTTGCCAGTCCACGATTAAATAGGAAGCCAGCTCCACCTCCAATCGAAGTCGCTCCAATCGAGATTCGTAACGCTGTCTATGAGGAGCTGATTCGAAAGTCGCCAGCTGTGAAGTATTATTCCCAACTGATAGATGGGCCTGGCGGACTCTTATCAAGAGGACTGAGTGAGTCAGCGACAGAGAATTACGGCGCTCTTCCTCGCACTCAAAAGGAACGCGCCAGTCTGGCCATTACACTGAACAAGTTTCTCAAAGTCAGGTTCCCCGAGTATGCCGTCCGAAGCACGCACGCTGCCATAATCGGTGTTCCCGGGTTTTGGCAAGACGAAGCTGGCAACCTTCAACTCTGGAATCCTCGTGATTACAATATGCCATTGCTCGTCATTCCCTACCGTGACGACCAGGGCCGAATTCAAGCCTGTCAACTACGACTTCACCGAAACGATCTTCGCACCGGCGAAAAGAAATACAGATGGCTAGCGAGCCCATTTCCATTCCGAGGCGCGAGTTCCGGCGCGCCAATTCACTTCACCTTCAACCCGGTTGATTTGCCCCGGGGAAAAACGGTTATCATTACTGAAGGCACTCTCAAAGCTGACGTTCTGGTAAGTCTCAGACCGAAAGCGCGTGTCATCGCTACCAGCGGAGTTGGCTGTTCGCATGCAGAAATCATTGAAGCCGTCCGCGATTACAACGTGCTAATCGCCTTTGACGCTGACTACAAAACCAATCCAGCGGTCGCACGGCAACTGGCCCGACTTATAGCAGCCAGGGAACAGGACATCGCGGCCCGCAACCTCAGAACCTCTACGAGAATCGTCACTTGGCAAACATACAAAGGGATTGATGACGCCGTCCTCTCACACGTCCCACTTGAGACGATGTCGATTCTTCAGTGGACTTTGACGTTCGAAGGGAGACCGCTCCAAGATGTTCGGGAAGTCTGGGAGGAAATGGGCTACACTCCTTCGACAGCCAGCTAGAAACCAGTCGAAGTTAACAACGGCCTCGCCAGGGGCCAAGCGCAGCAGCGTTTGTACCTAGATACCCCAGACCTCTACCGTGTCAATCCGCGTCCCGGCGCCGCGTATGGCGCGTAAGGATTCTAATGACGCGTCCGAATGAAGCAGTGGCAGGGTGAGCGTCAGAACAGAGCGATATTGGCAAGCGGATGAATCGCATCAATTCTAAGCGTGTAGCATCAGTTGCTGAGAAAGGCGGTGCACAATTATCTAATCCCCTTTTCAACTCTCTCTTGAAGCCCCCGCCGCGAGGTTACTCCTAAGCAGTTTTGAGATAGGGTCCAAAACACTCACCTTCACATTTAACTGCAGGTTCTTTTTCACCCACCTAGCTTTTCTTGCGCCACAAGAGTTTCAACAGGTCTTTAATCGGTATACCCGTCGAGGATCTTCTCTATCGCCAGAATAGCTGGGCCAATGAGATTGGGCAGTAATCGTTGGTCCGTTCTTCCCGCTACCTAAAAACATCTCGCCAGACATCAGGTCCCTTGCCGCTGTTGCCTCGGTACAAAGATTGCACTGTGCTCCCGCAGCTTCGTGAACGCTGTCAACCAACAGACGCGTTCCTTGCTTTCGGATAAATCAATTTCAACCTCAGAAAAAAAGAGGGGCACATGTCAAAAGAATCAAAGACGCCACGTGTTGCCGACCGGGCAGCAGATGCGGAGGCATTCTTAACTATTGTCGAGGTTTCAGCGGAACTGCGATGCAGTTCAAAGACTATACGCAGGCAGATTCTGGGCGGGAAACTCAGGGCCGTTAAATTCGGCGGGCGCTATCTTGTCAGAGCCCGCGACCTTAAGGATTTTATTAGAGCATCGCATGCCTTAATTCTAGCGGCTTCTACTTCACAGCAGAGCAGCTAACCTCTTGATAACGTTCTCATTAGTATCAATTAGTAGCCTGCGTTGTCCACTCCTGTCCAAGCCCGACCGTAAGTGGCCGCTACAGTTCAATTAAACCTTATCAGATTTAGTAGTTAGCGATAGAAGTAAAGATGGGAAGCTAATGGCCCGCACTACTAATTATGAGGCGGGGAGCCATTGACGCGCAATTCTACAACGGAGCACCGCGCATGATGATCATACATCCCGAAAAGACACTTGGCCAATTATTCGAAGCCCTACTTGAGAAAGATGGCATCCTTCAGTCTCGTAGGGGCCCCATAAAGACTGCTCTCAAACACTATTCTCGATTGTTAGGCTCCAACAATTTCCATGAATGCCCTTTCGAGACTTACTTTCAGAGCAATCACGCGAGGAACCGCCTAATCGACGAGGGTGCGAGTAGGACAAACGCCGACAAAAGAAATGGTTCGATTCATCTTGGTCAAGATGCGATCAGGAATCTGAAGAACAATGTCAGTTTCGCCCTGAGAAGGGCCGTGGAGTTAGGGATCATCTCCCCGCAACAAGAGCTCCTTAGTGCAAAGACTCAACCCAGGAACTTCCATAAACGCCCGCTGCGACACGAATACGTGATTTCCAGTAAATATATATTGGATCCAATTCCGATAGGGCTAACGAAAGAAGTAAGCGAATACGAAGTGTGGAGTACCAAGATCGTAAATCCGGCGCGCCCTGGAAATCTTCTAAAACGCCAGGCAAGCTTTAAAAGCCACCGTCGGGACCTACTTCAGCTAGCTGGCTATTTAGTAAAGTTTAAGGGCTTCGACCGTGATTCGATTACATTGACGACGCTCATTACCGGGAGCAACCCCTTCGATTTCCTAACATGGTATATCGAGCGGCAGGGAAGGGTCACAAGGGGCGCCATCTTACACCTTGCAGTGGTTACTGTTCTTGCTAGGTATCTCTTAATCACCGCCCATGCTGATGAGAAGGCGGAAGTCCGGGAAATAGTCGAGGAATTAGATCGGTTTAGGTCCACACTGGGTCTCCCAGTAGCGGTGGTTGATAAGAGTAAGCGTTGGTTAAGCCTTAGCGAACTCGAGAGGGTTCGACTATCAGTTTATCCTTTGAATGCGCGAAGGGTTGCGGAGTTGGCTGAGGGAACTCGCCAGAGTCTTCTCCGACGTAAAGGATGCAGTTCCAGTGGAAATGGCCGGGGTTACGCTAGTGCCGTCCTAACGTCACTGCTGATAGGACTAGACATAAGAATACCTCTTAGACAGAGAAACCTGCGGGAGATGCTGTGGAACCCTGCGAATCCAGAGGATGGTCAAAACCTCTATCGCCACCATGGAAACTGGTATTTGCGTTTCTCAGGAAAAGAACTAAAGGTATCTTTTAGAAGAGGAGCTGTAAACTCGATCGAGCATGAGTTTCCCAGCGATTTGGCCAACCTTTTGGAAGAGTGGCTCTGGACGTGGAGACCTCTTCAGCTATCCGGCCAAAAGGAGCGCCAGAAAGGTAATGAGTGTTCTAGGAATGGTCAAGAGTTCGTATTTCTTAACATGCGCGGCGGGCCGCTTACCTCCTTCCGAGTAAATGAAGCTTTTCAAAACGCAACGTACAAATTCACCGGAACCGCCGTAAACGTGCATATGATTCGTACAATTTGGGCGACAGAATATATCAAAGCCACGAGAAATGTGATTGATGCTGCTTTTATGCTTGGCGACACCGTGGAAACAGTATTGAAAAGTTACGCCAAACTTCTGGACCAGGATTGCGGAAAGAGGGCTAGTCAATGGGTGGCGAAAACACTCAAGAATGAGCCGCCGTCGGTG
>Ga0137394_10000096_pt1 | contig 60053 bp, 77 predicted proteins | sample czobulk116metaG_FD_108278 | JGI IMG/M metagenome (GOLD analysis project Ga0137394, IMG submission 108278) | Vadose zone soil microbial communities from Angelo Coast Range Reserve, California, USA - czobulk1.16 metaG | ecosystem: Environmental > Terrestrial > Soil > Vadose zone | place: USA... | reverse complement strand
CTCCCCCCTCGCCCCGCCCATGTCTTCCCTTCCGTTTCCTCCCCGCTTACATTTTTCTCCAGCTTCCAGTACGTCATTTCGGCTCCCCGGTCAACCCCCCGCCGCGCCGCAAACGCGTCAGCCCGCATATTCCTCCCTCGGCGAGGCCTTGGGCACGGAACGTCCTGCCCTCCCATCCTACTCGCAACAACCTCCCCCTCCTCCCTCATCCTCCTTACCCATGTCCTCGGATGGCCGATATATGTACCAGCATCAGCATCAACAAGGAATGACCTCTTACGACTACTCGTCCTATCCGCACAGTTCGTATGACGCATCCCAATTCCCCCAGAACCATCACCCCAGGCAGCCGCCGAGATCTTCGCAATCACACCCTCCTTCCGAGCACGTATCGTACAACCCCCCTCAGCCCCACTACCACGCGTCTTACGGTCCCGCCCCTTACGCCGTTCCGCATTCCGCTCCGCCGCAGTGGAACGGCGAGGCGTGGCCTCCCTTCAATCAGCAGCCCGTCGCACCTCCAGCATCCGTACCCGAGACACCCGTTCCCCCCACTCTCAACCGATCAGAACCCACGACCGTACCTCCCCCTGCCCCTGCCCCGGCGCCTGCGCCTGCACAGGCGGCCCCCTCTCAGCGCGTATATGCAGCTTCCCCCCAGCCCCATCCCAACACGGAGACGCGAAGGACCGCAGGGACACCCAAGGCCGCAGACCCACCGCCTCCTCAACCCAAGCGCAAACCGCGGGAGAAAGAAGTTGCCGCTCCTCGGCATCCTTCACCGCTGGCGTCAGCAACTCCACTAGATATTGATTTCGGAAAGGCATGCGTCCTTTTTGTCTTCTCCCCGTGTCCGCGTGTTGAGACTAACGGCATGATGGTTTTGTATGCGGCTGTGTGGACGCGCCCGCGCCACACTGCAGTTAATAGAATCCTATCGCATCATTATTGATACAACCACCGCCCTATCGAATGACCCTGCGCCTGCACAGGGTCGTCCCACGAGCCTGGAGGCATTGCAGAGAATATCCCAATCCGCTGCTCTTGGTCTCCGGTTATTAGGATCTACCGCTGGTTCCGAACCAACTGGGACGATACCTCCCACGGGGGAAACTCTAGGAGCAGATCCTGGGAGCGCTGAAGACGGCGACGCAGCGGCGAAGCGACAGGCATGTTTCACTGTTAACCTCCATGAGGCTTAGTCGCTTACCCCCCGTGCTTGCTGGGCTTAGAAAGCGGATGTGCCTGTACCAGAAGGGCAGACCTGTTTAGGTTGCAATGCGACTACAACGCCCGAATGGAGGAGGGGGCCCTTGGGTCCGTAGCTTCACTTCCCTTTTGAGACCTCCGTCGTCTCAACTGATCGGCCCACACAGGTCCCCGAACGTTGTGTAATGCCTGCGGGCTCGTGTACGCCAAGCTTGTACGTCAAAAAAACGTGTCGACCGAAATGCAGTACCTTATTTGCAAAAACTTTGTTCGCTGATGACCACAGATAAAAAAACGGAAACGTGATGCCGCACGTCGCGCAACAAACACGCAAGACGCAAACGACGGTGCCCCGGCAGACGAAGCAGGGTATGCATCTAGTGGCGATGAGGATGAGTCGGCTTCGCAAGAGTTTCGGGAGGAAGAGCATGGCGCCCGTGGCTGACGCCACCTTGCTGCTCCCCACCTTACCTTCGGCTAATTTCCGATAAGCACATACATTTCTGCAGTTCCACGCTGACGTTGTCTATTTCGCATTTGGGTGAGATTCGCTTACAATATCGATTGTCGATTTCGGCTTTCTCGCATAGGCGTGCGCGGTATATGGGCCCTAGCCGCGCCGATCAGATATACTCTAATGAGCCCTCTGTCCGTGTTTTTTCCTTTCCACCGAACACATGTAACTTTTCGTTCTTGCGCGTTGTGCGCTAATTCTGTCATCTCCCGGTCATCGTCCTTGCCTTGGCGGATTTGCGTCCATTCTAATGCAGGGTCAACACGTGCTAGATCTCACAGAACTACCACCTTCACACCCCCCTCCTGCGACCATCGGTGTGGCCAAGGCGACTACGGTGAGACGTTCACATTTGAAGCGCCCTTGACTTTTGATCTCTCGGATATCGATCCTGTATGGCCCACCGCTCAGCTGCGACGCACATCGATCTCAAGATACAACTCTAAAGCCTAGATACTGCCGACTTTACTGTATACACAAACTGTTCCCCTGTGGCCGCGTTGGACGCAACGCCCCTTTGGGCACGTCGTTTCAGGCTAGGGCTCGGGCTCGGGCTCGGTTATGTCATGGCGTAGATGGATGGCGCCGCAGCGGTGCGCCGTGATCCACTTGCGAACAATCCCACCGCGAATTTTCGACCCTCACTCACCCCCTCGTCCATCGCACATGTAAAGCCCCATATATGCGCACATCTTTCAAAAGTTTAGGACGAGCAAGGCTCAACGGGGTTAATGGATTGTCGACTCTCCATTTGGTTCTCGCGTATATTGGACATTAAGCGCTCGTGGGGGTGTACAATTATTAGATCCTTGAAGCACCCCGAATATTCTTGTCCCCCTCGCCACCAACTGCCATGATACGGTACTTCATTTTTTTTTCTTGTTTTACTTCAAGGGCTCCAGGAACGGCACCGATATATATAAGTTGGCGCATGCCACAGACATCACGCGAGACGCAATCATATGGCGAGCGCCCCCAGCTCATCCGTCCATTAACGCGCGCGTGCTAGCGGGCTAGCTCATTGCACCAATAAACGACCAACGACAGATTGAACCAGCGACCGAGGTTCTCCCTGAACCTTCTGACTTGTTTACCCCACCCGCTTATCAACCCCCCCCCCCCCCTCCCGGTCCCTGCACGTGCCTCCATGCACGCGTGCGTGTCTACGTGGAAACCTTGTGCTGTTAATTTCAATTCGTACTATTAAGTGCGAAATTGCTACCGAAACGCAGGCGGGGTCGTAATTCTTTATTTTTTTGTTTCGTGTTGGGCTTCTCTGGTCACGGTGTCTATCGCTATCGAACGACTTCGATATCGAAGACGGATAAGGTCTTCTGGGATAAAATCACCGCGGCCGGAGGGAAAGGGGGTGGGGGGGGGGATTTACAACTACTGTAGTAAAAGCTAGGTAAGGTTTTGTAAAACTTTACTAGACCCAGAATCTACCTCACCCGACTACTGAACCATCCCCTCCCCCCTCGCTTCCCCCCCGTGGCTATTTGCCACGTAGAGCGATTTTTCCGCAGCAACTGAGTTGCGATGGTGCCGTCATTTTGAATACAGTGGCACCCTGTGGCACCCAAGTCGTCGTACCTTTGTCGAGAGACAATCTCCCCCATCCCTCACTCCTTCCGACATCAGCCGACGTTCGCAAGCGGAGAAAGAAATCAAAAATAAATAAATTCAACCACACAATGCGGGAGGGGAAAATATATATAATACATGAGGGGTATTTCATTTGTTTGTGTACGAAATCTGTACATTAACGAGCGAGGGTCGATAAACGAACGACTAATTTGGCATTCCTGTCCCGACACAGAGAGACGCGTGCGTGAAGGATGACCGTAACCCGTAACAGTAGCCCCCGTCCACGACCACCGCGATCCAAACACGAAGGACATACGGGGGTAGTACAAATACAGAAATAAGCTTACAGCGTATAGAATAATTACGACAATCTAACCAAGTAATAAGAACAGAAGTGGGGGAAGGGGAAGGGGAGGACGGGAACGATTAAAAAAAGGAAAGAAAAAGAAGCGTCGTCCCGGCGTTCAATGCGATATCATACGATACGTGGCGACATAAGCGGCGTGCGTAACGTGTTCTCGTATCGGGCCTCGGCGTCAGCGAAGATATCGACCGACGGAACCCTCCCCCTCCCCTCCCCACTTTGCCAAAGTCAATGCCGATGGGGGCGACAAGACAACCGAGTCGTCAATTACCGATCATCTCGCGCCCGCACCCTGAGACTGCGCCTGTGCCTGCGCTGCCTTGGCCTGCGTGGTGGCGGCCTGTGCGATGATCGCGTGCGTCGGCTGGCCGCCGGGCGCCTGTCGGAACGCCATCCCATTCACGCTCATGGGCATCTGCGGCCAGGGGGGGTTCATGTTAAAGCCCCCAGCGGCGCGGCCGCCTGCTTGCGCCTGAGCCTGAGCCGCCTGAGCCGCCTGGACGAGGTGCAGATGGCGCAGCTGCACCTGCATCGACGGGTTCAGGGCGTTCATTTGTAAGAGCATTTGCTGTTGCTGCTGCTGCTGCTGCTGTTGCTGTTGCTGTTGCTGTTGCTGTTGCTGTTGCTGTTGCTGCTGCGATGGCGGCTGCGTCGCGTCTTGCGTCGTCTGCCCTGGGTGTTGCTGTTGCTGTTGTTGCTGGTGAAGCTGCTGCTGGCGGAGCCTTGCGTTATATTGGAGCAGAGCGCCCTTGGGAAGGGGGATCTGATGTTGCGATTGCTGTGGGGATTGCTGTGATTGCCCAGGAGTTGCGACGAAGTGCTGTTGGGTGAGGTGCTGGCCCTGGGCATTCGCACTGGGCATAGGCGAGTGAGGTGTTGCCTGTGGGTTGCCATTCGCACCAACACTGGCGCCGCTCATCGGCGTACGCGAAATGGGGTGCGCTTGCCCATTCTGCTGTTGCTGCTGCGGCTGCTGTTGCTGTTGCTGCTGCTGAGCTTGTGCCACTTGCGGGTTTGCTAGCTGCGCGGTGTAACGCGTTTGACCCTGTACAGGAGTAACGCCTTGGGCTTGTCCTGGCGCCTGTCCTTGTCCTTGCGCGTGGGCCTGAGCCTGAGCTTGAGCCTGCGCATGCATTTGCATGTAATACAGCTGTTGTTGTGCTGTCATTGATGGATGTCCCATTACGCCAGCTTTTGGGTTTTGACCTTGAGCTTGTGTGGTCGCCTTGTAAAACGCCATGTTGGCTACCATGGTTGGCGTCATATAAGTAGCAGCCGGGTGCGGCCCAAGGCCCTTCGTTTGTTGAGGGTACGGTGGACGGGGTTGTTGCACCTGGTTTTGGTGTTGAGGCTGAGGTTGGCCTTGCGGAGGCTGGACAACGGGCTGTGGAGGTGGGCGTGGGGAGCTGGCAGACGCTGTGTTGCCAGCGACGACCATTGCATGATGTAAAGCGGGCGAAGGCGCAACACGCGGAGAAGCTACACCATTGACGGCGGCATTGACCGCAGCAGCGGGATGCGGTGATTGGGACGTCGGGCGCGACACAGGGCGGTTGTTTGGCCGCACATGCTGGGGAGTAAGCTGGCGTGTAGATTGCACAGGCGTCGCAGTTGGCGTTGGAGTGCCAAGCGTCCCTTCGCCAGGCGTCTGATTCCTCTTCGCTGTTTGCTTCGGGGTAGATTTCTTAGTGTCTGTGCTCCCGGGCGTAGACGGACCAGTGATGACCGGCGTTGCTGTTGAGCGCGGGGGCTGCTGGGACTGTAGCGGCTGTGGCTGCGCCTGCGACTGCGACTGGGGCTGAGGTTGCGCCTGTGATTGTGGTTGTGGTTGTGACTGCGGCTGGGACGGGGGCTGAGAGGGCTGAGGTTGAGGTTGGGGTTGAGGTTGAGGCTGAAGCTGAGTCTGCGTCTGAGTCTGCAAAGGGGTCTCGCTTGGCGGCTGGGACGGGGGCTGCGGTGTGGATGTGGGTTGTTGCGAAGGTGATTGGTTGACCGGCATGTTGTGCAGTGGGTTATTGTAGGTGGAAACAGCTATCGCTGTTGTGGTGTTTTCAGGTGGCGGAGGTGGTGCGGTCTTCATGCGGTTAAGGTGATCAAGCAGCCGATACCTTAGAGTGCATAGTACATTAGAAACAGCGGTAGATGGGAGGGGGGAGCAAAATAAGGCGTACGAGGGTGTGGCACCGCGCGTCGGTTTCGGGTCCATGAAGCGAATGATTTTGGCTTTGCGATTCCAGGACGCCTCGTCCTCCTCGGACTCTAAGCTGTTTGCCTTGCGCTTCTTTGGTCGTAATGGAGGTGGCGTCCTAGGTAAGGAAATACGATAGAGACTGTTCGCAATCTTTCCAAGGCGGGGGTCCGGATCCAAACAGAGGGGCGGAGACGTAGCAAGCTGCGATACGAATCCTCGTGTGAGTGCGCGCACAGAAACGAAATCGCTACGCACAAGTATCTTGGCCTCGACTTCGAGGGCTTCTTTGTCCGTCCATTTGTTGCCCGACTTTTGGTTCAGGAGGCAGAGATCGGCAAAGAGGGTTTCGGAATTGGGACGGAGGAGAACACGCGTGGCAGATTTTTCCAGCGGTTTGCCCTCTTTCGAGTTGTCCTTCGAGTTGACTTGCTTGAACTCTTCGATCTCTACGATCATGCACCCTGCAAGGTCGGAAGAGAGCCCGGTCAATGACTCGGTCCTGAGAGAACATGGACATGAACTCGTGACGTGCCTTCGAAGAAGGGGACCTTGGCTGCGTCAAAGAGCTCGAGGAGGTCTACGGGTATCCGATTCGCTTTTATGTCATCAAACAGGGCCTGAACGTGGCCGCGTGAATGGCAGGATAGAGGAGGGCAAAGGGCGAAGGGAGACTCCGTACTGTGTAAGCGGGACTGTTGTACAGGAACTTGGGACCAGAATTGAGAGTCCAGTTGTCGTGGTAGAGCTGGACGGAGAACGAAGGAGGGTCGTTCTCGTGCTGCTCGAGTATCGATTGAGCTTGCCTGGTCAAGTTGTAGACCATCGCCGCCAACTCTTGAGCCACGACCTCGCCTGGCTCGGGTCAAGTCTTTGATTAGTCATCAGTCCCGTCACTTGTTCGTACGTTCATGAATCAATTGCGAGAGGTCCGGTTTTATTATTCTCTTTCTCTATTTCTCTCCTCCTAACGATCAATCTAGCTTTTCCAGTTCTTGCACGATAAAAACCCGCAAGCGAGGCAAATCGCTCTCGAAAATCTTCTGCCGCACACCCCTAAAGATGCCCCTCACCGCACCATCTTCTTCGACGGTCTACTGACGGAAGGCACGGTGATCAGAGATCTCAAGTTATTGTGTCGCGACAATCTCGTACGTGTACTTCTGCGTCTCCGGATTCCCATCCATCTTGCAGAAACGCACAGGCGATTGCTCACGATGCGTTCCGTGCCCTCGTCAATCTCTCGGATTCTCCGATGATCCATCCGCACCTCGCTGAACCGCCCTTCTTGACCTTTCTGGTGTCTTATGTAGTGGTCAGTCCCTCCCTCTCTTGGCTCTCTTTGTCTCCGCCGAAGCTTATGGATATGCAGCACCCCCAAGCGACCCTCGGGGATCTCGCCGCGATGCTTCTTTCCAATCTCACTGCCTCGTCGGGACCCTGTGCTACCCTTCTAGCCCTTCAGATCCCCATTCTTCAAACCCCTTCCTCCGCCGGTCCATTCTACCCAACACAGTCGCGTGCAGGAAGCTGCGCGCCGCCCGTTCCATATCCAACTGGCACAGAGATAAACGTGCATGCGTTGCGCCTGCTCGTCGACGCTTTCGTACAGGGCGCGAGTGTAGATCTTGGCGTCCCACTCGACAAATGTCCTCCCCGCAAAAGCGAGCTCCACTTTCTCGCGAGCGTGTTCGCAAACCTGTCTACGGTATCCGTGCAAGTCGTCGTTCACGTCTGGCCAGGGCTGACAAATCTACCCAGTCCCTTCCCGGACGTGTCTTCTTTTTGACCCCGCAATATTCGGACCCACTGAAACCCGAAGTTACCGGACAAGTCGAGTATCCTCTTGCGAAGCTCGTCGTCTTTACCGAACACAAAGATACTATTCGCCGTGGAGGCGTCTCGTCGCTAATCAAGTGAGAATACCTGTCTCTCCACACTCCCCGGTTTTGCACAATTGACCTCGTGTTTATATCATCCCACAAGAAACTGTTCGTTCAATGCACAGAACCACCGAGCCATCCTCACACCCGAGTCTCAATCCGTGCTCGTACCGCCATCTAATCTCCCGGCGCCTGGCGTCGACGCGCTACCGTACATCCTCCTCCCCCTCGCAGGTCCAGAAGAGTTCGACCTGGACGCGCAGGAGCAACTCCCGGAGGCGTTACAATTCCTCCCGCAAACCAAGCAGCGCGAGCCGGATGAAGTGTTGCGGCTCACGCACGTCGAGACGTTACTCTTACTCTGTACGACACGGTGGGGGCGCGATTACCTGCGAACGCACGGGGTCTATGAGGTCATTCGGGCGCTACATGAACAAGAAACCAATGACGCAGTTTCGGAGCATGTCGAACGACTCGTGAACTTGCTCAAGCGCGATGAGGGACTAGTGACCGTACAGGACCCGCAGGTAGGAGAGATGGAGGAAGACGACGCTGATCTGCGCATTGAAGAAATATAGACACCATGTGGCGTAATATTTGGGGAGTGAGGCCTAGTGAGGAGTTGCAATGATTTGTACGATGAAATACAGCACTTGCACACGCTGGGCAGGACAGGCCTCACTCAGAACCCGGCTCTTCAATTGCGGATGAACGGTAAGGGCTGCAAACGACCTATTGGCATCGCTTTATCTTTGCTGGGGTATATGTTATTATTCGAGAGAACAATCCCAGAATTTTGTGTGACATACTTCCCCACCCGCACAGTTGCTGGAGTTCTCGTCTCACATTCCGGAAACCGGATGAACGTCCATCGACACCGATACATCAACGTAACAGGACACAGACGAGACGATGACGTCTTCCGCGATTATAATCACGCAATTTGCTGTCAAGCACTTTCCACCCCAGAATTTTCGATCAGTGCTGCAAGCACCTATCATACTGGTTAGGTCAGGGCGCCAGTGAGCAGCGCAGGCGAATGCCACCACCCCACGACAACTGCGGGAGCGGGAGAAAATCAGATCGGTTTTCGTTGCGCACCGAAGCACGTGAACAACGTGTTGTATAAGTGATCGAGCACCCAAAAAACGTAGCTGCAGCTGAACAACCCCGACCACGCTAGCTCGCTCTAGGATGGACGATCGTCGAAAGTAAAAGTACCTCCAACGTATGAGTGTCCTGGTTGTGTGTCAATCATCTCCGGTAGCACGTAAATGAAAGGGCGGGAGGGCAGACGGGACTTGGCATCGATTGAAGTACTGTAATTGATACGGCATGGGGCTGGCGATACGGTCATTCTAAGATGGTGGGATCAGCGCAAATTTTGCCTGCAGGCTTGTACAAGGGTTTTGCCAGTTGCCCAACTGATCCGCGCAGGGTACAGGTTAGTGCAACGAGAGAACATCGCACTTACGACGGATCAGTTTTGTTTCGCGGTTCAACACGATGTTTCCAAACTTTTCATCGCCTAAATAAATAATGAACAAGCACAACAGGGCAATAATAAGAATCCGGCTTTTGTAATATGTTGGCAGAAATTTTTCTTCAACGGTTCCTCGGGCCAGAGTAAAAAGTTCCGAGATCAGAACGCCTTCCATGCTACCAGAAAGACGAGGGGACGCAGCCTCATTCTGTCAGTACTGCCAGGCTGCTTGGGTTGCTGCGTCGTGCGTTTCATCGCTGATCTACACACCAACTGGTTCACGGGGACTTAGGCCTTAGGGCATCGACCCCAACAGATGATCTATATGCCCAAGGAGGTATACCTTTCATCGCGCTCGTGTATCCCATGCGATGCTGTTCACTTGTTTACCACGGAGACTGTTGGATACTGCTGTTGCCACAGGTTGCCTCGGTGAGAGCGTTGCGCGAAAGGGGGGCGTTTCAGGGTTTCAACATAACTCGCTGTGCCCTGCCAAGAAGATAAGAGTTGTCCTAGAACGTACAAATTACCCCAAGTTAACTGCTTCCGAGAACAGGGGCCCAGCTGGACAGATATGTACGCACCACTGCAACGCTGAGCTGGGGAATACAGAAGGCCTTGTCGACCGCACATGTAAGTGGAGTGTGGGAAGTGGAGTTTAGTGTGTCCGGAGGTCGCACCTGGCTATGGGTGGTGCGGACAGGATGAACAAGTAAATTATCACAAAGGGCGTGGAATCTTGACATCTACTGTGGATGAAGTTATATGTGAACAAAGCCTGATATGATACTGAACGGACGGTTGCGAGCGCGTATATGTGCGTATTTTAGGATGGCGAGGTAGGAATAGGGGCGCAAAAGCCAAGCAAAAAGGATGATGAATGAATGGTCCCCTCCATTGTATAGACATAGCAATACATCAAACTGGGAAATGACCAAGCTACCGTCGGCGAGGGGTACGCACAAAGGCGATGACTCCATTCTCGAGCTCGACAAGCGACATCTCACCTTCCTCGTCGTCACCGGTATCCGCTGCCGTCGCAACCGCTACCGGTGTGCGGACAACCTTTGTGGGGCCACTAGAAGCGACTACTGCGCGTGCATGTGCACTTTCGCCGTCAGAGTCAGCTTCAGTATGCACGACGCTCGACTCAGCCTCGCTCTCCTCCGCTTCCGTCTCACCATCGGTACTGCATGAATGACCATGCCACAAACGTGCAAGCTCAGCCCCAAGATGCGTCGAGTCTTCCGAAGAGGCATCCTTCATGTTGGAAGGTGAAGAGGGGGACGAGCGTGGGGAAGGTGGAAGCAATTGGGCGGCAAGAAGGTTTGACGGCCGATCTGGAGCGGTGGCGCCGAGACTGAGACCAGGTGCGGTGGTTGTACTACCGATTGAAGGAGATGATGAAAAAGGTTTGGTAGGTTGGGCGTTATGGCAGGATCGCGAGACGAATGAAGACTCGGGTTTCTCATCATGTGGAGAGGGGGTACGATCTTGGGTTGTCTGTGGCAGATCCTGGGAAGCAGGGAGTGGAGGAGAGGCGCACAATGGCGGAGGTTGACATGGTTGAGAAGTTGGATTGAACACTGGTGGAGCAGGCGTTTCTAGCAGAGGTACGAAGTTAAAGCGGGGCAATGGACGTGGCTGAATGGGAATATTGTAAGGAAGGCGAGGCGGAGGCGGTGGGGGAACCCAAGGCTCAGTGGTGCGACTGGGAGGTGAGGGTGGTGTTGGCGGGTTCGAAGTTTTTTGTCGAGGAGGATTTGAGACCACTATCCGAGGTGGCGGCGTAGATGGGGGAGACGGCGGGGGGCGAGAAGGCGGAGAATGGCAAGGTGAAGATTGCAACTTTGACGAGAACACCACGGAAGGTGGGCTTGCCGCCTGTAATGTGGGCGACGTAGCGGGACCGATGAGGGGAACAAGTGCGACAGGCACATTCTTGAGGAAATGTGTTCGGGGAATACCGCGAGCGTCTAATTCCGGAAGGTCTGGATCGTCGAAAGGCTGAGTAGCACGAGGTAGTGAACGCTGGATCTCCTTAAGCTCCAGCATTTCCCTTGAAAGAGTTCGTTGTCAGATATGTGCCAAGATAACAGAGGTCATACGACAAAAAAGGAGGCCGGAGGGGCGATAACCGCCGTCGGGAAGAAGAATTTAACCGTACTCGGGACAACGACAAGAGAAGCACAGCTACAGAGACCAGATAGCAAGGAGTGACGGGTGTAGTGGGGAATAAAGGTTGATAAGGTATCGGGGACTACTCACTGGTATGTCAGCTTGGGCGTGACTTCCGCCGGAGAGCGGTCCCATTCGTCGGCAACAAATATCTTGTCGACAGGCTCAGAGAAAAAATGAACGCATCTGCGTGCGAGGCATGCGTCAGTGAGAGACGGGGGAGGACGTCGTTTTGCAGCGAGGGATGGAACATCGGGGGAAAGGAGGGGCGGGGTGGGACCACGAGTGGGAGGAGGAGTGGCCATGCTAGTCGGCGTGGGGGGAGAGGGAGGCTGAGAAGAGTGCTTAAGACAGCCCCGCATGAGAGTATGTAGAGAGTTGGGAAAAGACGTTGAGGAGAGCGAGAGTGAACTTGAGTGTCAAGTTGTAAGGGCGAAGAAAAGGTGGCCACCGGGGCGTGTCTCCGGCCACGATCTCCGGGCGGCCTGTTTCCGGTCAAATAGGTCAACGGACGGGAGGTCGGGACCAGTGCTACAGACATTTATTTCAAAGCAAACCCTCAGTATGAAAGATATTTTTACACGGTTCGTATCTCATCCACATCCCGTTTCACACCGCAATTCCCCCTCATCTCGTCAACACATGTCCGCGTGATTACGACACCCATCGGTATAGCACCCGTCCGTACGAAAGGAAACCTGATGCCCCTTTCGATCACTTTCGACATCATCACCGCCCTCGAAAGCAGGCAGCCGCTCAGATTCGGTCGATCACGGATGGGAAAGCCCTGCAAATACCTCAAGTCTTCTAAGCCAGTCCGACGAATGAAATTGGCTCACCTAAGCACGACAGAGCTTGTAATGATGAGGGCCCAGATGGGTGGTATCCACCTGTTTCGCAAGAGCACAACAAGCGTGCGAGCTCATCAACTCTTTGAGTGCTTTTTGCGAGTGTGAGATTTAACACTCACGTAGATACGTTGAAGTCACCGGCCCGGAACATTGCCCATAGGACATATCCGACAACGGCGCTCTCCACGAGCGATGTTGCCACCGCAGTGATAAGAAACACTAAAAGCGCGAATAATCCGTACGTGAGCCGCGAACGGTGTACATTTCTCCGTGGTGCTTGACGAGGACGCGGCTCTTCAGCATCGACCGTCTCGGGTTGCTCTGCCAGAAGCGGGTCGGGTGATTGCGCAGACGTCAAAGGCGTCAGCGGGATCATCGGGTGCGGTTGGCTTGCTGGCTGGCTTGCACCATCCCGGTTCAACGAGGCTGATCCGGTCTCACTCTTGTTGCGGCGCGCCGGATAGACGATATTCAAACAGGCAATGCCACCGGTGATCAAGAAGAACAGTGAATGGAATATCAGCGTCCAATAAAACGTGAAACGGAATACGTCTGTGCGTTTCGGAGTGGTGTGTCACTGGCCCGGCGGTGAGAGAATGGAAACGCATAGCATACCTCCGCCGTGGGTGAGATAACGTCCGCCTGGCTGGATAGGGGCATGGTGCTCGAGGTCGTGAAACTCGAGGAGAGGATCATACAGAGAAGGCCATGTAGGGGTTAACGAATCTGTCTGGTTTTGTGCTGCAGACATACACGCCTTTCAGGCTATTGAAAGCAAGCGAGCGTCCGAGACGGAGATCAAAACGCAGGATTCTACACGTGACTCGGCGGTCACATGCAACGTCATGAACATGAGCAAGAATATTCATAGTATCAGTATCTATCAGTATCAGTTATCCGGGACTCTAGCATGATCTGCATGACGGCTTGTACTCCCGTCGGACTTGGACCCTGTTCCTTCAGCTGCTGCTCTCTCTCATGTCCGCCATGGAGAAAGCTAACACCTCGGACCTACGGTGACCCTTATGACGAGATTGCTAGTAGGCAGCTATGGTCAGCACGGTCCCCGCCCTGTTTAGTGGTACGAGGATGACGAACCACCCTCACACCCTGCATACGACGGCGTGCAAGTCTCGCACGACGGCACCACGACGGCACGTCCGCGTTGATCCTGGCCCAACACGGCCCCTCTTCCCAACTCTTCACTATTTTTTCGTGTTTTCCGAGGCTGGGCACCCTCGCCTTTCCACGGGCCGCCACAGCACAGGACTGCGGCTCGGCGGGGGCAACAGCGCCCAGATATCCTCTACTGCCTTCGGCTTTTAGCTCCACAAATCAAGCCCCATGTTTAAGCTGTCGGCTCCGATGTTGCTAGCGCGTATTGTATGGGTGATAAGAGGTTGTTGAGGTGTTAGGGAGATGTACTAGTAGTCAGGGCATTGGGCCGACGCCTTATCAAGCAGGATCGCGCATATATCGCTCGTGGAGCGATTATATCGATTATATCGAGATCGTTGCGCGAGATCGCGCACGACATGTATGCATAGCATAAGGCGCGCGCCGTAAGCGTACACCTTGCAACATCCCATAGTCTAACAAAATTTCTCGTAGTCTGAAGAGCGCACTTCCCAGTAGGCACTTCTCTCTCTCGCAATTGGATATGGATACTATTCAGCCAGCATTCTACCGTAGGTATTTTGAGGGATCGCCGCGTCTCCCCCAGCCGCCTCCGCAAGCTCCTCATCTGAAGAAGAGAGTTTAACTGACAATCTCATTTCTAAACATAAATTGCGTTCGTGGCCAATGCGATTTCAGCCTGTGTAGGCCGTACGCATCTATCGTGCCTTCCGATGCGATCCTGGATGTCCCACAAAAAACATACAGAGTGTTTTGAGATTAGCGATATATACGGCTTTAGCTGTAGCCTTTGCGGGCGTGTCGGCTGGCATTCCGGATCCGTTCGCCATAGAACCAAAATAACCACGGTCTGCGGGTAAAACCGATGAGGCACTTTACATAGCAGGCGACAATTCACACGTACGCGGGACATCCCACAACGATTGCCACAACTGCGAGAATAGTGTTGCCTTTGCCGTAACCTAGAGCTTTATACATCGACGGGGCGAACAACGGAAAACCGAAGCCGGCCAACGAGCGCAAGAAAGCAACGGCCGCAAGAGCTGTGACGGTGAGAGACCTCTAAGCACGTAAAGCCAACGGTGGTCGAACGGGCAACTCACCAGAAGCAGCGTGCAGGGTGAAAGAGTCGATTACATATGTTTGGATGCTTTGGAATGTCGTAATAGTGCCAGCCCCGACAAGTGCGATTCCCTGCAGATGTCATTTAACATCCACGCTGAGAGTACAATTCATATCACTCACCACGTCGGGCACCAGCCAGAAGACATGGTTCTGTGCAGTCCAACCACTAAGCAGCAAGCCGATAGGTAACAGAATTGTCCCAGGAACGATATTAGCTACAGAACCGCAAAATGAGTTATTTATGGGCCCGAAAAATAAAAACCAAACGCCGATACCTACGCAATCTGAATTCGGGCCGTCCAACACCTCCATTGCGAGATTTCAAGTACACATATAACCGATCCATAAATCTCGCGTTGAGTTGTGATCCACCGGTAAGACCAATACCGAAAGCGAGGTAGTGGAGACCGGCGATTCCTACTCTATCGCGATATACATCTCGGAAGATCGAAGGTATTGTCGTGATGAATACTGGGGCGTGTTAGACGCCATACAATCGAGGAGGTCCCAGACACGTACTATAAAGAAGGCCATATACAAATGCCATGTAAAGTCCGAGGAGCTGGACGATGGGCTCATGCATGAACAGTTTGAACGGGCGAACGAGAGCTTTACTGAACATCGCTTTCCAACTGCCCGAGATATGAGCATGAAAAGATATGAAGATGAGGCACACGCACCCCCTATCCGTCGTCTCCATGGAAGTGCGGGTCACTACCTCAGAAGCTTTCTCTTCGTCCATAGTTCTACGGATTGCCGTCGCCTTACGCTCCAGTAGAATGGGTGCATAGGCTTGAGGTGTGATTCTCGTGTCAGCCTAGATAACACAGAGGACGAGCCAAAAGAAATATTCACTTTCTTCCAGGAAGAGAAGGCCGAGCCCTTGAATAGCAGCATCCACGATGGACGTTGACCAGAACTATTCCGTCGACGTCAGAAAATATTTTATCGCCATATGTGGAACAGACATACCACCCAACGCCAAGTTGATTTCTCTGCTATCCAAGCCCCAGCAACCGGACCAATGACAGGACCGAGAAGGGGAGCAAGTGAGTAGATAGCAATAGCCTGTCCCCGATGTTCGGCATCGAAAAGATCACCAATGACTCCTCCACCGATAGCGAGCGGAGCGGAACCACCTAGTCCCGCTAGGAAGCGAAATGCGATAAGCTCGTTCTTGCTGTGCGCAAAGCCACATGCCGTATTCCAGACTAGAGGTTAGATAAGCTACTTCCGGAACCTCGAAAACATGCCAGTGCAAAGGACACACTGAGGTACCACAGATTTGAAATTTGCAACACGTGCGAACGCCCATAGATCTCGCTGAGTGGGCCAAGGAAAAGCGGCCCGAAAGCTATAACGGCGGAAGCATACGATGAACAAACGCCGTGAGTGGTATGCGAGGATGACAGGTACGCGCCGTAGCCAAGAACGAATATAGAGGTTGTCATGGCAAGCAGGACGGTGCTGTGGATGTCGAAGCGTTCAGCCAACTGCCCTGAGGCCGGAGCGATCATCGAGGAGGAGACGGGGCTAATGAATGTGAACGCAGAGACGATGACGGTTGCTCCCCACTTCTTTTTGAAACTCCAACTACGAACGTTGAAACAATGAGACGAAGCGACGGCAGAGAGAACGATGTCGAAACATACTTTTTGGGGTTTTCTGGGTCATCTGGGCCATCCCAGTCGACTGTGAGGACGTTCAAGTTGTCACGACTGATACTGCCGGTGCTCAGGGGTCCCGGAGCATGAGAATGCAAGTGTATTTCGCTGGGTCCTTCATGACTCTGAGCATCGCTGTGAGTCTGAGATGTAGCTTTCTCCGTTGGCAACATGCGAGAGTTGAAAATGGACTAATGATATGCAGCAATGTCAACGCTGCCATGAGTTATATATTGTTCTAGCCCGCTTTGAAGTGGGTCGCAAGAGGAGTGCAAACCGGCAGGCATATGGCATTTGTCCGAGTCTCGGATAAGCAAGACCGATAGTCCGACGACGTCATTCACCCTACTTGCTGGAGCTGGTCTTCCATAAGGTACCCGCATGGTTGCCCTCTAGTCCTATGAGGATAGTCCTAGTAGTATTTTTTGTACTGTAACGCGAACCTCCTACCTAGTAGGGCGGTCGCACGATGCACATTCAGGCTGACCATATCTCGAGCAGACTGGCACTGAGGGGCCACTGGCAGTAGCTGCCCCTTCGCACAAGATGTTTTGCGTGCCATTACGATTCGGCCGATGGGGATGGAGTATAGACCAATTGGGGCTGATTAATGCTCACGCGCAAGATCGGGGGTTCAACGTTCAACGTTCACCTGGGGAGGAGGCACGAAGGAACTGATATGGTGAGACACGGCATTGAGGTCTAACTACGGCACGCCGGCACGACTTCGGTGGCATCGCCCGACAATATCTTTCAGGCAAATCATCAATCAGGCCCCACCCTCGACCATCGGCCGAACCGTAATGTTTACACTCGGACCGATCTCCAGCAGCTGTTCACTCGTTCTAACAAATTGTAATCTGCCAGTGAAAGGCGTGATTCCTAGCACATATCCACAGATTCCACACAACAGATTGATCTACGGTACAGTACTGCCGGGCCCGGGGTCTATTGGTGTGAACTGATTGACACTTGTTTCTTTGAGGGCTTCGAGTCATGCAAGGTACAGCAAGTTTATCCGGCAGTCGCATCTCCCTTCTTTGGTCCGGCCGTGAATTGTGCCTGATCAGCGGCGTGGGTAGCTCTGGCTTACGGATCCGTTCGCCATAGAACCAAAGTAGTCACGGCTGTACAATCAAAGATGGGACACCAACGCAGTTTTTCTCTATTTCTGAGAGGATAGCAGCTGTTCAGGTCGCACAGTGCGCATCCAAGTTGACTTGCCGTGCGTCAAGCAGACGGAGGGCTGTGAAGTGATAGGCTCTGCCGCCTGGTTCAGAGTCACAAACCGGACGGCTTAGTAAGCTACCAGAAGCCGCGGTTGAGCTGAACACCTTCGGGGCGAATCTTTGCCCATATAACCTCGGTGCATGGCCCGGTCCCAGCGAACTTGTCCTCCCACTCTCCCACCCCCCCCCCCCCCTCTTGCACCCAACGACATCACAGTAGTCAGATGTGAAACGAACCCCAACTCTGAATACGCAGCCGTCCTCGATTCTGCCGTCCTCCGGGCAGACACCTTGGAGAACTCGGCCTCCAGCAGCCTGATGGGTGAAACCGGTGCAAAGTCGCCGTAGCTGATCAGTGTCGTCGATCAAGAAACTTTGAATTGTCCACTTAGCCGAAGAACCTTGCCCTATTCTCAACGAAGAGCCGACACCCAAGGCGGCAACCATAGCCAACTCCGAGTCGCTGAGGCCCTCGGCCGTCCCGCACTGCTGCCTGACGTGGCATCCGACACGCGGTAACTGCCTTGTATGTCCCTTAAAATGCAACATTGAGAGCTGACGTCGCAACCCTGAAGTCCACTTTGGAGAGTTAATAGTCAAAGGCAGCAGGTCTTATCGACAAATCGGGTCGCATTACAGGGTTGACCAGAAACGGACCAGACCCAAACGATGCGTCAAGCCAACCACTCCCAAACACCCCACTTTCACCGGTCAACCATCCTTGCTATGCCAGGTAGCTGCTTTCCCCTTTTGCCGTTGTGTCTGTTCTAGCTATACCAGCCAGTACTAGTGGCACGGTCTGTCTTTCCGGGCATAAGTACTCGTTCTCTTGATTCTTAACTCATCTCTGTCATATAATAGATGTAATTAGCCTTGTACTTAGACACAAACAATATACCGTTCTTGGGGCGTCCCTCGTGTGTACCGCATTAGGCACTACTGTGACACCCGTACTGTACTTACTACTCACCAGCACTTACCCTACAAAGGTCCTTTTCTTATTGGTAATGAAAGCAGGCAAAAGCCCGCACCTATTCCCAGATACCTTCTACACCGCCCCTCTCGAGACCTGGGCAGCTGCAATCCAGCGACTGCCCTTTGAAGCAACACAATGTATCCTCGACCAGATCGTGCACTACAAGGCGCTCTCGGACATGGAGCACGAGTTCCTCGTCGTCTACGCGACTCATCCCTCCGGCTCTAAAATCGTGCTAGGCGTCGACCGCAACGCGGAGGACCTCACTATCGCCTCCGCCCCCGAGTCCCAGCAAACGGTGACATCCTCAGGCGCAGCAGCAGCAGCAGCAGCAGCAACGCCGTCCTCTTCTCTAACGTCGTCAGCACGGTACCTCGGTACTCTCATCACGGGCCTCGGGTCTCCAACAACCTCCTCGAATGAAGACCAGCACGAGGGGGCCTCTCCGTGCCCCGCGTATGATGGTGTGCAAGTGTCGCACGACGGTACCCCGACGCCGATCCTGGCCCAACGCGGGTCCTCCGTCCCACTCACGACCATTTCCTTCACGCCCCGCTCCTCCGTCTCCGTCTCCGTCCCCGCCTCCTCTTCGACTCGGACCACGGCGTCCGAAGGCTCGCGTCCCTCGCGTCCCTCCCTCTTGCACCTTTCCGTCCTCCTTCTCACTATCCGCACACATTTCCCTTCCTACGCGCTTCTTGAATACCAGTGTTATTTCTTCGCTCGCGCGACGTGTCTCGCCCTGGTCGACCTTTTCGGAGGCACGGAGACGGAACTTGAGGAGGGGCGTAGGGCGGCAACGTGGCGTGGGGTGCACGTGTCTCTGTACTCGGCGGGGCGGGCTGCGTTGCAAAATATGCTCTTGCTCCCCCTGGTCGAGTTCCCGGCTCTCATCGTACCTGCTGGGCTCTTTGCGGTATATAGCGCGGTGAAATTGTACGACGGGAACATAGTGGAGAGCGAGGCAGACAGGCGGCGTATCAGGTGCGATCATCTGCTTTTCAGAGCGACATCGTAGAGAACCTAACACATGGCCTTGAAGTGATGAGAAGATAAGGGAGCTTGCCATAACACATAAGTATTGCACAGCCTGGCAGTCCTTCATGCATAAGGGGCGGGAGATTAAAAATTGAAACTGACGATAAACGATCAAGGGCCAACATCATCTCAAGTGCATACCACAAACATCGACATTGCGACACTAGTAATAGGGACTAGGAGGATACATTATATATGCGATGCTCTAACAAATGGTCTCGTAATGCTGGCAAGATGCAGTCATAATTAGAAGTGTGTGTGCCCGCGCAAGAAACATGGGTATCGTGCGCGATTGCAGACGAACTACTACCAATGCGAGTGAGGTGACCCGGGGTTCCCGGCTGGTGTTGATGTCTAGTATATCAGCAAACGAATTCGCGCTCAAGGCAGTGATGTGATGATGGATAAGTAGGGGAATGAGGGGCGCGAGGGATGTGAGGAGACATGAACAAATGACAGGACGGGAAAAAATAAATAGGGTCATAAAGTCATGCCAGACAGAGAGCGACGAGACAACACATGATGTCATGAGAGCAGCGCAGAGAGTCCGAAAAAGAACCGATGATGAAAAGTGAGCATAATGGCAGCCGGAAGGAGTTTGGAGAGATGAGAAGTGGAAATCTATATCCGGCGCGTGATTTGCATTACATGGAACACAGACGAGAGCGAAGAGAACGGCGTGTGAATTTGAAGTTGGCGACGCATAGGGAAAGCCTGATTGACGATTCGCGATTTACCACCAGTTGCTGGTACCACCGCCTCCAGAGTAGCCACCGCCATAACCACCGTACTGGGGACCACCGCCGTAACTGGTTGATCGTCCACCTCCGCCACCGTATCCACCACCACCAGATTGGCGGTAGTCACGCGTTGCGCCACCGCGTCGGCCACCTCCACCACGACCCCTACCGCGGTACCCACCACCAGCAAACCCTGATTCGTGGGCGACAGACTCCAGCCAAGGAGGAATTTCTTGGTTTGCTTCACGGAGTAAATCTAGGAGGTCGCGGACGATATTTTTGTTGCCACGATTGAAGAACGCTGTCGACAGTCCTGTGTTACCGGCACGACCAGTGCGGCCGATACGGTGGACATAATCATCGATGTCGCTTGGTAGATCGTAGTTAATAACATGGGTGACGTTCGGAATGTCGAGTCCTCGCGCGGCAACGGCGGTGGCAACCAGAATTGGTGTACGACCTTGGCGGAACGTCTGAAGCGCCATCTCGCGTTCGCGTTGGGTACGATCGCCATGAATTGAAGTGGCCACAAACGAGCTTCCGATAAGGAATTCGCAGAGCATGTCCGCCATTCGCTTTGTCTCCACAAAGACAAGCGTCAATCCGGTCTGATTGGAGGTAAGAAGATCGAGGAGCACTGAACGCTTGTCATTGTCCTCCACGTATTCAACCTTCTGCGTGATGTTTTCGGAGGTCGAGCCAACACGGCCAACGGATAGGAAGATATAGTCCTTCAGAAAATCTTTGGCAAGCACCTGAATGTCACGAGGAAAAGTAGCGGAGAACATGAGCGTCTGACGGTCATGGACTCCCGACATGTCCTCCTCTTGAACGATTCTCCGTATCTGAGGTTCGAAACCCATATCGAGCATACGATCGGCCTCGTCTAATACTAGGTAACGGATATTAGCGAGGCTTATACGACCGCGCTCGATAAGGTCAACAAGTCGACCGGGGGTGGCGCTGAGTAAGTCACACCCGCGTTCGATCATGCGAAGTTGGCCATTGATGTCGGCACCTCCGTAAACGACAGCAGGGCGGACCCAGGAACGGTAGGCAAACTTGCGCGCCTCGTCGTGGATCTGGTTAACGAGCTCACGAGTGGGGGCAAGAATAAGAGCAGTAGGATAGGCTTTGCGTGTCCGCAGATGAGAGTCTCCATTTACCCCAATTGGAGGGGCGCGGGGACCATTTGAAAAAGATGCAGAAAGGATGGGAAACAGGAAACCCGCAGTTTTCCCAGAACCAGTCTTTACGGATAGAGGTCAGAAGAAGAGCGTTGATAATGTGCAAAAGGGACGGACCTGAGCACACGCCATCAAGTCTCGTCCCACCGCAACAATCGGGATGGAATACTTCTGAACAGGAGTGGGCGTAGCATAGCGGGCATGGCCAATATTTTCCAAGAGGACGGGGTCTAAGGGAGGACTCGTGAAGGCGACAACAGGTTCGGGGACACCGGCACCGGTTGCTTCGACCGGGATATCATCATACTTCTCGAAGTTGATACCCGTGTGTTGCTTGGAAGGGTCCTCAGCATCGCCATAGAGCTCCTTCTCAAGGCGCATATTGCGCGCTCCGACAACGTGCTGGCCATCCCTCCAAACGCCATAGCCAGATGATTCACGTGGGCCGGACTCGTGTCTGGGGCCACTACTACCATAACTGCTGTGTGGACGTTCGCCCCAGTTATCACTGCGACGGCCTCCTCTGAAAGGAGAAGGAGACACATGTCCGTTCGTGGATCTATCACCTAAACCACCTCTTCCACCATATCCGCTACGAGGGAAAGGCGAAGAGGTCCGGGAGTCGTTCCAGCCGCTCCTAAGCGCCGATAAGACATGTGTCAGTGGGGAAAGGAGAAAGGGGAGTGAGAAAAACATACCCGTCAAGACTAGAAGGGGAGGAGGCAGCCCGCTGCGATGCTCTCAAATGCGGAGGTACGTATGCAGATTTCGTGCCATTGATACCAAGAGACGCTGGGGGAAATCAATGAACAATGAGGACGCCAGGTGGAGACGGGGGGCTACACACCGAAAGATGGCTCGAGACCAGTAGAACCGTTTACAATTCCATTTGACATATTAGAAGAGAATGTCTTTTTTGTGTGTTTGTTTATCGTGAAAGGATGAGTGTCTATAAGCCTCTGGATGATGGCTGAGAGGGAGAAAAAAGCGAGGGTGGATGCCCGCGACTTTTCTCCAAAAATTCATGTGAGACAGGTTTAGTCAGCTATCCCACGGCTATTCTCGTTCCCGGTCCGTCATCGCCATCGGTTACATTACCACCGTACCACTGCCATCCCATCAAGCTCCAGCTACCATCGCAATGTCAGTGCCCCCACAACCCCAGCAACCTATGCAGCCACAAGTGCAACAGCAACTACTACCACGAGCGGATCCAGTGATGCAAGCGGCCATTGAGGCTGATTTTCGCCCCGTCGACGTAGCGCTCGACTCCGCCAACGGGACAGCGCTCTGCGCATCACATTCTTCTGAAAAGTGTGATGAGTGCGACGTAGACTATGTCCAACTTAACCGCCTATCTAAGATCCTCACCGCCAACCCCAAACTACCTTTCCCACCCCCATCCAACATAGTCAATCAGAAGTTGTCCCAGATTGTCAACCAGACAAAGGAAGAAGGCAACGTAGGTCCCGAGCGTATCATGCCAACGTCTGACTAAGTCCGTTATAAGGCCCTCTTTCGGGCGCATCAATGGGAGAAGGCTATCGGTCGCTACACCCAAGCAGCGGGTTTCGCGATGCAGCGTGCTCCTTGGGAGGCCCAGCAAATCTTGCGCGAGGAGCTCTCCACCGTCCTTTCTAACCGTTCTGCGGCCCATTTCGAGAACGGAGATCTCCTTTCTGCAATTAGCGATGCTGAAGCAGTCATCCAACTCAAAAAGCCCTGGTCCAAAGGTCACTTCCGTAAAGCCAAGGCACTCATCGCGCTAGGTCTTTTGCCACAGGCGAAGGAAGCCGTTCAATACGGATTACAGTTTGACCCCAGCAACGTGGTAGGTTGCATGCTTTTGTGGTGCCGAAAACAGCACTGACTCTGCCCCTGCAGGAGATGATGGGCGTGCTCCAGGACATAGAACTTGTCTTGCGTAGCTATGCAAACCAACCCCGCCCGACTAATCCGTCAGACACAGTGGCGGAAAAAGCTGCCTGATTCATATACATATTCTCTACCATACCCCGCATATTCTCATTATTCCCACTAGACCGGGTTAATGGCGCCACCGTAGTTGCATTCCGTCTCATGTCTGCTCCACGTCCTTTCCATCTTGGAATACAATCCCCAGCACCACCAAGGAGTAATGTAAATGAATATCGCGACTTGGTATGACCTACAGGTCACCTACTAGTGCAATGCAACGGGATCCAGTGGCACAGAAGTAGCATAACAGAAAACTGCCAAAATCGTCAGCATTTGAGCAATGTAAAAGTACAACATGTGACACCAGAGGAAGTCGAAAGAAACCCTAGCCAAGGAGATACGCAAAAGAGAATCGTACAAAATTGATGGCATATGTGTATACGACCGAATCGTCCTAATCCTTCTCCCTCGACAGATGTGGATCAATTACTTGGAGCGCTTCAACGCACTCTAGTGGATCACGGAAAATGCGAATCACGACATTGGTCGGAACCTCTGCATATGCTTTCCACAGACGCGTTTGTAATTGCGAGCGTTTCCTCTCCGATTCGGATAGAGTCAAGCGATGAGTCAGAGTCGGCATTAGCATAGTGGGCGTGACGGTTGTTTGCGGCTGGCAATAGCTCTCTGGCTCCGAGTATAGCGTATCTGTGTATGGTCTCTGTCCACCCGGTGTGGGTGATGTGGGGGTCTTCAAGAAGTAGTCACCCGTTGAATCGGATGGCGCACGAGACATCGTGGGCGATGGTGTGAGTGGAAGGGATTGAGAGCTCGTAGATTTGGGGGACAATCGACCTCCTCGCGACATTGACATACCCCATGGGTTCCTTTTCTTCCCGCATTCTCGAGCGTGAATACCGGTAGGATCCTCGATACCACCTCCGCCATCCTCGTAGGTGTTCACGTCTCGAATGAAGATGCACAGGATCTGTTCGGGGTGGTCGCGCGCAACAGCGGCGTAGAGCTCGAGATCTTGTTCGCCTGAATCCCCGATAAGGATAAAGCGCGAGGGCAGAAACGACGTTAGGACTTCGAGGACGGCATCACGCTTTCGATCTGATGGCTGAGAGGCCCCGAGCAGATCGCTAAGGATTGCACGTGTCCCGTAGGATCGCAAGCGAACCGAGCCAGCAGGCAAGTGGGCGAGTTGGAAGAATTCATTGATGACGGGAAGGAGCGCGAAAGGACCGTTTGACTACCGGCGTGTATTCAATGTGAGTTTTTGGGTAGATAAAGGTGGAGACGGCTAGGAGCTTACCACATAGTGAAATCTGACGCCACGACGCCACATCTCAGTATACCACTCTCCCATCCCGGGTATCAAGCTTTCTTCTAGGTCCTTGACAAAGACGTTGTGGAACACTGCCCGCAAGCCGCATTGAATCCCAGATAGCTTTACGGTATCATCAATATCTGAGATGACGCGGACTGGAGAATATGTGAGTGGGACTCTTTCGCTCGTTATTGCGGTCGGGACGAAAGGTATTGGGGAAGGTGGCAAGATCGACTGAGGTCCAGTCGGTGTGTAAGGGCTACCCGGAGGCGATGAGGGCGGCATGAGCTCCGCAATGACGGAGAAATCGTGTTCGTGATTCGGGTCGATGGATGTCATTGGGGCGCCTTTGGGATGCATGCAGAGACTTTCCCAATGGATGACAAATTGGATTTTGAACGCGCCATCTGCGTCTGTGACGACCACGCTCGCCCCCAGGGGTTGCGCGAGAAGCTCCAGCTCGTCTGGGCTCATGGATTCGACCTCGGCATCCGTCAAATCAAACTGGGGACGGACGGAAACCCGCACCGTGCGATTTGAAAGCACGCCGGCCCAGAATGGGTGTAGACGCGTCTCAAGATTTGAATGCCAGCGACGAAGATGAGGGTGGTCATGGCCGGCTTTGGGATGGGACACGCGGGGCAGTTCACGTGGAGTAGTAGGCACAGATGTGGAAATCGATAATGGAACCCCGTCCAGTGGTACGGTAAGTCTTGGCTTTGAGTCGAGATCTGCGGAGAATTCTTTCGGTGATTGGTGCAACACCTGCACATCGAGCTCTTCTGTACTCTCGTCGGGAAGAGCAGTCCTTGAGAGTAGATCCTCTGCAGATTCGGCTGAATGTTCGGTCTCACGCGGGAGGTGGTCCTCCGCATCGTCGTGATGTAGATCTGGCAGCTTCGGGAGGGAAGCGATACCTAATCAAGTATTCAGCTCGTACAGACAGGCGAGGCAGGAGCGGCGCCAACGTTTCGCCAGCCCTAGTATATTCCGTTGGGAACGTGACAGGGTGTTGTGGGCCTTGTGCTTGACGACATAGCCAGAAACAAACACCTCAATGTCGTACGGGGCACCTGCGAACCATGAGCGACTTCTCCTTTAAACAGAAAGCGGCAAGAAGCACCTGTGCGACTGGACAGCTCCGGTCCAGCGCGGTATCTCCTCGATGCCCAGCCGGGAAGAAGCACAACTCTCTCCGTGCTCGTCGTGGCATCTGGATCACTATAAGATCTCCTCGCGAACATGCGGCTCGCAAGGTGAGACCAGCTATGCTTCTTCGCATCACCATCGACATATCCGGTCTCCGTTGGTGGATTATGGTGATGATGGATGTGAAGATGGCCGTGGTGTGGTAGATACTCTTTCACCGGGGCCAGGTGCGCAGCTACGCGTGATCTCCACGAGTGTCCGTGCATGTCTTGGGCCATACGAAAGCGTCGTCAGACTAGGAGCGCGGTCTGGGTTTGCGGGGAGGATAGCTTGGGGGTCGTCGTTTCTTCACTTGTGGTTGTGGAGGATTGAGACCAGAGGATATGTGGGCGTCCTATGGTTGATGTGCCTTGTCCGGCCTCGTCCCTTCGAAAATTTCGACCATTGGGCTCAGGCGGTCAGTTGTCACGAGGCAATAACGTTCTCAACCCTAAACACCGTAAGAATTCGTTGTCCGACGAAAGAAAAGTTATATAATGATAGTAGGTAAAGCTCTCAATAAGAATATCTACAAGGAAAGACGAGATGTGCTACAGTACATGCATTGGTATCTCACCGAACGTTGAACAAGTCACGAACTGTCTGAATCGCCTCCAGGTGACGGAAGATCCCAGTCCACGACCGAACTTCCCGTTTCTATCAGCGCGAGGGAGACCCGAATATCGGAGAACCAAATATCCGAGAGTGTTGGCGATGGCAACAGCGGCGACTCAGCAGATGCTGTTGCCGGTTCGCGTGTGCAGTCCGAGTCACCTCTTGTAGATCTTCGCACAATATTCTTGACCGCAGCTATGGACCGCGTCTGGATTCGAGGCGGGGCAACCCGATGTTCAAGCGTTGGCGACGTATAAGGCTCGTCTTCCTCCGGGATCGTCGGCAAACTGTGCCATTCCTCCGAAGGGGTGTCTGCATGCTCGTCCGGGTCCGATTTGGTCAGCGCGGGGGTTATGGATAATAGCGTGTCCAGACACAGGTTGTCCTTCGAGAGCGTTTGTAGCTTCGCGCGAAGCATCTCCTCTACGTCTTCGCCACATATCCGCGCCGCTTCCGCCGCCTCGTATTTGAGTGTCATTGCCTCTAGGCGAGCTTCAAGAGCACGCGCCGATAGTGGCGCGAGGTTACGTGAAACGTGTTCGGTTTGGTTGGCAGACACGGGAGAGTCGACATCTTTGGCTCCGTAGGGAGATCGTAGCTGCGAATGGTCATCAGGATCCATGACCAGCGTGTCCATAGACCCCTCATCAGATACTGAGTCGGTGTCATTGACATCGTGGGTGTCATCCTGATTGGGACGATCGTTTCGTAACCTCGCTAAGGTACGATTATGTTGCTCGAGTTCTTGACGCAATTGACGGATGGTGCTCTCCGCAATGTCCAGCCGGCCCTGCGAAGCAACCAGTTCGTCCTCCGACGCGTACACCCTCTCGGACACTACGCCCAACTCGTCTCGCAAATCACCGTTCTCTTCATCCGTGATCCGAAGTCGATGACGTATTGCAGAGGCATCCGCCTCCAGCTGGATAATCCGATTCGTCGACGTGACGGCATTTCGCTGTGCGCCTTCGAGCTCGAGGCGCAACTCCAAAATTTCGATATCTGCAGCTGCGAGTCTTTCTTGGGCATCTTGGAGCATAGCTTCACGTTGTTGACTCCAGGCACCGGAGGTTGCGAATTCCTCAACCTTCTCTTGAAGACCCTGGATGAAGATGTCTTTGCACGCCACGATAGAATCGTAGCTCTCCTCGAGACCGTCATAAAAGGCGCGTGACTCGTCTAGAAGTGTGCGGAGAAGAACGACTTGGGCTTCGAAGCCATCGGTCTCTGCTCGATATTGATCGACAGTCGCCTCTAAGGCCTTGATGGCCTGGTGATCTTGCCGTGCGGCGTCTTCAAGTGATGCTACGCGGGACTGTTCCTGGACTGAGGAGGCTTTCAAGGTCTGTACTAGACGACGCTCTTCCTCGACAGCAATACGGAGCTCCTCGTTAAGACGGCGAGCATGTTCAAGGTCAACCTCCAGCTCCCGGATTCGGCGCTGATCCTGCTCGGAAGCGGCCTGTGCTTGTAAGAGAAGACGTTCCCTCTCATCCGCATCCTGCAATTGTCGGCTGGAGTCCCCAGACTGGTTCTCCTCCGGAACCTCGTTTGAAATGGTTTGAATACCCATTTCGGCTGTGGCAGCGCGGGCGGCGACAGGAGCAGGTACTGATCGTTTCCCGAACAAAGGGATTTCCTCTGTCATTCTCGCAACTGCCTCCAGGTCAATGGTGACCTGTGCTAATACATCCAAGATGTCGTCATGTGAAATTCCTTCGAATTCGAGTTGGTCTACTTCATCTGTAGATACGCGCGGTGATTGCAGCGATTCCTCGAGTTCAGCTATACGGGCCATGTGTCGGAGGTTCTCCTTGCGTGCCTCGACCAATTGAATTTTCTGCATCTCTGACTCGCGCCTGATGTCTTCCAGTGCCCGGCGCTGAGTAGCAGATCCTTCACGCGCACCACGTAGCTTCGCGCGCAACTGCTCGATCCTGCGTTCCTGGAGTTGGTGGCCACGTGCATCGGCATGAGCATTAGCGCGGGCGTTGGTTAGACGACGCTCATAAGCATCGACTTGCACTTGGAGGGAGTCATTATAGTCTTGGAGACTAGATACTTGCTGATCGCGGGCCCTGAGAACGACGTTGAATTCGCGGGATGGCCGCATCATGACCCGCCGTGGACGTAACGACATGGTTGGAACTGCTCCGGAGGAGCCTTCAGCGTCGGACAAAAGAGATCGCGTATATCGATGACTACGATGAATGTGGGTGCGCTAGGAGATGGGGATGGGGCGATGGTGGGACTGCCTTTTATGTCAACGTTCGTGTACAGTTCGGCATGGTGAATGAAGACTCACGAAAGTCCGTGTCCGGAATTCTGGAGGAGCCAAAGGGACTACGAGGGACAGGGGTTGTGGGTGAGAAGAGATGCGGGCCGATAGAGGGGTATATATGATTGCTGAGGGCCTCGTGCCAAACGCAAGGCATCCACGACGACTGACACGTGAACTCGGGAGGAGTACCAGGAAAGGTCGGTGCATCAGGAAAGCTGTGCCCTTCCATCAGCCGGGAGAGGCCCATTTAAGCCGGTGAAGGTCCTAAGTCAGGGCAACTCGCTGGTGGTGGTTACAGTCATCGTTCGTCGTAGGCAGCTTCGCTGCAACGTATCGGAATGGTCAACTGCAATATCCCCAAACCGAGCTCTGAAGATGCATGGCTCTCGTAAAGAGTGTTATAAGAGTGATGAGCGAGATTCGAAGTAGGTTCAAGAACCGAGAAGGGTGGTGGGAATTGGCACACCTTTGGGCGGGGTCACACGGAGGATGACCCGCATCCGCATGCCGTTCTGACTCCGAACTGGAAGCTGTCTTTCCCTCTCTGCCCTGTTTGCTGTTTGTTCCTCCCCTTAGACTTGCCACCTGCTACCGTGGCTTCCGCAGGAAATTCTCAATGAGCAACCCGCCAAAACAGAAAGCTGCGCGACCCTCGTCAGGTGGAGGGAAGCCGCTTCGTGGTCACCCGAAGGATTCACCTGACGTCCGCCTTTCGAAAACGCTCTCCTGGATCCTACGTCATGGAGCGAAATCGGAAGGTCTATACATGCGTCCGGACGGATATGTGCGCGTGAACGACCTGGTACGCCTAGATTTCGGGACAGGCGTGGAACTTCATGAAACGTGACGTGTGAAGTTGGTCTCTCCCAGGTTGTCTTCGCCCACCCCACTCGACTTGGCTACTCTGCAACGGATGGTAGAGAATGATTCTAAGAAGCGGTACATGCTACTCGAAAGCCCAGATGAGGCGGCGCCGACGGCAGGCGACATTTGGTGGATACGAGCGAATCAGGGCCATTCACTGAAGGTAACTTTCCATGTGTGCACCGCACTAAGTCCGCGCTTACGCTCACGCAGGAGGTCAAACTAGACCTGAAACCCATTCTGTCTGCCGCAGATATTCCCATGGCAGTGCACGGGACGAATCGGACAGCATGGGAGTCAATAGGTTTGTCCTGGTTAAGGTCATTTGGCGAGAACACCACTCACTGGGATTGTTCTGATGCAGCCGTTCGAGGTCTTTCGAAAAGGACGAGGAACCATATACATCTAGCACAGGGCGTTCCGGAAGGCGGTGTCATAAGCGGTTGGTCCTGAGATATCTTGTGTGGCTCCAGTCACGGGTCTTACTCTTCCCCAGGCATGCGCAAATCCGCCCAGGTGCTTATCTATATTAACGTGCAGAAGGCCCTCGATGCAGGAATTTCTTTCTTTCTCTCGGAAAACGGCGTTGTTCTCACAGAAGGTGATGAGCACGGTTACCTGTCCACCGACTTTTTCCTTCGAGTAGAGGACCGTCAGGGTCGACCCATTCCCAGTTGGCCTGTTTCCTCAACAGAGAAGCAAGTAGGCGCAGTGGATGTATCATATTAGATCCGATAGTTTCGCAACAATCAAAATGTTGTACATGAATAGTTTATTACCTGTGAATTCTATCATGGAATTATACATCACTGGAAAGACGATAGCCAGGAGTTGCGTATGATATCCGGATCCTATTCTAGTCAGAGTCATTCATCAACCAGTCGTGACGATCATGTCTAGGGCTTGATGCGGTAACAGTAGGGTGGCGATGCGTGCGCATGTGAACCCGACCAGTACTATCATTCGCGAGGGTTGTCGGACTTCCGGGACTCTCTCGCCAGGGAAGACGGTCGCACTTTGGTGGTTCGATGATCCTGCAGGAAATAAGAACAGTACTCTATGATCCTAATTTCGCGTGCTCACTCAACACTAGAATCGCGCCTTTGATCCTCATCTGTTGGTCGGGAGACGGACTGGTCCCGCCCAAGACCTCGGTCGACAGAAGTGTTGCGCACGACTATTCGCCCTCGTGCCTTCGACCTTGGGTTAGGAAGATCACAGGACGTTCCAAGCTTCTGTGCGTCACTTGAACCTTGTACACTCGGTGCCGTCCGGTCCGCTGGGATGGGTGACTGCTGCTCGAATGCCGATGGCAGGCCCCCATCGACAACCTGAGGAGCATCCACGTTGATCGGAACACTCATGCTACGCCCGTCTGACCCTCTCTGAGGATTACTCGAAGTAGCCTCTGGCCTTGGCGTGAACTCTTGTGGCTCTGGAGAGCTGGTCCAAGGGTACGGAGGGTTTGATTTGGATGAAGAAATGCATGGCGATGATTCTGCTCCACGAAACGCATATCGATCCGGACCACTTTCCGCATCGGTGCGTGAGCCCGCTTTCTTTCGTTTCATCTTGCGTCGTGCAGTCGCAATTTCCTCGATATCCGTCGTGGTGGCGCTGCTGGGCATCTTGGGGCGCTTGGTGCGCTTGGTCTGGTTAAGACGCTCGTCCTCAGAGTTCCCGAAAAAAAGCAAAGCCTCAATGCGCTCCTCGTCCTCGAGCTCACGACGCCGGGCGCGCGCACGCTCAAGGACTATATCTTCACCAGCACCAACCTCAGGACCTTCGCTGGTGTCTGGAAACATTGCTACCCCATACCCGGCACTTTCGCGCATTGTTTGTACAGCCTTGACTCTGTCTTGCCCAGTATCTTCCATGATCAGCGTAAGAGCGGCTTCAGGAACGAGTATACGCTGTATAAATTCCTGGGGTGCGAGAGGCGCGATGGATTGTGGATCGAATGAGGATGGAGGAAACATGTTGTAGAGTGTTTGGTGCAGTATCATCGAGCCTAGCTCACCATAACTGAAATCCATTATTAGAATTTGAGTTCTTTCAGCCAGTGCGCACTCACTAGCCTGGTTGTGTCTTCTCAAAACTCTCAAACTGGCCCTTAAGGCCGGAGGCAGCACGAGACCCCAGCTTACGAACTTCCGCTATCACCGCTGCCCAATATATGCTTTTCTCCCTTGCGTTACCCTCGTCTCGGACGAGTTTCGTGAGGCCACCTCTTAGTTTCTCGACGCGCTCCCTGACCATGCCGAAATTAATGTCCGTAGGCCAACCCTTAGCGATAGCCTCGGGTATCTGATGGACCTCAAATCTATGACGTTTGCACGATGCAACGTATACACCCATCTGAGCTTTAAGCCCACGGGGGTTAGTGGGACGAGGATCTGGATACGCCTTGCGTCGGGCGGCCTCAAGCAGGGAACGATACAACGGCGAGGGTTTGGGTGGAAGTTTCTCATCACAGAAAGGACATAGGCTCGATGGATCCGCTACTTCCCCCATAAGAACTGAGAAATAATAGTCAGCATCTGCATTACCAACATGAAAGGGTGTCGCTGACAAGAATCATCCTCAAATACCTCTGAATCGCTGAGAATTGTGCAACTACTATCGTTGACTTGGCATGTCTGTTCAGTGAAAGCAATGTTTCGGCGGGGAGTACGATGGGTCGCTTTCGACTGGTCCAAGGCCATGGGGAATGGTCGGGGCTGTAGTCTTGGTTCTTGGCGCTTATCATCAGCACTTTCATCGGCCATTACACCCAGAGTGCACCGGGGATTCGTCCCTCGGAGAGCAGTTGCAGAGTCCTGAGACGGTTGATGGGGCGACGACGACAATGGAGAAGGAAAAGGATAACGAGACTTGCGGTTTTTGCGAGGCGTCGTCGTATCAGTGAAGGTACTTCGGTGAGTCTGTGAAGGGACATGGATTGTGCCAGCCTTATATGGGGCTTCACCTCTCCCTCCGCCCAGCTCGGGAACCATTGGATCCGATATGGATAGAGGATCCAGGGTAGGAAATTTCCGCAAATGATTCTTGGGATGCTTAGCACGGGGTGTCGCGTCGCTAGAGTCACTCGAATCCGAGGATTGAACTCTAGAAGCCCGACGGGAAGTTGGGGTGGGCCGATTATTGGTACCTGAGCTCTGTGGAAGTCTCTTGCCGTGAACCGGTTTGGGCTGTCCATACGAGATGAGGCCTTTCATAGAACCTCTAGGAGTATCACGATCGGGTGAAGCCTGATCAGCAGCGCGCAAAGGTGAGAGTGCTAGCCCCGGAAATTTTTGGGTTTCCCGTTGCAAGACCTGGGTAGACAGGTGTGTATCGTCAACCAAAGAATTATTGTCAGACAATAGCCCATCTGATGGCCAAGGGGGCTGCCCGTTCTCATTGTCGTGGAGAGTGGCAAGTATTCCGTATGACGTCGTCTGTTTCAATGTGCCCTTGGTGGTATTGGATGTCTTGCTTCGGGAAGTCGAGGAGCTTCCTTCTTCTTGAACCACATCGATGATCTTCTTAAAGTCTGACAACTTCTTTTTCGCAAGGTAGTCAGGACGGTGGTCCACATCTTCCCCCTTCACAAACTGCTTCTTCCTCGTCCTCGGCTTACTCTTGGTTGTAATTAGTTGGTCTACATCGTCGGACCTAGAGTCAGACGAGAGAAAGTCTAATTCATCGTCGGAGGATTCATCTATCTTCTTGCGCAGTTCACGACGTTTCGCGTTGGGAGTGGGAGTAGCCTTTGTAGCATCGTTATTGTCAGTCACAAATGGTGTGCTTCCCAAATCATCCCAGAGCTTCCCCGAGCCCATGTTTAGAGCTGGGGTGAGCGGTCAGCTTTAAAGAAGCCCAGATGCCGCCCCCGGATATATACCAGTCGTTTTGTGTGAGAAGTATTAAGGCGATAAACCAGACAGACGGGGTTCCGGTTCTATTGGCTGTAGGGCCAGACGGATGGACAGAAAGCCCTTGTGTTAACTTCAGGTCCTATGGGTACGGGAATACCCATGATCGCATCGGAGACGACCCGTTCGCTATATCAGACAAATATCTTCGAACAATAAGGGTACGGCGCACTTAACGAAGTTATGCACGCGCTCAGGCTCCTGCGTCAGCGAGAACAGCACTCAACGCGCTAAAGGGTGATAGAAGGGATATCTCGACTTCGACACGTAGCTGAGAAATTGTGTGTTACTATGGTCCGAAAGTCAGAGAACGATTGAGCAGCGGTACATGCGTCGAATGAGATAAAGGGCTCACGCGCGCGAATGCCGACTCAATGAGTTTCAATCGCGTCATCACGTGACTAACCTGTGGTCCACGGGTCCACGATCCGTCACTAACCCTTACAGTATTGCCGCGCGCGCCTCCGAAACTGCTACTGTAGCTGTAGTCACTTTGGTGCAGGCCTGTTCGGCCGATTCGCCGACAGCACGTTCTTTCTTTGGGCAGTTGATTGGAGTCCTCATAATCAACGGTTTCGAAATTCGGATCCTGCAGTTTACTGGTAGTCATAGTCATTGACAGCGCCGTGTACTGCATTGACACCCATTGACTCCAGATGTCTGTTCCTTTTTCTGCGATAAACCGTCGAATAGAATACACACGACCCAGACGTAGATTTTGTCTGACTACTCATGTATAACTAGTAGCCTCTTGCATGAATTTCGGGAAAAAGAGGTCGTTTTGCCGCTCTTGAGCCTCAGAGCCCAATTGCAGTTGCGGAATTACACAACAATCACGGAGAAATTAAGACATTGCGATTGGATGTCGGTCCGGGCCGGAACAACCCGGCATTCGGGATTAAAATAAAAGGCACAATTTCTCGCAACTCTCCCGCCCCAGACCCCCCATCAACCTCCGCGTGGTCAACGATGCTCAACCTCGCCTCCCGCTCTTCCCAGGCATGGCGTTCCATCCAGAGCCTTGCGAGGAGCATGGCCAGTGTCGCCGAAAGAATAGGTGACACCAAAGTTCCTATGTCGCTCCTTGAGACGGGCGCATATATCAACTATCAACGAATTGAGGACAATCTTGCCATCGTCCGTGATAGGTACTTCTTTATCATCTGAACCAATCACGCACTGTTTTTACTTCCACGCTAGGCTGAAGCGTCCTCTCACGCTCTCGGAGAAGGTCGTCTATGGCCATCTCGATGACCCGCACAATCAGGACATCGTCCGTGGTGTTAGTTACCTCAAGCTCCGTCCGGACGTAGGTGTTCACCTTCTACACCGCGGTCTCGTCTAATCATTGTGTTGCAGCGAGTAGCCTGTCAGGATGCGACAGCGCAGGTCAGTTGATTCATGGTCATTTGACACACCTCCCTTTCAGACTTGTCAGCGAGTATTCCGGACGATGCTGACATTATTTTCTGTAGATGGCTTTGTTGCAATTCATGTCTGCTGGCATGGATACCGCTGCAGTGCCGACCACTGTTCACTGTGACCACCTGATTGAAGCTCAAGTCGGCGGCGTCAAAGATCTTGAGCGTGCTAAGCAAACCAACAAGGAAGTATATGACTTTTTGGCTACTGCCACAGGCAAGGTTAGTAGGACCTTTATAAATACCCCCCGTCCGCCTTAGGTGTTACATGACAGTACGGTCTTGGTTTCTGGAAACCCGGTTCTGGTATCATTCACCAAATCATTCTTGAGAACTACGCATTTCCCGGTGGTCTTATGATTGGTACCGACTCACATACCCCAAATGCTGGCGGTCTAGGGATGGTCGCATGCGGCGTGGGTGGTGCAGATGCTGTTGACGTCATGGCGGGCATCCCCTGGGAACTCAAGACTCCCAAGGTGATTGGTGTAAATCTCACAGGCAAGATTGGTGGCTGGACCGCACCGAAAGGTGGGAGCTCTCTGTCCCCTCATGCCTTTCAGATCCTGATGCTAGTCTTAGATGTGATCCTCAAGGTTGCTGGAATTCTCACGGTCAAGGGTGGTACTGGTGCCATCGTTGAGTATAAGGGCCCCGGTGTCGAAAGTCTCTCAGCAACTGGGATGGCAACTATCTGCAACATGGGTGCGGAGATTGGTGCAACAACTTCACTCTTCCCATTCAACCATCGCATGGCGGACTATCTGCACGCGACTAAACGTCCTGATATCGCCAAATATGCACAACGGTTCGCACACAACCTGCGTGCGGATGAAGGGGCTGAATACGACCAGGTCATCGATATTGTAAGTTTGTCTTGACGAACGCTCCAGGGTTGCTGACCGACCCTTCTTTCAGAATTTGTCGGAATTGGAGCCGCATATCAATGGACCCTTCACGCCAGATCTTGCAACTCCCATCTCTAAATTCAAGGATGAAGTCGTAAAGAATGGCTGGCCCTCCGAACTGAAGGTTGCCCTCATCGGTTCTTGCACTAATTCTTCGTACGAAGATATGACCCGGTCTGCCTCTATCGCTCGAGAAGCTGCCGAACACGGCCTTGAGACCAAGAGCAAATTTACAATTACCCCCGGTTCAGAACAAGTTCGCGCCACGATAGAGCGTGACGGCCTAATCAGTACCTTCGAAGGTGTTGGCGGTCTTGTGCTTGCGAATGCGTGTGGTCCTTGCATTGGCCAGTGGGATCGTCAAGATGTCAAGAAGGGAGAGACAAACTCGAGTACGTGCATTCCGCTCGCGAAACCAACGTCTGCTAAGGCGTCACAGTTATCACGTCATACAATCGCAACTTCACGGGCCGTAATGACGCAAATCCCGCCACGCACGCCTTCGTAGCTTCCCCTGATATTGTCACAGCCCTTGCTTTCGCAGGCGATCTTCGCTTCAACCCTTTGGTTGACGCCCTTACTGGCTCCGACGGCAAAGCTTTTAAGCTCTCCAATCCGAATGGCGAGGAGCTCCCCTCTCGTGGCTACGACCCTGGTCAAGATACGTACCAGGCACCTCCCGTGGATAGGGTCTCTGTCAATGTTGCCGTTGACCCTCAGAGTGACCGCCTACAACTTCTCAAACCGTTCGCCCCGTGGGATGGCAAGACTCCCAAAGATCTCCCCATTCTGATCAAGGTCAAGGGCAAGTGCACAACTGATCACATTTCAGCTGGTGGTCCCTGGCTCAAATACCGCGGTCATCTCGAAAATATCTCTCGTAATTATTTTTTTGGACTGGTCTGCTGCTCCCTCGACTAACAGCTGCACAGAGAATTGCCTAATCGGTGCGATCAATGCCGAGAACGGCGAGGCAAATAAGGTCAAAAATCAGGACACAGGCGAGTGGGGTGGAGTACCACAGACCGCTGCCTACTATCGGGGTAAAGGGATCAAGTGGGTCGTCATTGGTGACCATAATTATGGGGAGGGCTCTTCCCGCGAGCATGCTGCACTCGAGCCGCGGTTCCTAGGTGGCCTTGCTATCATCGTTCGCTCATTCGCACGAATCCACGAAACGAACCTGAAAAAGCAAGGCATGCTCGCGCTCACCTTCGCTGACCCTGCGGATTACGACAAGGTTCAACCATCGGATAGGGCATCTATACTTGGACTGGAGAGCTTTGCCCCGGGCAAGAACTTGACATTACTTGCGAAGCACTCCGACGGGTCGACTGACCAAATACCACTTGCTCACTCATTCAACGAAGGTCAGATTGAGTGGTTCAAGGCCGGATCAGCTCTCAATTTGGTGAGGGGCAAATTATTTGTGAACCAGGAAATTTGCTGACAACTACCTTTAGATGGCGGCCAAGGCCAAAGCTACTTAATGGGTGAACGCGAGTTGCAGACGATTTGTCGGTTGTAACGTTGCTTAGAAAAAGACCCGAACTGCCGAACTGCTACCACAAGGGCACGGATGGTTATGTTTACCTTTGTTTTCGTGGCGCGTAATGATATGACTTCAATTTTTTTACGCTTACATCGTTTGAACGTGCGGCGATCTGGCTTGATTAATATTGTTACCGATCGATTGTTTTGAACAGGCTGCTCCAGACTGGGAGGATGCTTTCTATCACAGCGCCTACTCGAGTACATACTGTATCTAAACCTATGATACAAGTGATGACGTGGTTCTCGTTCATTAGTTCGAATTGAAGAGATTGCAAAGAAGAGCACTATGTTAGGGTGGGAACGTGCTATAGGATAGATCGCAAGAGTTGAACTACCCCCCCAGGCAAATGATAATCATCTAACTTTCCACTTCCCCACCTTGTTCGTAACCTTCCACCTTCATGTCGTTCAGCCCGAGATCTTCATTCTGCTCCCACGTGCGGTCGTACAACTCGATCTCCATATTTGGATCGGGATCGGGCGCATACAAGTTCTGGAGGTACGAGTTTGCAAGTGGATCGTCAAGAATGACGGTAAAGGGACGCTCAGCACTTTTCACCTGGGACAACTCTCGATCAGAGTAGCAGCCCCTGATTAACGTTACCTCATACCGCTCTGAGATTTTCTAAGAAGATTTCGAATTTGTTGCGATTCTCAATGTCGGGGCCGTCTGGATCGGCGCTGCCGACTGAATCTCCGGCGGCAAATACCTTCTCAGAAAGCTCTTCGTAGACTTGTTCTAGGACCCCCTCCAGTGTAGTGAACCTGCCTCCCAGGGTTCCAGCTTGAAGTATCAGATCGATCTCTGGGACAGTGAGACCACATGTCTCGCTCTGGTAGTGTTGACGATCTCATTAGAGGGCGAGCACAAAACCGCAGAACAGCGCACCTTTAGGATGTCTCTGCTAAGATCCTCGCGATCTTCAACCCTAAGCGTGATGCGCTTCCCTTTTTCAGAAATTGCTGCGCCTGACTTGACCTCGTTGTCCCGGTAGCCACAGTGGTCGCAGTTGGTAGACATGATGAGGATATCCTACCGGATAGGTGAGACGTGGTTGCGCCAATCATAGGGAACCATACCTTGAAGTAAGGGATCACCACTTTCTTCATCATCGTGTCGAGAGGGTGGCCGCAACTGGAACATACACCCGGGAAGACGTATATTTCCTCATTGCCGTCATCCGCGGGTGCAGCTTCCGTGGCATCGTCATGCTCGTCAACGACAGAATCGCCAGGTGCATCAGGGGCGACGAGTCCAAGGGCAACATTTTGTTTATGTGTCCGGCGGTACGTCCTGAAATTCCACTCCGAGTCACTCCCCATGGAGCCCACAAACTCGATGAACGAATTCCCGGCGGGGTCATCGAGTTCGATTTTGAAGGGCGGTATAGGTGCTTCTGATTTTTTAGCTCCCGTGAGCGCGCCATCTCCTTCATTGTCCTCATCTTCGTCGGGTACAATGACTTTTAACTTGTCTATAAGAAATTGTATCTTAGTGAAAGTATCCTCGTCCTGGATGTGACGCAAAGGTTGATCAAAGCTCAAGTCTCGGATTGTGTTTCCAATTATCCCTTCTATCGTTGTAAGCTGGCCTTTAGAGGGTGGGATAGTCAACTCGTACTCGGGAATCGTAACAGTACAAGTCTCGGACTTGACTATTTGGCGGTTAAGGTCCTTCCTCGAGAGTACATGGACAGTGTAGATTGATCCTTCCGCTGGATGAAAGAAAGCACGATTAGATAGGGATAGGTCTATGCACAAGAGCGGTGCTCACTCCGAATGATGCCAGCTGACTGGATCTCGTTATTCGAAAAGCCACAATGTTCGCAACGGAAGGATATCACAATGACCTCGTGAAAAAAAGGAATTGAGGTTAAGAGGAGTCGTGTAACACCCTAGATCCGCTTTATATTCCTACGTCAACATCCAGCACGAGGAAAGGTGGATGCCCACCTGCTCCTCGCAATTCATACACAGCGATTCGAGCTCCTGCACCAGACGATCCTCATCCTCTTTTGGGATCACACCCGTCGAGTTGTCAACTGTACTCGGGTATTCAGAACTATCTGCCTGTTGTGCAAGCGTTCCGATTGATGGGAAGAGATTTTGTGAAGCCATGTCCCTCGAAGATATCGCGTAGCCCGTGGATCGGCGTCGAAAGTGATCTTTGACTCACGGTCTCTGCTGACTCAGCAATTTGTTCTTCCTCTCTTTCCGCAAGTACCGGTGCGTGTGCCAACCTTTAAATGAGTGTGTGGGTAAGTACGCCTTTCCAATTTTACGCCGGAATGTCTTATGTGCATCCTTTCGCATAGACGGAGCATCGAAATCCTGAAGGGAGAACGTATTGGTATAACACCGATACAAAGGGGAGTGTATGGGAAAAGCCAGATGGTTCGTCCTCGTCGCGCCACTCTGCCTGTCTTTGTCCGTTGAAATCAATAACAGAACTCAAAACTCCGTTTGAGGTGTGCTTAACGTGACCTTCCTCCTATTTGCCCAATCAACTGAGTTGTAACATTACAGCGAGCTCTGAAGCAGACGCCATGGAAAGAGTACTTTTCTGGCGGCAAGAAGTATTACTACAATGTACGCTCCGCAAACTCTCGACCGATATCAGCTCATGATTTCTGTAGACAGCGACGAAGGAGTCCAAGTGGGACATGCCTGAGGAGCTTTCGTTGCTTATGGAAAAGGTTGAGGAGGAGACCAAGGAGGCTCCGGCACCACCAGCTCCCTCGTATGTGCCGCGCTCCCTCCTTTCTATTTGCTATGCTCATACGACATTACCTCAGCCCTGCTTCCCAAGCCCTTGTCCCAGTCCCTGCGGCGGTTCCCCAACCTGGCTCCTTGGTCCCTTTAGGCGCGGACAGCCTCCCCGAGCAACTAGTCAGTCAACCGACCCCAAATCTCCACCAACCAGCACCGTCGGCGCTTCCTGCACGTCCCAATCTCCCTGATGAGCCGACCATTCCACATAACGGCTTTGCGACGTTCGACGAGGGCGAAAAGGCTTTCATGTATCTATTACGCAAGGCCAGTGTTGATGCGACCTGGACGTGGGACCAGACAATGCGTGCCATCATAACAGACCCTCTATACAAAGCACTGAATTCGCTCGCAGAGAAAAAAGCTACTTGGCAGAAAGTACGTCCTCTCGTTTCTCTTGCCGACCCCGCTCAGACATGGTTTAACGGCAGTATACCGAGGGGTTGAAAGCCAAGGAGCAAGAGGAGCGGGAGGCCCGTCTTGCTAAGATACGCCCGGCGATCCGTAACATGTTGCGAGGGAATCCCAACGTATTCCAATATTCGACGTTCCCTACTGCAGACAAGCTCTTTGCAAAGCATCCAATTTGGCAGCAGGCGCGGGTAGAATCAGAGCGAAAGCTGATTTTTGAGGAGTACGTCGCAGAGCTGAAACAGCGTGAAGTGGTATGTGTTACCCAACTCTTCCGAATCCTCTTCTAAAATACCGTTCAGCAAGAGAACCGGGCGGCACGCAATCGCGCGATAACCAAGCTCATGTCTCTCTTCAAACAGCTCGGGGTTGATGTCATCACACGCTGGCGTACTGCCCATTCTCTTGTGCTGGAGTCAGAGGAGTGGCAATCCGATGAAGACTTGAAGCAGCTTCCTGGCCTAGACATCTTGCTCGCGTTCGAGGATTACAGCCGGGTTCGTGAGCGCGAGTTTGAGGATGAAATGCGCCGTAAGCAGGTTAATAAATTACGTTCAGAGCGCAAAGCTCGTGAATCTTTCAAGGTACTGTCTTGACCTTTACTTTCCCCGTCGTTCCCCGTTGATCGCATATAGGCGGTCTTGCAAGAGCTTATTGCCTCTGGCGACATCAAGGCGCGTTCTAAGTGGAAGCACGTCTATCCGAAGTTCTCATCCGATAACCGCTACCTCGACATGCTTGGGAGGCCTGGATCAAACCCAATCGAGCTGTTCTGGGATGTGGTGGACGATCTCGACCAGAAGCTGGACGCGAAGATTGCTACCGTAGATGCGGCTATCAAGCGTTACAATTCCAAACGCAGCTCCGATGCAGAAGGTAGCTCTCAGCCGTGGTCAGTCCGACCGGAGACAACGGAAGTCGAGTTTTTGAAGGTCATACAGGAGAACGGCGATGAAGAGTCAGCTTCACTCTCCACCGATGACCTGAAGCAGATCTTCACGACGGTATTTCTTTTCTCTACAAGATCAACGTACCCCTTACTAATCTTATCCATCCAGTTGCATGAGCAAATTTTGAAGCAACAGGCTGATGAGAAGCGGCGAGCCGAGCGGAGGGCGCGGCATATGCAAGATGACCTGCGCTATGCGATGAAAAAGCTGCCTGAGCCCCTCGACGTCAACCTTGGCTACGATGGGGTACGTGTTTCGTGTAGCCATACATGATGTAGGCTCACATAGCTGTAGGCTGTACCGCTCATCGAGCACCTTCCCGAATTCAAGGCCCTGGATGATGAGGGCCGACGTGCAGCGTTTAGCAAGTTTGTCAAAAGGCAAAAGGTGCGGTTATTATTCGTTCCGCATAAAACGGTCGCATTCATTCGGTCCGCAGGAACGTCTACGCGAGATTTCGGAGGATGGAGGCTCGACCATTAGCCGCAAGCGCAAAGAACCTGGCCACCGTGAGACAGAGAGAGAGCGCGACAGGGATCCGCGTGACAGAGACAGAGACAGAGAAAAGGACAAGGACAAGGACAGAGATCGCGACCGTGACCGCGAACGGGAAAGGGACCGGGACCGGGACAGAGATCATGACCGCGACCGTGAACGCGAACGCGACCGTGATCGTGATCGGGACAGAGAACGTGACCGCGACCGTGACCGCGACCGTGAGAGGGAGCGAGACCGTGGCTCCCGGCACCACCGTGACGATGCACGACGGTCATCGCGTGACTACGGTCGCGATCGTGAACGGGATTGGGAGGGCGACTCACCACGAGACCGTCGTGACCGAGACCGTGATCGGTATGGGACACGAGGGCCAAGTTCGAGAAAGGACGACAGGAAACGGCGTCCAGGAAGGGACGGAGACGACGACCGAGGCAGCCAAGATGAGCCGCGAGAGAGGCACGAGGCAGAGAACGAGGAGCGAAGTGAGAAAGTGCGTTGAGTTCAGTCTTTCTCAAGCCAGTCTCAAAATTTCCGACGCTCCACGTACAGAGGGCAAAATACGATACGGAGGCTCCTCCACCCAAGGACCGAAAGGGTCGGGCTGAAACACCAGAGGAGGGAGAGATATGATAGTTCGATCTTTCCTGTAACTCTCGCTTTTTAAATCTCAGTTTTCGTTGTCTTGGCAAGTAAATAGGGGGGTTCTATTACGTCCATAGCACAAAGGTGTCAAACGCTAGGAAGATAATTCCTGGTCTTCAGGACTGAGACGGATAGGGCCTATCCGAAGACGGGTATACGTCTGTTTGTGAGGGATGGTTCTCTCGTACCCTTTTCGCCTCTTCTTCTTGAAGATATGCTCCATCTTCCCTTTTGTGTGCTCTACAACCGTAGCCTCCACGACGACATGGTTGGAAGGAATAGCTGGGGACCCGCGGAGGGTGTATTCGCGCGAGCCAACCTCGTGTATTTGTGACAGAGACAAAACGTCTCCCACACGCGCATCATTGAGGCGCGGCACGGTCAAAAGATCCTTCGGGGAAAGGAGATATTTTCTGCCAGCAATGGAGGCTATCACGTATTGGTTGGGTTGAGAGCGAATGAGAGCGAGCGCTTGGGAGGTCGAGGAGGGTGTCTGCGGGCTCGTATGAAGTGCTCGAGTGACCTGCTGCCGTAGAAATGGTACTGGGCCAACATGAGACGAGGAGGACGGTTAGCAAAAGGTAGACGTGTCACGTACGACGCGTCCATGTCCACCCACACCCAGCCATGGCGGCCATGTTTCAAAAAATGGTGGGAAACAGACTTCGGCGGGGCGCACCGAAACGGCCCGTTGGGGCAAAATTGGATGACGTATTACGGCTGACCGGGCCTGACCGGCCTCATCCGGGGCCGTTGAAACTCCGACCAAACCTTGGAATTCGGGAAAGTTGGCGGCGCTGGCAACGCTCGACTTGCCATCCTTCAAGTACCTGCAATCCTCTTTTTCTGCCCCACTCCTCCTCTCCATGCATAAAATCGCCCTCCGTAACGCTAGCCGCGTGGCTACGCTCGCCGCTGCTGGAAAGGTCGTCTCACCTTTTTTTTCTCCAATTTTTTCCCTTTTCCCTTTCCCTTGATGTTGACATAATGTTCGACTTTAGAATGCTTCCCGCGTCGCACCAGCTGTTGCGCGTTCGTATGCTACTGCAAAGCCTGGTTCGTCATGTTGTCGTGTTGCGCATGCACCCGGCTGACTTGTTGCACTGACATTCTTCTCATCGTCCGTGCCGTGACACGTCATATTAGCTGCGTCGGAGGTGTCCTCCATTTTGGAATCTCGGATAGCTGGTTCTTCCGTTAGTAGCAATGTTGAGGAAACTGGTCGTGTTCTCAGTGCGTTAAAATCGCTTTCGAACCTTGTCACGGGTTGATTTCTGTGTTCCCTCCGTAGGCGTCGGTGATGGTATTGGACGCGTCTGGGGTCTTAGGAACGTGCAAGGTTAGCCTGATCTCTTCTAAACCCTGAGCTGGCCCAATTGCTGAGTGCTGGTATTTACGTAACTAGCGGAGGAAATGGTGGAGTTTTCCTCGGGTGTTCGTGGAATGTGCTTGAACTTGGAGGCCGACAACGTCGGTGTCTCGATCTTCGGTAACGACCGCCTCATCAAGGAGGGTGACACCGTCAAGCGCACTGGCCAGATTGTCGATGTACCTGTCGGTCCTGCGCTCCTTGGTCGTGTCGTCGATGCTCTCGGCAACCCCATCGACGGCAAGGGCCCTATTCAGGCTACCGAGCGCCGCCGTGCCGCTCTGAAGGCTCCCGGCATTCTTCCCCGGCGCTCTGTGAATCAGCCCATGATGACTGGTATTAAGCCCATCGACGCAATGGTGCCCATCGGTCGTGGCCAGCGTGAGCTCATCATCGGTGACCGTCAGACTGGCAAGACTGCCGTTGCCATCGACACCATCCTCAACCAGAAGCGCTGGAATGAGGGCAAGGATGAAGACAAGAAACTCTACTGCGTCTACGTCGCTGTTGGCCAGAAGCGCTCGACTATTGCGCAGCTTGTCAAGACACTGGAAGAGAACGATGCGATGAAGTACTCTATCATCGTTGCGGCTACTGCTTCGGAGGCCGCTCCCTTGCAATATCTCGCTCCCTTCTCAGGTTGCGCCATGGGTGAATGGTTCCGCGACAATGGCAAACACGGTGAGCACGTCGGTGTAATGTGTTGGCGCCAGGATTTCTTATTGATTTATGGCTTATAGCTCTCATCATCTATGACGATCTGTCTAAGCAAGCAGTGGCCTATCGCCAGATGTCTCTCCTCCTTCGTCGTCCTCCGGGTCGTGAGGCTTACCCCGGTGACGTTTTCTACTTGCACTCTCGTCTCCTTGAGCGTGCTGCGAAGATGAACGACAAGTTCGGTGGAGGTTCACTTACCGCACTTCCTATCATCGAGACTCAGGGTGGTGATGTGTCTGCTTACATCCCGACCAATGTATGTCCTTGTGCATGAAGTCGAGTACTTATCTGACCAATTTGGGATTAGGTCATCTCCATTACGGACGGCCAGATATTCTTGGAGGCTGAGCTCTTCTTCCGTGGTGTCCGCCCCGCAATCAACGTCGGTCTTTCCGTGTCCCGTGTCGGCTCAGCTGCGCAGACGTATGTGTCTTACCACTTCTCTGCTACCCCCTTAACACCTTGTCTTTAGTAAGATCATGAAGAAGTTCGCTGGCTCACTGAAGCTTTACCTTGCCCAATACCGTGAAGTTGCAGCATTCGCTCAATTCGGTTCTGATCTTGATGCCTCAACACGCTTCCTTCTCGCTCGCGGTGCCCGCTTGACTGAGCTGCTCAAGCAGGGTCAGTATCAGCCCCTTTCTATGGAGATCCAGGTTCCGATCATCTACGCTGGTGTTAACGGTCTTGTACGTGCTTTAGTTGCATCCTGTGGACTCCCTGACTGACACATGTTGTAGTTGGACTCTATCCCAGTAGATAAGATCACTAAGTGGGAGGCCGAATTCCGTGAGCACTTGACGGCGACTAAGGGCGCGTTGCTCGAGAAGATTGCGACTGGTAACGTTACGCCTGAAGTAGAGGCAGACATTAAGAAGGTCGTTGAAGATCATGTTTCGCAGTTCTCTTAGAGCCGCCCCGTCTTGTGACGCTGGGACGAAACAAAAAAATACATCCTCCTGTTAACTTCATCCATCCACCTTGCTTATAACTAGACTTAAATCCAGCACTCTCGTTCAGCCACTTGCAGCTGAAACCGCTCGAGCGAGCGCCGTCAGACATTGTTAGTGACTGCATATGACACTCACTTAAGTTCGAGACGCTATTCACTGTACCATTTTATTGCACCTGCTAGGTGATTCCGAGGCTAGACGATGAGGCAAAATTGGTACAGCGCGCCATAATTGCTAACAAACCGAATTCTATGCTAACGCCATTCATACTTTCTCAACAAATTCTAATCAACTCTCCGTAATTCTACAGGGTGGCAATACACTGATTACGTTAGTATGTTGTACCCTGCGGATGGTAAGTTGGGGTAAAGCCGCAAGACGTGTGCTATGTGCTACAGTGGCTCTTTTATTACGCGCTCAAATTTGATTACGCGTTCAGGAGGGAGTCAGGGAGGGTTTCGTTTCGAAGGCAATGATGAACATGCAAACATAATTAGTCTTCGCTCCCGGACGTCGCTCCCGACCCTGGGTCTGGTCCATCATCGTCTTCGGTGGATTCCTCTTCGTCCTCAGCATCATACATAGATTGTTTCAGCTATTAAGAGAGGTGTTCGACGCACGTCCGATGGATCAATGAAAAGTGGACATGGAAGGGACGTACCATCTCCAATAGCTCGTGGCACTCATTGAGGTGTGCCATGACAATGCCTTGTCCTTCAGGGATTGACCCGTCGATGCCCACAAACTTGCCGTCTTTGCGCAAGGAATCAATCTGATACAGTGCAAGCTGGTACTGTAGAAGTGACAATTAAATCAGCAGCGCTCATCGAGTCTGCGTAAACCGGGGACGGGGATCGTAGGGACATCCCCACGGATGTCCGTGCCGGTATATGGTATGTCGGCATACGACTGGGCGAGAGTGACACGTACGGGGTATAAATCACGCGGATTGAACGGTCCACCATATTTTAGCACCTCGTTCAGGCACTTTTTTACCGTAGAGAGTTTGTTTGCCTGTAATTAGTATGCGAATAAGCTCGTGGAAGCGGCAGAACACAACGAAGACGGTTACGATAGGCATGAGCTCCTCGGACACCGGCTCGCTGGAGGACAGGAGGCGATAAATGACGCCATAGCAGCGTCGAAGGAGGTAGAGAAGGACCTTTATTAAGTAGTCAACACCCAAAAGCGTCGACACGTGAGCATAAGACAGACATATTGTCCTGCAGGTTGATTTCCCTCAGAGTCGACGAACTTCCCATCGATGCGCATCTTGTCGACCTCCTGCAGACTCAGAGAATAATTCCATAGGTCCGTTTCTCGTAGCGTCCAACGGTGGGTCAGCGCAAGTCTCTCAAGCTCCGCACGAAGCCCGGTCAGGCGGTCGTGAATGGGCTTGAGGGGCGGGGCTACATGCTTCGACTCTTCCTGGGCGCGTATCTCCTGCACTACTTCAAAACATTCTTCCAGAAGAGAGGAGCAGATGGCTTGCGACGCGGGAATACTGCCGCCAGGGCCAAGAAACTTTCCGTCTATACGTTTCCTACGTGTTTCGGAGTGTGTGATAATCGCAAAGGGATGCAGGTGGCGGTGACAGTGGCGAAAATGGAGCGTGAGTATCAGAAGCCTTACGACGAAGGCGGAATATACGCAACGAGTCGATTTTGCGCAGCTCTTCTTGCAAAGGTTTGAGCTCCGCTTTGGGGCAGCCTCCTTTAGCTGCCAGCCCAACAAGCTTGCGTCGAATGGTCACGAGCCGCTCGTGTATGGGCTGGAGCTCTTCGGACAGCACAGAAAGATTGTCTTGCAATCTGCTGAGTACAGATTCTGCTTGCGAGTTGAGATGCGAGGAATAGTAAACAACTAAGGACGTCTGGACGCACCGCAGTCCCAAAGTTGTCGCTCAAGAAGTTTGGTCATTGCATCTGAATGCTTCCCGCTCTCCGAGTCGCTCTTTATAATGGTGCGTAGGTCATTTAATCGTCGGCGAAAAGGGGCCACGTCGCTTTCATTATAAACAGAAGATTCATCCATATGGTCGAGGATTTGCTAAATGTAGAGGTTAGCAGCCTGAGCAATAATGCCGAATTCTGGAAAAGCTTCAGAGCGATTTTCATTTCGAGCTATACTCACGCGCATACTGGCCAGCTGGGAATATGTGGCAGGGGCTTCCTTCGTCTTTCCGATCGTTAAGAAGAAGAGAGAGAGAAGGTTAAAAACATCGGCCAGAAGGGTGTCCAGGCGATTGTTGTAAATAGTATCGTCATCGCGGACATCATTCAGCTTTGTTACTGTTGTATATGGGGCACGCGATAGTCAATGAGGGAGATACAACAATTCGGGAATGGGATTACTAACCCTGCTTGATGACGGCTTGGTATAGACTATTTACATCGGAAGGCTTTGTGAATTCGCCCCGATCTTTCTTGAGAGCCGTGAGCCTATTTCTGATACTGTTTCAGGAAATCAGTAAAGAGGAAGGGGGGAAGCGGTGGGATGGCCCTACCCAATCACAGCCTCCAAGATGGGGAACTCTAGAACGATATAAGTTATAAGGCACTCGCCACCGCAGACCAGTGGCAAAAATCGAGCACACGTGCCTTCCTGTGACACGGGAGTTGTCATGGTTCATGAGAAGGAGGGCCGGAGTCGACTATGGCGCCCTGATAAGTAATCGCAAATCTTTCTCGTCGCCCGCTTAGATCCCAGTCACGTGCGATCCTTATCGGTGCGTAAACACTTTCCCACGGTTCAACGCATCCTCGTCCTCATCTCAATCACAACCAATGGATAAGATCAAAGAGGTATACTCCGGATTTTCTTCTGTTCTTCTTTTCTTCTCATCACTGCCTCCTCCGTCGCAGAAACTTGCTGCCCTTCGCACAGAAGCAGATGTCGCCATTGACCGTGCAGAAGCAGCAGAGGCCAAGAACAAGAAATATGAACAGGAACTCCTCCAAAAGGACCAGGAGATAACTTCACTCAACCACAGACTTTCCCTTCTCGATTCCGAGCTCGGGGAGTCGGAAACCAAGTCGGCCAAGTACAAGGCTGATTTAGAGGATGCGGAACGCGGTAAGGCAACCAACGAGAGCCTGACCCGGAAAATCGAGCTCCTTGAGGAGGAGCTCGATGCGGCCGAAAAGAATGTGAAGGAGACAGTAGAGAAGTGTGTCCCCTTCTCTGTGCCCGTCCTTGTTGTTCCTCATCTCGGTCGCAGACTTCGGCAGGTAGATGTCAAGGCAGAGCATTACGAACGCCAACTACAGCGTGTTGAGCAAGAACGCGATGAATGGACAAAGAAGTACGAGGTGTGTGTTGACATCCATCTGGCGTGGTTTCCATCACACCACCCCGCATTATTAACCGTGTATCTCGCGCACAGGACATGCAAGAACGATACCGCGCATCGAAAGCGGAGCTCGACGAGCTGGTTGCGAACATGGAGGGTCTCTAATCAATCTTACCATTCTCACCAGTTCGCATTGTTATACCACCATGCCTTATATACAGCGCAAGCTTGAGTCCTCGGTCTCTTTTGAGGAACGTCTTGCGAGTATTCATTCATATTATGTTTGTCGTATATTACAGTACGTAACCAGAGATTGCCAAAAACGCGCCGCGTGACTCTCTTTCAACCTCGTTTCAACCTCGTCATGTTCCCTCAGTCTTCCACATTCCACACCCCTGACAATGCTGCCGATCGCATTAGGTCGCCGTTGAGTCACTCAACCTCTCAATCCTCTCTCCATGGTTCATTTTCTGTTGGAGGGATGGCCAGCACGACCGGAGCACATCACCCACACGGCACAACTTCCTGGGCTTCTAATAGCCAGAGCAGCACCCTTTCCAACTCCTTGAACGACCCCTTCCTTCAATCTCGCTCCAGCTATCAATCCGGCTACCTGATGGTGTGCTCCTTTCTTCGTGTTTAAGTCTGCCTTATTCACCTTTGTCTACCTCCAGTCAACGTCCCAGAATAATGTGCGCAGAGTTTTTCCTTCCCTACCTCAACCAAGACAGGATTCATATCCGCGCAGGTTTCACCCCCCACCCACCAACGGTTTGACGACATGCCTATTGTGCCGACCAAGGCCAAGCTAAATTCCACATTGTCTCGCGCATCTACCAGCGAGTTCGGAAAAGACCCAATGTTCGAGAGCTCAAGGTAAGCTTCCCATCGCTCTTTCCAATGTCGCTAATCTTTCTCCCAAGACAACGCCAGACATCAGACGAGGACGCCCCACCGACCACGTCCGTCAATGACCTCTTGGGTGCCACATACACCGGCAGTCCATCATACCTCCAACGCTCGGTCCGTCCTTTTCCTTTCTTCCCTGAAACCTCTATCTGACAACTTACCTAGTCTTCCAACTTTGATTCTTCGACGATGCAAGTACCCCAAGCCACCCCGCACCAGGCCGCTGAACACATCTACGTTATCGTTTTTGGTTACCCCCCAGATAAATACAGCGTTGCGGTGGAATACTTCAAGCAGCTCGGCGAGACAACAGACCCAGATCCAAACACGGAGATTGCCAATTGTTTCAAAATCGGTTTCAAAAATCCTGTCGAAGCGATGTGGGCAGTCCGTAAAAATGGCGAGATCGTCGGCGGAAGCTGGATGGTGGGCGTGAAGTGGGCAGTACGGACCTCCACCCCCTCTTATGTAAATTGGACTGAGCCTTCTTGTTTCTTTCCAGGATCCCAGCCAAGCAGATCGTGTCCTCGGCCAAGCGGCAACACGCACAGCATACGCACCTGCGCCTGATGTCACCTCGCCATCCGATGCCATGCCAGTAGACTCAACGGAGACTTCCCGTTCGCTCCACCAGCTCGCAATACCTCCCGCGCGTTCCTCGCATAGCAATACTCCGACGGTGGGTACTCCAATCCGACTTGTCCCATCCACGTCTGCGTTTCGGAAGCCGGGGCAGGGCTCGAAACCAGCGACGAGCACGCCTGGGTCGCAACCTGCAACGGCCCCGGTAGTTGGAACACCAGGGACACCGTCGAAAAATATGCTTGGGCAGTTCTCGGATTTCGTCTTTGGGTGGTAGTCAATCTATTCTGCATGTATCACGTAGATTAGAGACGGTTGTAGGCAAATTTCCGTTACCTGCCAATTCAACCTTGTTTGAGGGTATTTTTAACGCAAGCGCCAAATTCCCATTTGTGTCGCCGTCGCCACCATATATTCATGTTGTTGTCACTCTCACCATCGCATCGACACTGACTTTTCATGTTTCGCCGACGCGCAAGTAACAAAACTTCACGCGTAGCACGCGCTGCTCGTCTGAATGGCTCCGCGGGCGGAGAAAAAGATGACCCGAAGGCTACCGTGGCCGTCGCAGGAGCATTGCTAGACTACTCCTTGATGCTATGTCTGGTCTTTGGGGGCTGCTGCTCGTACGTGCTAACGTTCCAGCTTCTGCACGCTCGAATATCCCTGACAAAGGCTATCATAGGAATGTCTGGGCCTACGAGGAGCTGCTGCGTGCAGAACCCAGCATCGGTGCGTTATGCTTCGCATATAAATGAACCTCATGCAATGCCGACGACTCCCTACGACGGCACACCTCCCGTCCCCGTCTCCCCTTCTGACACCATTGCAGGGCCCGCACTCACGTTCTCGCAGATGCTCTTCATCACGGCGCAGCAACTGCCCTCCTTCGTAACCTGGGACGCGTCGTCGTCACCGTCGTCGACGCGGTCGCGGTCGTGGCTCCCTCGGCTGAAACCGCGGCAGGTGCCCCTCGCGCAGTGGTTGCTCCAAGTCACCACCTTCGCGTCGGGCTCGCTGCTGAATAACCTCGTGTATGCGTACAGCGTGCCCCTCACGGTACAAATCGTGTTCCGGACCGCAGGCAAGTAGCTTGCGCTTTCGTACTCCCTACCTCCTCCACTTCCTTGCCCTCATTCCCCTCTTCTCCGGTTTGTGATACCTCCGTGCTGAGTGCTAAATTGGACATGCAGGACTAGCCGTGTCCATGATCCTCGGCTGCGTCTTCCTAGGCAGGCGATATACACTCCAACAAATAGTACCTCACTTTTTCCCTTCTCTCTCCCCGTCAACGGGACCCCACCACGCGCGCTGACGGCATTCTCTTCCCTTTCTTCCCTCCTTCCCTCCCTTTCGTTGCTCTCGCAAAGATCGCCGTAGCCGTCGTCTCGTCGGGCGTCATCATCGCGACGCTCTCCCGCCCTCGATCCAACTCAACACCAACGACAGCCGGAACCAGAACCCCGCTGCCAACGACAATGACCGCGAGCCATGCGAGCCCAACAGCGGCAGTTGACGCGTCGAGCGCGTACACGCTAGGCATCGCGATGCTCGTCGTGTCGCTCATATGCACCGGCGTGCATGGCGCACTCCAAGAACGCACCTACAACACGTACGGCCCATGTTGGCGCGAAAGCGTCTTTTACACCGTACGTTCCAAATATTTCACGTCTATCATCCATGACTCCTTATTCTCGGAAAAAATTATTATTATAGCATATGCTTTCGCTGCCTATGTTCGCGTTCATGCCGAGGAGCGTGCAACGCGGTTTCGTCGGCTTGGGACGCCCGGTGAAGAAGAGCTCCGGACTTGGAGGTGCCGGCGTGACAAGCTCGAAGGGCATGGGCGTCCACCCGTACACGATTCTCGCCTTCAACTTGATCTCTCAGCTCATCTGCGTATCCGGCGTCAATCAGCTGTCTTCGGTACGTTCCTATTCCAACCCTTCATACCCGCGCGCTGTGCCCTTTTGCCTACCTATTTTCCATCACTTTCCCGTTGCCCGTGATTATCTCCGTACCTGTCTGAGATGCACGCGTACCGTGCCATCAAGAATAGGACCCGATCATCTTTATCACTTGTCCCTATTTGTCGTGTGATGTTGATCGGCTCACTATTCACTTCTCCCATTCTCGGTGTAGAGAGCGTCCGCGGTATCAACGCAAGTCGTACTCACGGCGCGAAAGGCAATCAGCTTGTGTTTCAGCGTGTGGTGGTTCGGTGGTGGCTGGAACCTGCAGCTAGCTGGTGGTGCCGTAATGGTATTTGTCGGATCATTCTGGTACTCGCTTCTCCCGGCGCCCGTGCCAGTTCGACCAGCCCCTCAGGGAAAGCGGGAAAAAAGAAGCTGATTTTTTTTGTAATGTTGCGACCACATGCGTTGTGTTGTTACCAACAGTCACTTGATATCGATATACAGCACGAGGCAGTATACATTCTCCTTCGCCAGAAGCTGGAAGCATGTTCCTGCTTTCTCACCTCTTACAGTACAGTACCTTTCCATCAGCCGCAGATACGTCAAACAAACGCCACCTATACAGGCGCCACTGACCGAATACTTAGAGTCTACATTCTCACGACAAACACGGAGTAGTGTAGTCACCGGCACTGCTGTGATCATACATCATGAATAATCCCCAAAAAGAGGGCAGAAAGAAATAGACGAATAATTAGGCAGGAAGACACCAAGGTATTTACTATCAAGGATAAATGCGCATTGAAAGGGAAGGTATGGAGGACAGCATAGCGTATAGCGTGCCCATAACGTGCAGGGTAGGGAAGCGAATTTGAAAGAGTGGCGGTGGCACCGATGACAAACATGGATGCCATATGGGGCAGCATGAGAGAAACTCCTGCGACGTTCCATGGTATAGCCGTAGACAGCGTGGGAGGTAGTTGCGGGTAGTGGACAGTGCCGATGCAAGAAGTGGAGGGAAGGAAGCACACGAGGACGTCGGTGCCAACTCGTACATAGCTTTTCGTAGGTTATACATCATCCTTTTCGTTAATGTCATGAACATGTGGGTGATGATGACCGTCGGAGCCGTGGCCGTTAGACTCGTCAGGTAGCCCATGCACAGAGTGGTTGTCTAGGCCAATCGAGTCGCTGCGCACATTGGCCATCTCTCCAGGTGTTACGGGACGGGAAGCAACCACGCCAGAAGATGATGTTGCCGTCACGGTGGAGATGATCTGTTGATTATGTGGGTAATATGAACGCCGGTGCATCGCACGGAAGTCGTAGATTGTGAACCTGTTTCAAACACAATGAGAGTAAAGCTCAAGGATGAAATTGGATTCTACGCACTGCTCCTCCATCTGCCGCATCTCGCTACTCAGGCTATTGATGTCACGATTTGGTTTGCGAGCCTTCGCTTTCAGTGGGTTGTCTTCGAGCAAGAGCTCCTCAAGTTCATGGGAAGCATCGAAATTCGCCTTCTTTGACTAAATACGGGACGTCGTTAGTAACGGTATGGAAATCCACGGACGGAGTGTACCCACGTCGGGAACAAATGGAGATGGAAGTTCTTTCCGATTAAGTGCCGCCCAATTGATTGAGCTGAACCACGCATGCTGTTGGATTTCATCCAGGCTGTCTCCCTGAGGACTACACGCAAGGCGTTTGTGAGTGTCCCTCTCCAGGAGCTGGGGCAGAAAAGCACTTGAGCGAGATTTGGGTGCAGGCCAGAAGGGAAGACGCACCCCTCTTAAGAAGCTAATGCCCGCACTACTACATTTCTCCCCAGCGTTCTCCGGAAAGCGCAACGAATCTTTGGAAATGCTGAGGGTGAGAGCAGTGTTCGTGCGTCCGCGGAAGGGTCTGCGCCCAAAAATCAGTTCGTATGCACAAACACCAAGTGACCACCAATCAATGGGGTAAGTGTAGCCGCGTTTGTGAAGGATTTCTGGCGCCATATAGGCCATGGATCCAGCCACGCCAGTCAGTAAGCGTCGATCAGAATAATGGACAGCAATATTGAAGTCGGTAAGGTGAGCATGACCGCGTTCGTCGAGTAGGATATTGTCCGGTTTGATATCTCTGTTGGAATAGCGACAAGGCACAAAAGTAAGTGATAAAGAGGAACGAGGGCGAGGGGGGCAATGCGAACCGATGCATGATGTGCTTCTCGTGCAAGAAACATAGAGCAGATGAGAGCTCGGCCATATAAAATCGAACGGTCTCCTCTGATAAAGAACCTAATCGGTCCAAGTGAACTGTACACGACGTGAACCGGCGGAAAGGAAGGTAGGAGATGGAGATTGAACGAACATCGTAGGTCACCGCCGAGCATCAGATCCAAGACAAAGAAGCAATTTTCGTCATCCTGGAAGGCATATCGCAGATTCACCACAAATGGATGGTCGATCTGATGGCGAAATTGAAGGATGAAACTAATAGGGAGGCGAAGGAGCACACCTCCTCAAGCAAACGTCGCTCTTGAATGACATTGGCAATGGCCTTCATACGAACGCATTTCGCTTTATTAATGTACTTGAGGGCATATAAATCGCGTGTCTGCTTGTGTTGGACGACGCGGACCTGGAAGAAGATGATGGGTTTGTGGAAGGGAATTGGGATGGTCGCGTCGGAGATACCTTTCCAAATGCTCCCTTTCCGACGCATCTGAGGAGGATGAAGTGGAAAAGATTGACATCGGCATCAAAGTCAATGACCTATGAAAAGAATATTCGGAAATAGAATGCATGGAGAGAAGAAAGAGAGCGAACTTGAGGACGACAGCAAACGGCGCCCATGGAGATCGTTGGAATGGACTAGATATTCCTTGGGCCAGGGAGGTGAATAAAAGGCAGGGAATGAGGAGAAGCGAAGGACGGAATTAAAAATTAGAGGGAAAGCGGGAAAGGAGGAGGGAGAGGGCGTGCGTTGAGCGCGGAGGGGGTGGTAATCGGGACGGGGACGAGAGAGGGAGGGGCGACGGAGGATAGCTGGACAAAGACAGTGAAGTAATGAAATGACTTCTGTTACGTAAGATAAGGTGCCAGTTCATATCAGTTCGGTTCATAAAACATAAAACATCAAAATATCCGACCCTCGCTCTTGGTTTGTCTCATTTCGCAGTCGATTGGTCCCATGTCGGCCCTCGGACCCCATTGGTCTCGTCCTTTGGTTCTCTCTGGCCCGTCGGGGTCCGGGAAAAGTACTCTTCTCACCCGTCTCTTCGCAGACCATCCCGCCCAGTTCGCTTTCAGCGTGTCCCGTTAGTCCACCTTCTCCATTCCTGCCTCTCTCCCTCTCACACGTTGTCATACCTCAGATACCACTCGCGCCCCAAGACCAGGAGAGGTCAATGGTGTGCAATACCACTTCGTCTCTCGCCAGGACTTCGTCTCGCTTCTCGACCAGGGTGGCTTCGTCGAGCATGCCAATTTCTCCGGAAACCTTTACGGTACCAGCAAACAAGCTATTGCCTCGGTCGTCGAATCAGGCAAACGTTGTATTCTGGACATCGAAGTCCAGGTATGTTCCCTCCTTTGTCCAAGGTCCCAGACGTCTCTTCATCCCTTTCTTAGGGCGTTCGTCAAATAAAAAACACGGACCTAAACCCCGTCTATTGTTTCATCGCTCCACCCTCCTTGTCCATCCTGCGCGAGCGCCTTGTCGGTCGGGGGACGGAAACCACTACCGCTGTGGAGAAACGTCTCCAAACCGCCCAGCTTGAGCTCGAGTATGCCCAGCTTCCCGGGGCGCACGACCATATCATCGTTAATGATGATCTGGACCGCGCTTACGCACTTTTCAAGTCGGTCGCACTTGGATATCCAATCACTAGCTGCGCTATAGCAATGAAGTAGCGTGGCTTGAACTGTGTAGAATGAACGCTTTGTACCTAAAGAGTCGCTTTCTTTGTGGACTGTGTACTTGGCGCCCTTGTGCACTTGGATAGAAAATTATTCTCGGGGAGATACAGTAACCCCGAGAGCCATAAATAGATATGATACAGTGAGGGTGGGTTATACTGTACGAATGAAAGATCTGCTTTTCAAGTAATAAGCGAATGGTCCGATCAGAACCGGAAGCGTAGATACGCCATGAGAAGTGCGGTACAACCAGTGACTGGAAATTGATCATATCAGATGACGTGCTTCGTGCGGCCGAAAATACAACGCACCGAATCCGACTAGGTACTGTAGCGTTGTGGCCTAAACCAGAATCATCCGTCAGGCTCCCCTACACCATATCAAGCAAAAAAATCGAATCGCGCACCTTGGACGATTGGATGGCAGCTCGCAACCCGGCGATCTCCTGCTCGATCCGCGTGTCCACCTCCTTCATCTTGAGCTCCTGCCTGCTCGCCTCTTCGCGGATACGACCCTTCTCCAGGTTGAGATCCAGTCGCACGCCCGCCTGCGTGCGCGAGATCTCCTCGCGCAGCCGCTGTTTCAGCTTCTCGATGTCCGTCAGCAGACGATCGTTCTCCGCCTTGATCATCGTCAGGTCGTTCTTCTCGTTCAGCTGGAGCTCGGACTTGAGTTGCGCAAAGTCGACCTGTTGCGTGTAATGTTGCTTTATGCAGTTGTGAACCGTTAAAATAATCTCCAGTCGTCGCTTTCGCGTGATCTTCAGACACGCACCTTTTCGTGATCGGCTTTGGTGACCATGTTGCTTGTCATGTTCCGTACGCTCTCGTCAATGACCTCCGCCATAGCGGACATGATGCCTTCTGCCTGCGCACGATTGAGGCCCTCGCGCTCCAAGCGCTGAACAAAATGGTGGGTGTCAAAGTGAAAGTTATCCCGCGGAACGGTGGTGCGGAAACCGCGGCGAATTTGAGGAAAGAGTGGTTGCCGCAGATGGGGAAACATGCGAAGCGCCATGAGTGAGACAGGGAGTGGAATGGCGACGAATAGAGTAGAGAGTCAGATATGTGAAGCCAGGTCCGGCGCAGATGCTCAAGGCAGATGCGCACGTGACGTCAAAAAGTAACACTCGTACCTCTCCTTCTCACTTGCTTCGAAAACAAGCCTGCCATGCAGAGCGACGACGTGATATGGTCTGCCATCGGGAATCAGTTCTGTTCTTACAAAGTAAAGTATGTATGTCCCTCTGTTTCTGTCCGAGCGAAAGCACAATGGGCTCTTTTTCAGGACAGTTACACAGAATTTCTGTCGGAACGAATATAATGTCACTGGCCTCTGCAATCGGCAATCATGCCCCCTAGCTAATTCTCGGTATGCCACCGTACGTGAGCACGAAGGTGTGCATCCCATCCTTATCTCTCTCGAGAGGCGCACTCCAATCGATTTCGCAGGCGTCCTCTACCTATATATGAAGACAATCGAGCGAGCGCACTCCCCAGCACGCATGTGGGAAAAGATCAAGCTCTCAAACAACTACACGAAAGCCCTGGAGCAGGTTAATCCTCCTATTGTGTGGTACAAGCGTAAAATTCGTTGACTCGGATTGCTGCAGATCGACAAAGAACTAATTTATTGGCCGAATTTCACGATTCACAAGTGTAAGCAACGCGTAACCAAGATCACACAGTATCTCATTAGAATGCGCCGCGCGAAGCTCCATACCCAGTGCGTTCCTTATTGCTTTCCTCCTGCGTCCATATATCCATACCCATGCGCTCCGCAGACCGAAACTTGTCGGAATCAAGAAAAAACAAGATAGACGCGAGGCCGTACGCGAGCGCAAAGCACTAGCGGCGGCGCATCTTGAGCGCGCGATCGAGAAGGAGTTGCTCGAACGCCTGAAGAGCAAGGCGTATGGCGATGCGCCGTTGAATGTGAACGAGAGCGTGTGGGCGGCGATATTGGACAAAGAAAAGGCCCGGGAGCGGGGCGAAGAGCTCGAGGATGAGGAGACGGATGAAGAAGAAGAGATCGAGGGTGAGATGGAGGAAGAGCGGGAGTTCGTGAGCGACGTGAGCGAAAGCGAAGATGACCTGAGTGACCTGGAGCACGTCACGGTGAGTGTGGTTCGGTTCGACTTCTTTGATCGTTATTCCTGTCACTCACGGCGTCTTTAGGGCGGAATCGATGGTAGCGACTATAGTGAAGAAGATGAATCGGGAGACGAGGACGATGACGCAGACTCAAACAAGAGCTCTTCGAAACCCGCACCGAAATCAAGATCGACACTTGGGAAACGAAAAGCGGTGTTCAATCCGTGCAAACCAAAACGTGAGTGTCCCCCCTTGCCCGTCCCGCTTTGCTGTTAGACCTGGTATGAATCGCGATGCGCAGGTGGACCTCGCGTAGAGGTCGAATACGAAAACGAGACAGGGGTCGCACCAAGAGCGCGAGTTGCTGCCGATTGGTAGTAGCGATGGGCGGCACGCCTCACGATGCCCGAGGCCGAGATACCTGCCAGCATGGTCATCGCAGATCCTAGAACCATCATGTACACTGACTGGGCCGGCTTCGCATTCGACTTCATGCCTCGCTGGCTTCGCATGCTCATTCCAGCGCGACATTGCCCAAGTGGACCAGGCATAGCCAATCTAAAAACACACAGGCGGATAACGACCCAGTCGGTCGAGAACGCCGCGGAAGATGAGCCCCACTCACTCATTATTTATCCGATTCCGCGGCAGTCGTTTTGCGGCGATCTCGCCTATGCATCGTGTCCGTCAAACGGAGAAAACTTTCTGTGCTACTGTATGCGTGCGTGCAATACAAGGAGGCAGAATTTCAATCTCCTTGATTGCAAGCTTGCGCAAGTTTGACTCCGATACCAGCTGATGCATGATGGGTTGATAACACATCTCGGATCAATTAGCAGGCTGAAGCAGTTGAGGTAGAGTCGTGGATGAGTCGACCCTCTGCCACGAATGATCGCCATTGAGAAGAGGATGACTGCGTGCCCTCAGAATGCAGAAGGGACCCAAAGCAGGCTATAAACCCAGTGCCACGGTTCCAGCATTTCTACCCTGAGCCACAAATACTGACGATACAACATTGTTACAACTTGGTTTGATACAACACATTTGATAAATGTGTACTGTAGTCATTAGTAAGAGGTCCTCCAGGTCCTCGAGCCTCAGAGATTGTCCATGTTAGCAACGAGCTCGTCGAGATCTGCTTGTGCCTTGCGGTACCTCTTCTCAGCGTCCTATACGTAAGAGGCATTCAATTTTACAGATCGTCCTTCGCCAGTGAGGTGTTATCGAACGTACCTCGTATTTCTTCTCCCATTCATCACGTTCCTGTTCGTATCTCTTGGCTTGACGCTCTATATGTTCAGCATCAACGTCCACTCGCCGTAATCTGCGTAAGGATCATTCATCCATGAGTCGATCGATCAACGTTGGGGGGTCCAAGTACGATCAAAACCGAAAAGAAAGTAAACTGCGGGCCCACGCACTTGTCTGTCGTGGTCTTGAGCTCGCCGGACGTTTCTTCGGATTTCCGCTCGAGTTCGTCCAACCTGTGATCCTTCGACTTTATCTCCTGCTCCCTCTCGAGCAGCGTCTGCTCGAGCTTCTTGTTCTTCGCCTCCGCGGCTTCTGCACGCTCGATCGCGGCGTCTGCCTCGGCGCGAAGAGAGGCGAGTTTCTTTTTTTTTTTTTTTCAAAAGTTATTTGTTTTTTTTTTTACATCCCACAAAAAAAATTGAAACGGTTTTTCCGAGGTTTTTTT